>UOFQ01000206.1_pt1 | contig 27006 bp, 20 predicted proteins | sample 1988961 | NCBI WGS metagenome assembly UOFQ01 (sample SAMEA4712195, study PRJEB27164) | hydrothermal vent metagenome | biome: marine basaltic hydrothermal vent biome; feature: marine hydrothermal vent; material: mineral | place: Pacific Ocean | collected 2011-06-14/2011-07-23 | depth 1719 m | reverse complement strand
CCAAAACATCATCATGACGGATAACAAAGACAATGAATCCTACGCCGCACTCGGCCCCGATACAATTCTGGATGCGGTTGAAAGTTTAGGCTATCACTGCAACGGCCAGTTTCTTGCGCTTAACAGTTATGAAAACCGTGTCTATCAGGTCGGCATTGAGGATGAAGAACCGCTGATTGCCAAGTTCTATCGCCCTGCGCGCTGGAGTAACGAGGCGATCATCGAAGAGCATGAATTTACCCAGGCATTGAGTGATCTTGAGATTCCGGTGATTGCACCCATCGCAGACAAAGATGGTACCACCTTACATTGTCATAACGGTTTTCGCTTTACGCTATCACTCCGTCGCGGTGGCCGCTCACCAGAACTCGACGACCCCGATCACCTGGAGCAGATGGGGCGCTTTATGGCGCGCATTCATAACATGGGCGCGGCGCATCCGTTCAAACATCGCCCGACATTAAACATCGAGAGCTTCGGCGTCGATTCATACCAGTATCTACTGGGTAAAGGTTTTGTACCCGAAGGACTCATCAATGCCTATCGCTCGCTGGCCGAAGACCTGATTGCACGCGTGCGTACCTGCTATGGTGCCGCTGGCGATGTCGAGGTTATTCGCCTGCACGGCGACATGCACCCCGGTAATGTCCTATGGCGCGACAATGGCCCGCACATTGTGGACTTTGATGACGCACGCATGGGGCCAGCCATTCAGGATATCTGGATGTTTCTCTCCGGTGACAGACCGTACATGACTGCACGCCTTGCTGATTTTCTAAACGGCTATATCGAATTCCGCGAGTTTGATCCAAAAGAGCTACACCTGCTCGAAGCACTGCGCACATTAAGGATGATGCACTACGCCGCATGGATCGCACGCCGCTGGAATGATCCTGCCTTTCCCCAGGCATTTCCCTGGTTCAACACAGGCCGGTATTGGGATGAACATATTCTTGCACTACGCGAACAGGCGGCATTGATGGATGAGCCGCCGCTGGTGTGGGATTAGCATTGTTTATTTTGACTGGCATGAGTGTAAGCCAATCGTAATGACTTCTTTTATTACAGGCAAAACTGTCGTATCAGCTTTGATAGTAATTCAACGGTTGGCTGGATTCTATCTAGCGCCAGGTATTCATCAGGTTGATGTGCCTGATCGATATCGCCAGGGCCGAGTATGATTGTTTCAATGCCTAGTTCGGTTAAGTAAGGCCCTTCGGTACAGAAGGCGACTGCGTGACTATGGCAGCCGCTATGTTTCTCGGCGGCTTTTACAATCGCAGATTGTTCATCGGTATGCATCGGCGAGGTACCGCGGATGAGTGATTTGTGCCGCCAGCGAATCGTGCTATTTTTGAACAGGGTATGGAGCCGTTCTTTTAGTTCGCGTCGTAGTTCGTGGAGATCCATGCCAGGCAGTGCGCGCAAATCGAAGTGCAGTTCACACTGTTCACAAATGCGATTGGGGTTGTCACCACCTGCAATATAACCCAGATTAAGTGTTGGTTCGGGGACAGTAAAGCGTTCATCTCGATAGCGCTGTTGTAGTTCACCTCGCCACTGAATCAGATCGGCAATTACCAGCTGCATCGCTTCGAGTGCATTGACACCGAGCGCAGGATTACTAGAGTGACCACTACGGCCAGTGAGATGAATCGATTCCATCATGATCCCTTTATGGGCATTAACTGGTTTCAGGCCAGTCGGCTCACCGATTACTGCATAGCGTACATTGGGGCAGCCCTGCTCGACCAGTGCAATTGCACCATCCATTGAACTCTCTTCATCCGCAGTGGCGAGGATGAAAACCGGCTGTTTCAGGTCGCTTGCGTTAAACGGGTGCAATGCCTCGATGACTAGCGCAAAGAAGCTCTTCATGTCCGAGGTACCAAGACCATAGAGTTTATTGTCGGTTTCGGTAAGTTTGAATGGGTCATAATGCCAGCTATGCTGATCATAGGGGACGGTGTCGGTGTGGCCTGCAAACATCAGCCCCTGGCTCTGTTCATCGACCCTGCCATAGCTCGCGAGCAGATTTGCTTTGTGTGGTTGGCTCGGCAGTGGTGTGATAGAGACCTGAAATCCAAGATCGTCTAGCCATGAGGCCAAAAGATCAACCACCTCTCGATTACTGGTATCAAACTCGGGACTCACGCTACTCATAGAAGGAAGCGCAATAAGCTGTTGCAGCATCTCATTTAGTTTTGGGGATTTTAAAGTCATACGAGATTGTAGATAATAAACGAGTACTTTGCCAAATCAATTCCAAATCAATTCCAAATCAATTAAAGAGCAGCGGACATCTATCAAAGAGGTAACCATGCAGATTATTAGTCTTATATTAATGTTGTTTTCATTTGAGGCATTGGCACTGGAATTTCCTGGCGATTGGCGTCTGCCAACAGAAAAGGAAATAGGGGCTGACTCGCAACCAAAAATGACAAGGATTGAGAGTGACTTTAATCAGGATGGCAAGCTTGATCATGCCTTTTTATTAAAGAGTATTAACTATCCGGGGGAGGGCTTAGTTGTATATGTCTCGACTACGACAGGGTATGAGTGGCAGGTGCTTGACCGAGTTGAGTGGGGCGAGGAATATGCAAATGCTAGACTGAAAATGCGTATAAAGATAGCTCGTCCCGGCCGCTATAAAACTGCCTGTGCATTGGGTTATTGGGCGTGTGGGCCGGAAGAGCCTGAGGTGCTCGAGCTGAAGCAAGCCGCAATTTATCAAGATCGCTTTGATGGTGCGATTGCAGTATGGTTTTGGGATAAGGGTATCAATCAGTTTAAAAAGGTTTGGTTAGGCACTTCTGGTGATCGTTAGCGGCATTAGTTAAGCCTCTGCTACTGGTTCTTCGATCTGTTGAAGCATCGCTTTAGCCGCTTTTTGTTGGGCGACCTGAAGTTCGCTAAAGAGTGCCTGGGCTTCATCAAGGTTGCCTTCTTTGGCTAGTGATTCCATCTGGAGTGAGATTTCACTGAGTTGTTTAGCACCAAACTGTCCGCTGGCACCTTTAATTGAATGTGCTGCGTGTTCTAGTAACCCCAGGTCGCCTTGATTGATTGCGCTTTCGACTCGCTTGATATTGTCGAGTGCATTTTGAGTATGCTGCTCAATTGTATCTGGAAAGCGATCGCCAAACATTTTTCTGAGCTGGTTAAAGGGTTCAAAATCCAGTATTTCCGATGTTTCAACAGGCTCACTGGTAGGCCGGGTTAGCCCTTCATCACTGTTGTCATCAACCAGCTCCATTTTGTGGTCTAGCCACTTAATCAAAATATTTTCAAGTGACGCCGGGCTAACAGGTTTTGATATGTAGTCATCCATCCCTGCATTTAAGCATTTCTCTCGGTCAGATTTCATTGCGTTGGCAGTGAACGCGATAATAGGCGGGTATTCCTGTTCTGGCTCTTTTTCCTGTAATTTTCGAATTTCTGCGGTGGCTTCAAAACCATCCATTTCCGGCATCAGACAATCCATAAAGATTAAATCAAAATCACGAAGCCTGGTTAAAGCCAGGGCCTCTAGCCCGTTGCCAGCTGGGGTCACTGTGCAGCCATACCCTTCGAGCATTTCTGTGGCGACATTAATGTTGATAGGGTTATCTTCAGCAAGCAGTATTTGAGCATTGGATAGCATCAGTTTTTGACGTGGCCCTGAAATTGATTCCTGGAGTGTATGCCGTGTGACCAGCGGTATTTCACTACCGGACTGTTTTGCACGCCAGATTAATGAGAGTACTAATGGCAACTCAGATGGATGAGTGGGCTTTTCTAAATAGCCATCCAGTCCTAGTGACTGTAATTTTCTGCGATCGCCTTTTTTGGGGAACGATGTGACAAACAAGATTGCCCCATTACTGAGTAATTTTTGTTTTGATATTTCAGCAACAAGCTCTTCGCCATCCATACCGGGCATTTTATAATCAATGATTGCGATATCAAAAGGGTCGTTGTTACGGATGCCTAGCTGGAGTGCGTCAATTGCCATGTCACTGCAAGTAGTACTGACAACCTCTCTCATCTCTAATGTCGAGACCTGCTCTTCAAATATCATTCGTGCTATTGCACAATCGTCAACAATAAGTGTTTTAAGGCCTTTTAAATGGTCGAAGTTTTTTATCGTGAGCTGCTCTTTGGCTGGCTCAGGATTTATCGCTAATTTGATGGTAAAGCTGAAGGTTGAACCGTTGCCTTTTTGACTTTCAACTTTGATGTCACCATGCATCAAGGAGCAGAGCTGTTGGCATATCGCAAGCCCAAGCCCCGTGCCGCCATATTTACGTGTGGTAGAGCTATCTTCCTGGTCAAATTTATTAAAGACATGTGATAGCTTTTCCTGTGCTATGCCGATGCCAGAATCTTTTACTGATATATTGAATGCGGCAATATTGTTGTTTGTCTGATTGTCGGGCGTTGACTCTACCGTGAGTAAAATATTCCCCTGTTGCGTGAATTTAACCGCATTGCTGAGCAGATTTAATAAAATTTGACGCACTCGACCAGGGTCACCAATGACAAATTTTTTGGTGCCAGGTTTGTATCGAAGTAGCATTTCAATATCTTTTTCTCGGCACTTTAATGCCATTAATTCAGAAACATCTTCGGTTAATGATTGAAGATCAAATGGAACTTCTTCAAGCTCCATTTTTCCAGCTTCGATCTTTGAAAAATCCAGGATGTCATTGATGATAGTCAGCAACGCATCGGCAGAGCTCATGGTTGCCTTGGCATAGCTACGTTGTTTTGAAGTGAGCTGGGTGTCTAATAACAGACCTGACATTCCAATAATACCGTTCATCGGGGTGCGTATTTCATGACTCATGTTTGCCAGAAACTCTGATTTTTGCTGTGTGGCAGATTCGGCCGCCTCTTTTGCCTCTAGCAATGCAAATTCAGCCTGTTTGCGATCAGTGATGTCTAATATTGTTCCGGTTGATAGAATTGTATTCCCTCGTTTGTCGTAAGTGGTTTCACAGCGTTCATTGACATATTTAACGATACCGCCATTCATTAGCAAACGGTATTCGATGTTATACGACTCCTGGTTTTTGATGGATTTTTCATAGGACTCTTTTACCCATTCTCTATCATCTGGGTGAATCACACTCAGGAGGATTTCATATGATGCATTGGTTTTTCTCTGGTCAACATCAAATATTCGATACGCTTCATTTGACCAGGTTAATTCATTTGTTTTAATGTCTAGTTCCCAACTTCCCATATGAGCCATCTGTTGAGCGAGGGCAAGGCTATGTTCATTTTTCTTTAGTTCGTTTTCAGCCAGTTTTCGCACGGTGATGTCTGTGCGGATTGCAATGTAGCTCTCTGGTTCGCCATCATCGTCAAGAAAAGGAACGATAGTTGTATCGACCCAATAGAGACGACTGCTTTTTGATTTATTACAGATCTCCCCATTCCAGACTTTTCCTGACGAAATAGTGTCATACATCGTTTTGAAAAAATATTTTTCGTGATGACCCGAATTAAGTATGCGATGATTTTTTCCGAGTAGCTCTTTTCGACTATAGCCTGTGATTTCAGTAAATTTATCATTTACAAAATGAATCGTACCTGCCACGTCAGTGATAGCAACGATTGCGTGTTGATCGAGTGCAAAACGCTGTTCTTCCAGGTCAATAAGTGCCTCCTGGATTTCCAGGCTGCTCTGTTCCATCACTAGTTCTTGTTCTAACCGTGCTGAATTCATGTGATTAAATGCATCAGCAAGGATGCCAATCTCATTATTTGCCTTTACCTCGACTTGTTGGTCGGTTCTTCCCGCCGCAATTGCCTTACTGGCTTCAACCAGTTGTGTAATAGGACGAGTGATTCGTCTTGCCTGGAAAACAGCAAGGCCAGCGACCAGAACGCTGGTGATTAAAAATATCACCAGCACGATCTGCTTTAATTTGTGTGCGGGTGCGAGTGCATCGTCGCTATTAATTTCACTGATGAGTGCCCAATTGATCCCCGGTAACCGTATCGTTTGGTGTACGCCAATGACCTCTTGTCCATTCGGGCCTATGTAGTTAAAGGCAATTTCAATTTCATTGTCGTTGGTGGTATTACTGTTGGCATGTTCATTTTCCCAGAGTATGAACTGTTCTGAATTAATCTGACGATTTAATACGTCGCCTTCATTTTTATGGTTAAGTGGTGTTCGTAACTTTCCATCATGACCGATGATGTAATGAATCAGGGATTTGTTGTTGACGTTGTTATGTATCAGCTGAGTGATGCGTTTATGCCGTATTTGAATAGCAAATAATCCAATTTTTTCTCCCTGAGCGTTTAATATTGGTGCGGTAATGAAGCCTGTTATTTTATGATTAGATGGTGCGTACGGCTCAAGATCTGAAAATAGTGTTTGATTGTTCTCGAGCGTTTTTCTGGCGCTGTTGGCAAAGCGTGTGGTGGCATCAGGGCCGCTAAAGAGATTGCTGCCCAGGTTTGATTCGTTGGCGATAGTGAAGAGAATGTTGCCATCTGCATCAATTAAAAACAGGTTATAGATGTAGTCATACTGACGTGAAAAGCTAATCAAATCTTTTTGGTTTTTCTTTACTAGCCTCAGCCAGCGTTCACTTTTAGTAAATTCTGCCAAATTGCTATGACTGGCTTCATACGCTTTTTTTAAGACAATGAGAAAGTCAGCATTACGTTGATTTTCGGCCTGACTGTTGATGTCCATGAAGCGGTAGTCAAACCAGTTACGCACAAACCTGGCACTTTCGCGGGCATCTTGTTCAAGTTTTTGTGAGACAGTTTTATGAAGGCCATCACTTGCCTGGCGGTAGCCGATCCATGCAGTTAGTGTCATTGGCAGAAGTGAGAGTAGTAAAAACCATAGAAATAAACTACGAGCGAGCGAATCTCGTGATTTACCGCGAGCGGGAATAGTATTTTTTGAGGTTGTATTCACGAATTATCTGATTCCCTGTTGTAACCTGCCCGCTGTTAGCATTGAGGGGAATAAGGTTGCCGCGAATACCATTTCTGATTGAGGTGGTCGTTAATGTGGTTGTTTTGTTGGTAGTCGTGTTTAGCCGTCTGCTTTGTTGCCGCAGATAAGACATTGTTACTGCCATCTGTGATGATTGCAGAGAAGGATGCGGTCACTAGAGTACTGCATAGCGCATGATATTGGCTGTTGTGTTTCATCCCCAATTCCTTTTGGTCTATATGTCTGGTGCGAATTCCGTTCGTCACCTTGCTTTCTTGATTGCAAAGCCGTTGCTGATTTAGCTGCTCTGTCGGTTGGATCGTCTTTGCGGACGACAATGATCGCTCACATAATCGTTTTATCGGAGTGTTCTCATTTTTCTTTACATCGATTCATCATGAAGTTGAGATTGAGTGGTTGACTGTTTATTTAGTCGGCGGTGGTCTGTGTATACGGGATGATTACCTATTGTTGGATTAGGTATACATTGCAAGATTGCTGGCTTTTATCAATATATCTCTTTATCGCTGGTATTAGCGATAACCCTGCCGTTATGTATGATGTGACCTGGTATTTTAGCGCTGATTGTGATGATGTTGGCTTTGTGGCGCTTGTCGTGAGGCAGTGCTCAGTAACAGACTGGCCGTGTATTGCATGTGACTGGTTAGTGAAAAACAGAATCGATTGAGGGGGTGTTGATGGAAACGGGGGTTGGTACAAAAGTCGGTATGGGTGAGCCACATCGCATGCGGCTTAATGATATTAGCGATCAACTGCTCGCTGATGGCCTAATTGATACAAAGCAGCATGAGATGTTGATGCTGAAGGCGCGTTTTCGCGATACGGGTGATCAGCATCCGTTTGCGATTGTAGCGAGCCATGAATTGACCACCATCACCCAACCACCACAAGTGTTAACCCAGGATTTTCTGAGCCAGTGGCTGGCAGACAAACTTTCGATCCCCTATCGCCGTATTGATCCATTAAAGGTGGATGTCGCACGTATTGCAGCGGTTGTTTCCTATAGTTACGCTGAGCGCAATAAACTCCTGCCGATTGAGATGGGAGTGTCTCATGTAGTGATCGCGACGGCGGAGCCTTATCAGACTGCGTGGATGAAAGAGCTTGAGCATATCCTGAATAAAGAGATTAGGCTTGAGATCACTAGCCCCGCCGATATCGAACGTTTTCGTGTTGAGTTTTATGCCATCTCTAAGTCTGTGGTGGGGGCCAATGATGGTCAGCACGGGGCCGTGCCCAGTGAGATTAATAATCTTGAGCAGATGCTGGAGATGGGCAAAGCAGGTAGTCTGGATGCTAATGACCAGCATGTGGTTAATATTGTCGATTGGTTGCTGCAATACGCCTTTGATCAGCGAGCGAGTGATATCCATTTAGAGCCGCGGCGTGAGCAGGGGAATATCCGTTTTCGTATCGATGGCATGTTGAATCAAGTATATGAGTTACCTGCGACGGTGATGGCGGCAGTAGTTAGCCGCATTAAGATTCTGGGGCGGATGGATCTAGCTGAGAAACGGCGCCCGCTTGATGGTCGTCTGAAGACAAAAGCACCCAATGGCAAAGAGGTGGAGTTGCGTCTCTCAACCATGCCGACCGCTTTTGGTGAGAAGATGGTAATGCGTATTTTTGACCCGGATATTCTGGTGAAGAATTTTTCTGACCTCGGTTTTGGTCAGGCAGAATCTGTGCAGTGGGGAGAGATGATCGACAGGCCACATGGCATTATCCTGGTGACAGGGCCAACAGGCTCGGGTAAAACGACGACGCTCTATTCGACATTGAAGCACCTCGCCAAACCTGAATTGAATATCTGTACCATTGAAGATCCGATTGAGATGGTGGTGCCTGATTTTAATCAGATGCAGGTGCAGCATAATATTGACCTCGCCTTTGCTGATGGTGTGCGTGCGCTGTTACGGCAGGACCCGGACATTATTATGGTGGGTGAGATACGTGACCGTGAAACAGCCGAGGTAGCGATACAGGCTGCGTTAACCGGTCACCTGGTGATATCGACGCTGCATACCAATGACGCTGTACTGGCGATTACGCGGCTGCTGGAGATTGGGGTACCACAATACATGATTAGCGCCTCGGTGATTGGAGTGGTGGCGCAGCGCCTGGTACGAACATTGTGCCCGCACTGTAAGCAGCCCGTTGTGCCGAATAAAGAGATGTGGCAGGCGTTGAGTCAACCCTGGAAAAGTACAGTGCCAGAGAAGGTTATGGCGGCAAGTGGTTGTCTGGAGTGCCGTCAAACTGGCTATGCGGGGCGGGTGGGTATCTATGAGATGATGACGCTCTCGAGCGGCCTGCGGGAGTTATTGCGTCATCAAAAAGTTGACATTGCTCAGGTTCGTCAGCTGGCACAAAAAGAGGGCATGCGGCCGTTGCGCATTAGTGGCCTGCAGAAGGTGGCAAAGGGGCTAACCTCACTTGAAGAGGTCTTTAGAGTCGCGCCGCCGCAGGTGGAAGAGTAATGGGTGAGCAATTACTCTGATTAAAGTGTATTGATCAACAGGAAGATCAATTTTACCAACCTGGCAATGGTGTGGTTCGATTACGTATGGGCATCACTGAATTTTTGCACCATTTCTGAAAGCATCTGCAGGTCGCTATCGAGTTGCTTTTCACGTTGCTGAATTTGTTGTGAAAATTCAGTAAATGTTTCGATGAGTTTTGCTTTTTCATCTTGCTCATGGTCACCAAAGTGCTCACGATAATATTGCCGTAAGGTTTCAAGCATAACTGAGCACTGTGTTTCATCCATCTCTGTTTTGCACAGGGTTTCGAGGAATGTACCTTCAATATTGAGTGGTGATTTCTTGAATAGTCGCTCATGTCGAAAAATGATCTGCTGGATGATATTTGCTGCTTCGGGTTCTTCAATATCCAGCACCAGGCGAGATATATTTGAGGCAATCCCAGCTGTTTGTGTTTGCACTGCTGGTTCAGCGGATGTCGGCAGGTTAAATGTTGTTGCACCAAAGCGCTTAAGTCCCGCATCAATGAGTGGCTGCAGTAGCTGTTTAGCTTCACCTTCACTGGTCTCTGGGTACTGTAGATAGGAGAGGATGGCGACTGACAGATAGTCGCCAGAGAGTCCTGTATTGGGAGTAGTATCAGATGCAATTTTAGGTGCAGAAATACCACTCGCATCACTGCTGGACTGCCCCTTATCGTGCCAATATTTGCTGAAATGGTGTGGCTTTTTACTGGCGGTAAGCTTGTTATCAATGCGTGAGGCAAGTGTTTGAATACACTGACTTGCTGGGCTTTGAGGTTGTGCAATAATCACCGGGGTTTGCAGGCAAACCGCGCTGCTGACCATTGGGTCTTCCACAATACTGCCCATGTAGCCAATACGTATCTGCAGATATTTTTTTGCAGCAGCAGAAAAACGATGAAACACCTCATTTGCCTTTTGTGGGGTAGCTGCTCGGTTCACAATGGTGTAGATCGGCTGTTTAAGTTGTTTGCGTTTCATCACCCGCATGAGTGCAAAGGCATCAGTGAGTGAGGTTGGTTCAGGTGTGATCACCAGGACGCAGTATTGCGCCGAGGCGAGAAATTCTAAAACCGTTTCACCGATACCGGCAGCGGTGTCGATGAGTAGATAGTCAAAGCGTGATTCTAGCTGTGCTAGCGCCTGGGATAGTACTTGATGTTGATCTTGATTGAGCTCTGCGCACTCTGAAATACCTGAGGCCGCTGGTACGACCTTGATACCATTAGGGCCATCAAGCATGATTTCATCGATATTTTTTTCACCATTTAACAGGTGCTCAAGGGTGAACTCTGGCCTTAGGTTCAGTAGAATATTGATATTGGCGAGGCCCGTATCCGCATCCAGGATACAGACCTTTGCCCCGAGTTTTGCGAGTGCGATACCAAGGTTGGTACTAACGCTGGTTTTGCCGACGCCACCTTTGCCGCTGCTGATGGCAATAACACGCGTGGGACGAGCAAGTGGCGCCACTGTTGGGACAGAGGCTGTTTCGGGTGCAGAAAGACTGGATGCTGGTATGTGCATGATTGGCGGTGCAACGCTGCCGTGGTGAGGCCGCGTGGCTAGATCCTCTCCCGTTCTGAATTGCTAAGGGTAATGGTATCGCTATGTTGCATCATTTTAATACCATTAATGTCATTTTTTTTATGTGGTTGCGTCTTGTGCTCATTCCCCCCAGTGTCTGCAGCACTCTTTTCTGATGCAGGGGACGGAATTTCAACACTGCTGGCGGCCGTTTTATCGCTATCATTTTTTTGTGTGATCACAGCTGGCGCGGTACCGATCGGCATCATGCGCTGCACCAACGGTGTTAGTGATCGCCCTAGATGCTGCTCATAGATGGGGGTAAAGACCATGATGTTCTGAATATAATTGCGGGTCTCTTTAAACGGGATGGTTTCTGCCCATAGGTCAGCTTCGACCCGCTTATTGCCTGGAATCCAACGTTTCACTCTGGCCTCGCCTGCATTATAGGCAGCCAGAGCAAGAACGGGGTTGTTATTGAAACGTTTCATCACTTTGCCCAGGTGTTTCATGCCGAGCTTCAGGTTGGTATCGATGTCGATTAGCTGCATGCGGTTTTTGATGCGAATGCCGGTGCCTGGTGTTAACTGTTTGGCGGTACGCGGCATCAATTGCATTAACCCCATTGCACCCGCGCTGGAGCGGGCGTCGGAAGTGAAGGCGCTCTCCTGGCGAATCAGTGCAAAAGCGAGGGCAGCATCAACGTTATTTTCATTGGCCTTGAGAATGATCTTGTTTTGGTGAGCAAGCGGAAAGCGCACATCAAGGTCATCGCGATGTTTCGTGCGGGCAATGGTCAAGATAGCACGGTCATGCCAGCCCCAGCGATGCGCTAATTGACCAGCCTGATGAAGCTGTTCTTCGCTCATATGCTGGGTGGTGTGAAACCACTCTCGGCGTGCTTCAACTGCACGGTTGAGCCTGAATAATTCGCGTGCCCTTAAAATTCCAGGTCGTTGTTCGACATCGATAGCAAGTTCAGCATTTTGCAGCAGGGCTGCATGTTCGAAACGGTAGGGGCGCGCTAGCTTATCGGCAGATAGAAAGCCATAGTAGCCACGACTCATCGCAAGTGTGCTGTAGATCGTCTCAGCCTCTACCTGCTGACCAAGTGCCTCCAGCGTGCGTGCGCGCCAGTATTGCCAGCGCGCCATTTGCTGCTCATCATCGTTTAGTTGGTAGAGCCAGGCTAGCGCTGCATCCCAGTTTTGTTGGTTGAGCGCAGTGCGCACGCGCCATTCACGTAGTGACTGATCAGACGGCTTTGCTTCGAGCGCGGCAAGCCAGCTAAGCGCTTCTGGTTTGTTACGCAGTGCCATGGTCATTCCGATAGCGCGCTCGATGCTGGCGATCTCATCATCACTGAAAGGGTAGCGCGCGCTTATTTTTGTCTGCCATGCATTGGCGGCTTTGAGCGGATTGGTGCGCGCCATGCGTTTTAAACCGTGAACAATGATGGTGTTTCGCATTGGATGAGCGTTGGCAAAGCGCTTTGTTGAGAGAACGTGCGACGGTTTGCGGTGCACTTCAATCCATTTGCTGGCCCAGCTGCGTTCTTTTTTGGATAAAAAGCGCGTGAGGTAGCGTGTCAGTGTGAGCTTGCGTTTGCTCATCGCCAGTTGAATGCGTTGCCAGGCGAGGGAATCGTCGATATAGCCAGCGTCGTGCCATGCGGTAAATAGTGGGTCACAGGCACGAGGCTGCGAGTAGCCCACCAACCATAATTGTTGAAGGCCATCAAAGGCGGCATTCTGGTCGCCTTTCTTGAGCAGAGCGCGGCGGTAGTAGCAGGCGAGTGTGACATTGCTGCCTGGTCGGTAATGTTGCTCAACCTCTTTCCAGCGCCCCCTTTGAGCGAGTTTTTTGATCCAGCGGAAATGGAGTCGTGTGCTGAGTGGGCTATCGTGATAGGTGTCGATAAATGCGTTAATCTGCTCCGCTGGCTGTTTATGCAGCCGAGTGCGCAGGTATTCATAGCGTAGATATGGATAGAGTGGATAATCTTGCAGCTGAGACGTTAATTGTTTGAATTTTGTGATTGCGCCACGCTGTAATGCTTGCTCTGCTGCCACGAAACTGGCGCGTTGCTGATCAATTGTTGACGCGGTTAGATTATCGAGGTTATTAGAGGAAACAGCCCAAGTGTTTGATGCAATAGACAATACTAAAAATACTACGATGCTGGGCAAGTAAACTTTTTGAATTATTCGAGACATAAGACTGGTTATGAAATTTTCATGCCAGCTATGTCCAGTGGTAGTGCTGATTGAGTAAAGCAGGTGGGCATAGGACGGTACGTGGAGGTACCGCCCTATGATAAAACCGCCTTTACGACGCCATATCTTTTAGTGCCTTCAGCGGTTGAACCTTAACAACATTGCGCGCTGGTTTTGCCTTGAAGGTCATCTCTTCGCCAGTGAAAGGGTTGGTGCCTTTGCGAGCGCGAGTGGCAGGTTTGCGATTCACTTTAACTTTTAGAATGCCGGGCAGGGTAAATACCTGAGCAGAGCCCTTTTTGATGTGTCCTTCAATGACGGTTTTTAATTCATCAAATATGGAGGACACTTCCTTTTTCGTCAGGCCAGTTTTTTCAGATAGATGTCCAAAAAGAGCTGTGCGAGTGAATGGCTCTTTGATCGCTTTTACGCGAGGCGTAGCAGCAACTGCTTTTTTGGTAGATGCCTTTTTCTTTGTTGCCGCTTTTTTCTTAGTAGCCATGTTTGTCTCCTCAGTTTTTAAGTGTGCCGTTAAACTATGCAGTTAAACAAGATCGTGTATCGTATCGGTGAAGGCAGAATAGCAACGTGTTTAATAAAGCGCAACGGTTTGTTACGGTGTTGTTTGAAGTAAGGTTAAGGCTATTAATTTCGAAATAGATCATTATTTATGGTGAAAAGGGTCAGCGATAAAACTAAGATCCCTTTATATTTGAAGGTGCCGTTACATTTTGAGTACACTAAACGTGGAAAATATTGTAGTACTAAAGGTGGTTGTTATGTTTGCGTATCGAGCGAATAGATAGGCAAAGTAAGTGTTTTTCTCAATTTATATCGCGACTGGTTGAAGCAACATTACCTTCTTCGTTTGCCTGAAGAGGGGTGGGTATTGGCTGTAAGTGGTGCTGAAACATCTGTTTTTCCAGGGGAAAACAGGCGTTGTGAGCGGATTGGGCAAGGCAAGGTTGTGTCGAAGAAAAAGATAGCGACTCTTCCTCAGCGGCAGGAAAATAGCGAGGAGTGTTAAATGTTGCCTTATATGATCGAGGTCGTGGTTAACTATGGCGGGTAATGCTCAGCAGGTTAGGTTTGCGATTAGCATCTCAGCAGAAGATTATATTTATTACTATAAAGGGCAGGCGACGCAGGTGATTGTGAATGCGCACGATGGTCGTCGAGTGCAATTCCCGGCGAGTTGTCTACAGCCTTTTGTGTTGCATGATGGGGTCAATGGTGTCTTTAGCTTATGTTTTGATGCTGATAATAAGCTAGTCGGTTTAGAGAAAATTGGCGAGTTACCATAGTTTGAGGCCTTTGCACGATACAATCACGAGTAAAAATGGCTAATATTCCCCTGCTTTTCGTTAGAAAACTGGTCAATAGCTCCTATTGATGCGCCCCTTTGGGTATTAACGGCGCTTTTTGTCTCAATCAGAAAGATGTTAGCTCATTTTTCTTTCACGCCTGTATCGTACAAAGGTCTCCGTTTATGAATGAAATGAAAAAACTGCTTGAGGTGATGTCGCAACTACGCGACCCCAAAACTGGGTGTCCGTGGGATCTGGAACAGGACTATCGTTCAATCGCGCCCTGCACGATTGAAGAGGCCTATGAAGTGGTGGATGCGATTGAGCGTGGTGATATGGATGACCTGTGTGACGAGTTGGGTGATCTGCTGTTTCAAGTAGTGTTTTATGCTCAGATTGCCCAGGAGGAGGGGCGCTTTGATTTTGCGCGGGTGGCTGAAACCATTACAGAGAAATTAATTCGCCGTCATCCGCATCTGTTTGGTGATGTCGATGGTGCTCAGGCGAGTGATCATCGCACTGCGTGGGAAAAAATTAAAGCGGATGAACGTCGTAAAAAAGGTGTCGCTTCAGATAAACAGGGCGCATTGAATGGGGTTGCCGTGACGCTACCAGCGCTAACGCGCGCAGTGAAGCTACAAAAGCGGGCGGCCCATGTCGGTTTTGACTGGCCTGAAATTAGCCAGGTGCTAGATAAGGTACAGGAAGAGCTGGATGAGGTACGTGAAGTGCTTGAAAAAAATCAGGGTGATCTGCGGTTGCGGCATGAGGTGGGTGATCTGTTGCAGGCGGTGAGTAACCTTTCACGCCATGCATCGATCGACCCAGAGCGCGCGCTGCGTGAAGCGAACCGGCGTTTTGAGCATCGCTTTGGGCTGGTTGAGGCGCAGTGTATTGAGTTGGGGGTTTTGCCTCAGGATGTCGATTTGTCAGCGCTTGAGGCGATGTGGCTGAAGGCCAAACTGGCAGAATAATAGCACTGAATTTGCTGGGTGCGCGCAGTTCGCGTCATTTTTTTGTAACACCATGGCTTTAATGTGGGCAAAATACATTTCACGGTCGTCGTTAAATTTTTCTATTAATACAGTCTATTATCATTTTTTATCTAATTGTTTCTAATGTTTCCTCAATATTGGCATGATCAATGCTCTTAACTGAATTAAGGGGATGGCATATCGAGCCGCTAATTAATAGTGAAGGATCTCGAAATGGCCATTACCGAAAGGATGTTGGGTGGCTTGGCAAGGATGTAAACTTGAACATTGGAGGATACGCACATGATGGGCATGATGATAGAAGCAATCTTGGTGGCTTTCACATTGGGTGGTGTTATTGGAGCGGCGGTCGCAGTTCATTTGAAATCGTCAACGGACACTAGTGAACAGTGGTCGCAAGATACAGCACCAGAAGATGAGTCACTGGTATATGTGAAAGAAGAGCAGCGCCGTCAAAAACGCCGTTAAGAGGGTGTTGTTTGTCGGTAGTGAAAGTTGTCGTTCTACAGTCCAGTGCGACTGATAGGTGTTGCTAGCAACTAAATTCTAGCGGCTTGGCGAATTAGTTGTTTGCAAGTTAACGCTATCAACGCATTTAGGTGGGCTATAGTAGGGCGGTTTTTGCTATTTGTAATCCCCTCGCACACCAATGAAAGAGCCGCCAGCATCTTTTTCGCATCATTCTAATGCGGCTTAAATCCTCCGCATCACTTTTTCCTGTTGATTTTAAACAAATTTTTGTCTGGTTTGATGCTTGCTCGTCCCGCACATAGATTCTCACTATTTAGCACATGAGGAGAATACTATGGGGGCCCTTCAGTTGGGTTCTGACGTATTATTTGCACTAACCAGGTGCCATTATGGTGTTGACAATGCATGCTGAAAAGCTGCTGTCCGTCGTCGTTTGCGGTGTTGAGCTTTACACAGCCGACTGGAAATTTCGCTAAAAAAGTAGTAAATTATGCTGTTCTTTATTGCAAGTTCTGGGTTTGAAATAGCACGACGATGGCGCACAAATTATTTATTAAGACCTTTGGTTGTCAGATGAACGAATATGACTCTGACAAAATGGCAGAGGTGCTTGCAGCATCACACGGTGCACAGCAGGTCGATTCCGCTGAAGAGGCGGATATTCTGCTGCTCAATACTTGCTCGATTCGTGAAAAGGCGCAGGAAAAAGTATTTCACCAGCTGGGCCGCTGGCGCGAGATGAAAGAGAAGCAGCCCAATATCGTGATTGGTGTGGGTGGCTGTGTCGCTAGCCAGGAAGGCGAGGCGATTCGCGAGCGTGCACCGTTTGTTGACCTGGTGTTTGGCCCGCAGACATTTCATCGCCTGCCCGAGATGCTAAGCGCAGTGAAGCAAAAGCGTCAGCCAGTGATCGATATCAGTTTCCCCGAGATTGAAAAATTTGACTGCATGCCAGAACCAAAGGCCGATGGCCCGACGGCGTTTGTCTCGATCATGGAAGGGTGTAGCAAATACTGTACCTTCTGTGTGGTGCCTTACACCCGTGGTGAAGAGTTTAGCCGCCCATTTGATGATGTGCTGAGTGAAATTTCATCGTTAGCCAGCCAGGGCGTGCGTGAGGTGAATCTATTAGGCCAGAATGTCAACGCCTATCGCCATCAGATGGAAGATGGCACTGAGGCTGATCTTGCATTATTGATTACCTATGTCGCCAGTATTGATGGTATTGATCGGGTACGTTTTACCACCTCACATCCGGTTGAATTTAGTGACAGCTTGATCGAAGCGTATCGTGACGTGCCAGAACTGGTGAGCCATCTGCACCTGCCTGTGCAGAGTGGTTCCGATCGAATATTGGGCGCGATGAAGCGCGGTCATACCGCGTTGGAATATAAATCAAAGATCCGTCGCCTACGTGAAATTCGCCCAGATATCAGCATGTCGTCTGATTTTATTATCGGTTTTCCCGGCGAGTCAGATGCCGATCACCGCGCCACGATGGCGTTGATTGAAGATATTGGGTTTGATCACTCGTTTAGTTTTATCTATAGTGCGCGCCCCGGTACGCTGGCAGCAGCATTTCCTGACGACGTATCGCATGTGGTTAAGCAGCAGCGCCTGGCGGAACTACAGAAGCGAATTATTGAGATGACAGCTGAGATCAGCGCCTCGATGGTCGGCACTGAGCAGCGAGTACTGGTGGAACGAGTATCGAAAAAAGACCCGGCACAAGTGGCAGGGCGCACCGACAATAATCGTTGGGTGAACTTCACCGCGGATCAATCGTTGATTGGTCAGTTTACTAACGTGCGCGTTACCGAAGCACTGCCTAATTCTCTGCGTGGTGAGTTGACTTCAATGATTAAGTCAAATAGTGGACGACATGTCGCATAGCATTTTTCAGTGTAAATACATGACATACAGTGCGTAGATACAGCTCTGGCTGTCACTAAGGCGCACTGTTTTCTTTTCCTTTCAAATATGTGAATCCCATCTTGAGTGATAATCAACAGATTAGTGAACTGCTTTTAGAGCCTGTCGACAATCAGCGTCTGGCTGAACTTTGTGGCCAGTTTGATAGTCATCTGCGCCAGATCGAAGCGCACTTCGGTATTGAGATCAGCAATCGCGGTAATGATTTTCGCCTGGTGGGCAATCCCGATGCAGTGATTGAGGCAAGTAAATTATTGAAGTCGCTGTACGCTGAAACCGATGGGGCAACGCTCGCGCCGTCGCAAGTGCAGATGGCACTGCACTCCGCTCCTGCGCTGAAAGAGTTGCAGCAGCAGGTCATTGAGAGCGTGCAGATTCAGACCAAAAAGGGAGCCATCAAAGGGCGCGGGATTAATCAGGCGATGTACTTGCAGCGTATTTTGGGCCACGAGATCAACTTTGGCATCGGCCCTGCGGGTACCGGTAAAACTTATCTGGCAGTTGCCTGTGCAGTTGAAGCGCTGGAAAAGGAAGAAGTACGCCGCATATTGCTGGTGCGTCCAGCGGTTGAGGCGGGTGAGCGACTTGGCTTTTTACCGGGAGACCTGGCACAGAAGATCGACCCTTATTTGCGCCCACTTTATGATGCGCTGTATGAAATGCTTGGCTTTGAGCGTGTTGCCAAACTAATCGAGCAGAATGTGATTGAAGTAGCGCCACTTGCCTATATGCGTGGGCGTACCCTTAATGAGGCATTTATCATTCTTGATGAGGCACAAAATACTACCGTTGAGCAGATGAAAATGTTTTTAACCCGTGTCGGTTTTGGCTCGACCGTGGTGGTGACCGGTGATGTGACTCAGGTTGATCTACCGCGCGGTAGCACCTCAGGGCTACGCCATGTGATTGAAGTCCTGAAAAATATCAACGGCATTAGCTTCACCTTTTTTGAGTCGCAGGATGTGGTGCGGCACCCACTGGTGCAACGCATTGTGCAAGCCTATGCGGCCACAGAGGCGCAGGAAGAAAAAGATGGTGGGCAGCGTGGGCGTTGAGCTAAATCAGTCTATGGATTACGATCTTGATTTAGTGCTTGATCTACAAGTTGAATTATCGCAATCAACAGATGCCGATCTACCCGTGCAGGCTGAATTAGAGCAGTGGGTCAAAGCGGCGCTTGAAGGCACAATGGATGAAGCTGAACTCACCATTCGTCTGGTCGAAAACGGTGAAAGTGCTGCGCTCAACCAACAGTATCGCGATAAGCCAGGGCCGACTAATGTGCTCTCATTTCCGTTTGAAGCGCCTGCCGATGTGCCGCTACCGTTGCTAGGGGATATTATTATTTGCGCCCCGCTAGTGGTGCAAGAGGCACAGGCGCAAGGCAAAACAGTACGTGCCCACTGGGCCCATCTAGTGGTGCATGGGGTTTTGCATCTGCGCGGTTATGACCATACTGATGATGGTGAAGCGCGCGAAATGGAAGATTTAGAGAGAAAGATCATGGCATACTTGGAATTCGACGATCCATATATGAGTGATAGCGTCACGCCATGATGATGACAATTTTAGCGTTGATAAGTGGAGAGCCAATGAAACCAGGAACAAGACAACGATGAACAGTGATCGATCCCCCGAGCCGGCAACTGCAAAAGATGGCTTCCTGGGTAAACTGAAGAAGGCATTTGCACAGGAACCGGCGGATCGGGTAGAGCTTATTGAGAGCTTACGTGAGTCTCAGCAGCGCGACCTGCTGGATACCGATGCCCTCACCATGATCGAAGGAGTGCTGGAAGTTTCTGAGATGCAGGTGCGGGACATCATGATCCCACGTTCGCAGATGGTGGTAGTGGAGCGTGATGCGCCACTGAATGAGATCTTGCCAGTGATTGTTAAATCAGCCCATTCACGTTTTCCGGTTATTGGTGATGGCAAGGATGAAGTCGAGGGCATTTTGCTGGCAAAGGATCTGCTCTCCTATGCGCTTGATGGAAGCAAATCCTTTAACGTACGTGATGTGTTACGCCCAGCGGCATTTATCCCTGATAGCAAACGCCTCAATGTTTTATTGAAAGATTTCCGTGCAAGCCGTAACCATATGGCGATTGTGGTAGATGAATACGGCGGCATCGATGGACTGGTGACGATTGAAGATGTGCTGGAACAGATTGTCGGTGAAATTATTGATGAGCATGATGTAGCGGAAGATAGCTATATCATGAAGCATAGCGAGATCAGTTTTACTGTTAAGGCGCTCACTCCAATCGAAGAGTTTAATGAATATTTTGAATCTGAATTCAGTGATGACGATTGCGATACGATTGGCGGCTTAATGATGCGCTCTTTCGGCCACTTGCCTAAACGTGGCGAGAAGTGTGAAATTGGCCGTTTCCACTTCAAAGTACTGCATGCCGATAGTCGACGTATTCATCTGCTACAGATGAGCTTGCAGGTAGAAGGCGCAGCTACTTCAACGACTGATAAGTAAGAGGGCTGCGCTTGATGTTCGCAACATGGCGCGGCGATTTACTGGCATTGATAGCAGGTGGCTTGTTACCGTTTGCATTTTCGCCCTATGATTTATATCCGTTAGCAATAGTTTCGTTAGTCACTATCTTTCTCATCTGGCTTGATAGCACTGCGCGTCGCGCTATGTGGCGCGGCTTGTTGTTTGGCATCGGTATGTTTGGTGTCGGTGTCTGGTGGGTTTTCATTAGCATACACCACTATGGCAATGTTGGCTTTGCGCTCTCGTTCTTTATCACTTCGATGTTTGTATTGGTGTTCGCAACATTTCTTGCGATGACCGGTGGCGTGGCTGTGAAGTTTCGACAACACTTTAATTTGTCAGCCACGGCGACATTGTTATGGTGTTTTCCGACGGTGTGGGTGCTGTTTGAATGGATTCGTGGCTGGATGTTTACAGGGTTGCCGTGGCTCAATGTTGGCTATAGCCAGATCGAAACACCGCTCGGTGGCTTTGCTTCATTACTGGGTGTTTATGGTGTCTCTCTTGCTGTTGCACTCAGCGCTGCATTTATTACGATTGTGATTCGCAATATCTATATTGGTCAAAAATCATTTCATATTGTTGCGTTGGCACTATTGTGGTGTGGTGGTTTGTTGGCAAATCAACTGAACTGGGTATCACCTGCGGGTGAGCCGATGACAGTGACATTGATACAGGGCAACATCCCGCAAGAATTAAAGTGGCTGCCATCAATGAAAGCACCCACCATTGATCTGTATACACAGCTGACACGTGAAAACTGGGAGAGCGATCTGATCATCTGGCCAGAGACGGCATTGCCCGTCTTTTTCCATGAATCAAGCAATTTTTTTACCGGGCTTGCCGAAGAGGCGCGTTTAAATAATACAGATATTTTGGTGGGGCTGGTCTATCTCGATAGAGAGCAGCGACAGTACTACAATACGATGATGAGCCTTGGTAGTGCCACTGGCTTTTACCACAAGCGTCATCTGGTACCATTTACTGAATATCTGCCGCTAAAGGAGTGGTTATCGGTGCTTGTTGATATTATTCAGGTACCAATGTCAGATTTTAGTGCGGGATCGGATGATCAGCGCCCGCTACCGATGGCGGGGCAAAAGGTGGGCATCTCTATCTGTTTTGAGGGTGCCTTTGGCGAAGAGGTGATTATGCAGTTACCAGAGGCAACGCTACTGGTTAATGTGAGTAACGATGCCTGGTTTGCGGATTCAAGTGCGCCGCATCAACACCTGCAGATTGCACGGATGCGTGCTAAAGAGAGTGGGCGACCGCTGTTACGAGCAACCAATACTGGGATCTCTGCGATCATTGATCATCAGGGGCGCTTTCAATCGATAGCAGCGCAGTTTGAAGAGACCACGCTAAGCGATGTCGTAGTACCGATGCAAGGTGCAACGCCCTATGTAGTGGTGGGTAATGTTGCTATATTGGCCTTGCTTCTGGGGTTGATATTAGTGCCTTTAGTTAAGCGCCGGTAGCACATAGTCAGCGAATGGTGACAGAAAGGAGTTGTGTGTCATATGAATCATCGAGCCATTAGTCAAACCATTTTAGCGACAATGCTTGCGCTGCTCTATCCCTTTGCTGTTATCGCTGAAACACCTACCGAAGCGGCTCAACCACTGAGTGGCGTTGAAATAGTGGAGCGTTGTTATTACAAAAATGGCGGGGAAGACCAGCGTTCCCGTCTGCTGGTAACCAGCACGTTGACCAATGGCAGAAAAGTCTCCAGTGAATATGTTCGTTTATGGAAAAACTACGGTGGTAAAGATGGCATTGTCGATAAGGTAGTGCTTTACACCGCGTCTGCACATAACCAGGGGCTGGCCTTTATGCGCTGGGGTTATGTCAATGGCAGCGACAGACTTGCAGATCAGTGGGTCTATCTGCCAGAGATGCGCATTGTAAAACGAATCTCAAAGCGTTCACCGGAGGAGATGGATTGGGGCTTTAGTGACGATGACCTGCGGGTACGCGATATCGATGAAGATAAGCACCGTTTTGTTGAAGAACGAACCGTGGAAGGAAAAGTGTTTTATATTGTTGAAAGCATCCCCAGGCATGATCCTGTTTATGGGAAGCGTATCTCATGGTTTAGTAAGGGTGAAGATTGGGAGCACTGCCTTGAAAGCCGCGTTGACTATTTTGATAAAGAGATGAAGATGGTCAAGAAGCAGTATGTCACCTGGCGACAAATCAAAGGGGCATGGGTGTGGGAGACAGGGATTGTGAAAAACTTCCGAACAGATTCAACGATTGTTTATGATGCCAAAGAGATTGAAGTCAATGTTGGACTAGAGGATCGGGAGTTTTCTACACGTGCTTTGGCACGAGGGTATCGGCGATAAAGTCGCTATTATCAACAACCGACAGATAGGCTTTCTGTTTTTATTTCTATTTTTATGCGTGAAGTTGAGAGTTATTCATGAAGTGGATTGCTATTACGGTCGTTCTATTATTGTTTGTGCTTTTCCCCAAAAAGATGCTGGGTGGTCTTGGTATTGCGGTGTTGGTAGGAAGTATTGTTGGCGGTTTTTTTTATTATCAGGACTGGTCAGAAAGAAAGGTTGTTGAAGCGGTAAAGGTCTCGGTGGTGCATTCATTGGCTTTTTGTGATGAATTGGCTCCACTTAAAATCACCATTGATAACTTTAGTGATAAAACGATTTCGATGGTGGAGTGGAATATCAGCGCCCATCAAAAGGGTTTCAGCGATGACCTGGCGGTACCTGGTTACCAAATTTATTCGCAGGATAAAATACTGAAGCCTAATGCACGTTGGCGTGGTTGTGTTGGTTTACCAAAGTTGAAGCGGGATGTTGAGAACGCCTCTGCGCTGGTGTTTTCAATAAAAAACAGAGATGCAATCTTTGATTAACCTGAAAACGCAGTTGAACCACTGTACCTTGCACTATAAACTCGCACCCAACTACTCTTTCTAAATTTATTCTTCCGTTGGCTGGTTTTTGCTGATGTAATTCGTTAACCGCGCAAAGGTTTCAAGGTCTAGCACTTCGGCGCGTAAGCTAGGATCAATCTCAAGTGAACTAATTTCATCGCCGCTCATGTATGGCTTTAACGTGTTTCGGATTGTTTTACGGCGTTGTGAAAATGCCTGTGTAACGACTTTTGAAAACAGCGCTTCATCATTCACTTTTACCGCTGGTTCGCGGCGCGGGGTCAATCTAACAATGGCGGAGTCAATCTTTGGCATTGGCTCAAACGATTCTGGGCCAACGATAAAGAGGTTTTCAACCTCACAGTGATACTGCACCATAATACTCAGGCGGCCATAGGTCTTGCTGCCCGGTTGCGCGGCGAGGCGTTCGACCACTTCACGTTGCAACATAAAATACATATCGCGTATAAAACTCGCCTGAGTTAACAGGTGAAAGATCAGCGGCGTTGAGATGTTGTAGGGCAGGTTACCCACCACGCGCAGTGACGCTGCCTCTTTGGCGAGCGATGAAAAATCGAACTTCAACGCATCGGCATTGTGAATATTTAACGTACCGTGCGGCGCACAATTTTTTTCAAGGATCGGCACCAGGTCTCGATCAAGCTCGACGGCATTCATCTCACCCAGCTCATCCAGCAGCAGAGTAGTAAGCGCGCCCTGACCTGGGCCGATCTCAACCACGTTGTCGCCCTTGCGTGGGCAGATGGCATTGATGATGCGCAGGATCACGGCTTCGTCATGCAGAAAGTTTTGCCCAAAGCGTTTACGTGCGCGGTGCTGGCTCATCATTCAGTTATCCCTTGGTGGCGACGCATCTCTATCGCAGTGGTGATCGCTGTTTGCAGACTACCAATATTGGCTCCACCCTTTCCGGCCAGATCAAACGCGGTGCCGTGATCCACCGAGGTACGGATAAACGGCAGCCCAAGGGTAATGTTCACCGCATGGCCAAAACCAAGGTGCTTTAGCACTGGCAGGCCCTGATCATGATACATCGCAACCACCACATCAGCCGCGGCAATCCTGGGTGGAATAAAAGCGGTATCTGCCGGTAATGGGCCTTGCAACTGTAACCCTTCCGCGCGCAATTTTTCCATCACGGGAATAATGGTCTCTTGCTCTTCAGTGCCGAGGTGGCCACCTTCACCGGCATGCGGATTCAGACCGCACACCAGAATACGCGGTGCCTTGATGCCAAAATATTTTTTCAGTTCATTTTCGACGATGCGCAGATTACCTTCCAGTACCTTCGGAGTAATCGCCGCGCTGATTTCAATCAACGGTAGATGGGTGGTGACAAGCGCGACGCGCAGCCCTTCCGTGGTGAGCATCATGACGACCTGTTCGGTATCACTTTCATCTGCGAGGAATTCGGTATGGCCGCTAAAGGGAACCCCGGCATCATTAATGATGCCTTTGTGTAGCGGGCCAGTCACCATCGCTGCAAAGCGGCCATCAATGCAACCGCGTACTGCAAGGCGCAGGGTACCCAGCAGGTAATCGACATTGGTAACATCGGGTTTACCACAAACATCAGGTTGTGGGCAGTCGACCGCCACGACTCTAACGGTGCCAACGGGAACAATCGACGGGGCGAGGGCCGCGTCATACCGCTCAATTTTCACCTCGAGGTTTAATTGCTGCGCGCGCAGGCGTAATAATTCAGGGTCCGCGATCACCACCCATTCAACCGGTAGCGACACTTGCGCTAACTGTATGCAGAGATCCGGGCCGATGCCTGCGGGTTCTCCCGCTGTTATCGCAATCGGTGTCGCTAACCCCGTACTAGTCGTCAAGGCGATACTCGACATAGGCCTCTTCGCGCAGTTTGCGCAACCAGCTCAGATGCTCTTCTTCAGACTTACGCTGGAAAATCAGATCGCGCACCCTGGCGTTATTGTGTTCTTCGGTATTATCAAATTCACGATGCGCCAGTACCTGTGCCATGTGCCAGCCAAACTGGCTCTCAAATGGCGCGCTGATCTCGCCATCTTTTAGATCAAAGATCACCGCCTCAAATGGTTTCACCATCACACCCGGACTCACCCAGCCAAGATCACCGCCATTCACTGCACTACCTGCATCATCAGAAAAACTTTTTGCTAGTTCAGCAAAGTCTTCGCCAGCTTCGATACGTGTTCGCAAATTATTAAGTTGCTGCTCAGGGTCAACTGCATCTGCTGACTCGGCTTGCGGCTTAATCAAAATATGACGCGCCTGCACCTGGTTAACCATGTGGCGTTCGGAATCTCGAAAGTCGAACAGTGTAATAATATGAAAACCACTCGCGCTGCGAATAGGCTCACTCACTTCGCCCACTGTCATGTTCACCGCCACGTCGGCAAATATCGTCGGTAATTCACCGGTTTTGCGCCAGCCAAGATCACCACCCTGCAGCGCCTGACGCCCGTCCGAACGGCCAATCGCCATCTGGCGAAAGTCAGCGCCACTGTTTAATTCATCGAGAATCGCCAACGCCTTATTGCGCGATGTTTTAATCTGCTGCGGCGTTGCCGCATCCGGCAGTGCGACCAGAATATGGCCGAGGTGGTAATCGCTATTGATATTGCCCTGCACTTTTTGCGTAGCGATAAAGTCATCAATCTCCTGCGCAGTGACCGTGATGCGACTATCGACCTGGCGTTGACGCAGACGACGAATAATCACCTCTTTGCGGATATCTTCACGAAACGAGGCAAACTTAAAACCATCGCGCTGCAGTACTTCGCGAAACTCAGCCAGCGATAGATCATTTTGTGCGGCAATGTTACTGATGGTGCTATTAAGGGTCTCTTCATCGACCACAATACCGTTCATGCTGGCATGTTGCAGTTGAATTTGCGTAGTAATCAGGCGCTCCAGCACCTGCTTATTCAATATTGACGCAGCAGGGGCGCGAATGCCCTGTTGCTTCAACTGCTGGCCCACCGCAAAGAGTTCATTTTTCAGCTCATTTTGAGTGAGCACCTGGTCGTTCACCACCGCCACGATCCGGTTCAACGGCACCAGTTCAGCGCTCGCTTCGGCTAATGCCAATGCTGGCGCTGCTATCTGTAGTGCCCCTGTCAGCGTTATCATAAATACGCTATGTTGGAATAGTTGCCTCATGTGTAACCCACTTGGTGTTTTGGTTGATGTGACTAAAAAGTGACTCAATTTGAATAGCCTAGGATACCATTTTCCAGAAGATCATCGATGCTTTTACCCAGTTTACCCATCCCTTTCAGTTCCAGCTGAACGAATATACTTCTATCGTAAGGATCAACATCCTCACCACCTGGAAGTCCTGCCTGATCCGCTAACACCTTATTCAGGAACCGGTGTTTAACAATGTGCAACTTCCAGCAGCAGGTCTGATATTCAAGTCCAAAAAAAGATTCAATGGTTGTTTCATCCAGCAGCGAGCGAGTCTTACGCCCAATGATATGCCAGCGACGCGTATACGGAACTGGCCATAACATGGAAGCATCAACCTGCGATTGCGTGACATTACGATAGCGATAACCTAAATTAAGCATGCGCCGCTCTGCTGGCTTGTAATTAAACTGAATCGAGCCTTTGGCGACCTTATGAAGATCTACATCCCACTGCGTGTCGGCATTAATACGCAG
>UOFQ01000018.1_pt1 | contig 27055 bp, 29 predicted proteins | sample 1988961 | NCBI WGS metagenome assembly UOFQ01 (sample SAMEA4712195, study PRJEB27164) | hydrothermal vent metagenome | biome: marine basaltic hydrothermal vent biome; feature: marine hydrothermal vent; material: mineral | place: Pacific Ocean | collected 2011-06-14/2011-07-23 | depth 1719 m | reverse complement strand
AGTTGGATTGGCCAGTTTCTCTGCCTGTGAATGGCCAATGATTTCCATTTCCCCCGCTTCATTGATCGCCTGGCGCAAGTTAGGTGGTCGTTGTTTTAGGTTATGGCAGTCAGTGGCAATCAATGCAACTTTTCCTTGTTGTAATAGCTCGGTAGCGAACTGCCGTATTGGTGAACTAAAATCTCCAATAATGCTTGAGCTGGTGATCTGTAAAGGGCAACCGGCATCCAGAAATGGTTGTAGTTTCTCAGGTCTCTTTTGGAATGAGCGGTTTCTCTCTGGATGGACGATGATCGGAGTGATCTGCCGGGTTCGCAGCCAGTGAATCAAATTGATGCCCCTGGCGGGGATATCGCTGGGTGGCAGCTCTAACAAGAAGCTCTTTTGCCCATTTCAGGTGCCTAGCCTAGTCAGGGCAGGGTGTCACTCTCAACCATTTGTATAATATTGGGATCAATATGAATTTCGGCGGCAAGGTGTAATTTAATCGAGATCCCTTTATCTTCAACGACCTCTTGAAATACCTCAAAGTGTTCTTTCAGTTGGGTGATGTTGTTATCAAAGCGATTGAGGTGTATGTGAGGCGTGAGCACCTGATGAGTCACCCCGCCATCGGCGGCTATGCGCAGCATTTCAATGGCGTCCGCAACATTTTGAGCGCCATCATCGACACCGGGAAGAATGTGGCTGTGTATATCGATCATGCTTTTGTGTTAGCTACGATCAGCGATTGATCCTGTACCTTCTCGGGCGGCATCACGGTAGCCATAGTGGCTGGCATCATAATAGTTGCTGCCATAGTAATTCATTCGTACGGCATCCGCCTGACATAAGACCGTACCGGTTACGACCACATTAGCTTTACCTAAGCGGCTGACGGTTTCCTGAACCATCTTAATTTTGGTTGATTCTGCTTTCACCGCAATAATGACGCTATCGACTAGTTGTCCCACCACAATGGCGTCACTAACCGCGAGTACTGGGCCATCCAGTACAATATAGGTGAACTTCTTCTTGAGGGTTTCTAAGTGGTTTTTGAAATACTCCGAGGAAAGTAATTCAAGTGGATTAGGAGAGAAATTCCCAGCTGGCATGACATAGAATTGACTGTTTTCACTGCCAACCCTGGTTATGGCATCTTCCAGGTTTGACTCTTTATGCAGAGCCTGATCCACAATGCCAGGAACCAGAGGGGTCTCCATGTATTTTGCGGTGGAGGGTTTACGTAGATCAACTTCCAGTAGCAGGGTATTACCTAGCTGACTCAGTGATGCTGCTAGATTGATGGCGAGGGTTGATTTTCCTTCCATTGCCGTTGCTGATGTCACCAGGATTGTTTTAGGTGGATTGTCGATATTGGAAAACAGTAACCCAGTACGAATGTTGTTTACGTTCTCTGAAAATTGAGAGCGAGAGTCTGCCAGTACCTGGCGTTGTGGCGTTACGGTATTTTTGTTCTGTTTAATAAGCGGGATGACACCGAGAGTGGGGAGCTTTAGTTTTTCTTCCAGCTCTTCGGTGGTTTTGAAGGTGTTATCCAGGTGTTCGCGCAGGAAGGCAAACAGGGTACCCATAAACAGGCCTGACACCAGGGCAATAATAATAAAACGTGGTTTATTGGGCTTGAATGGTGCTGCAGGGGTTCGAGCAATATCAAGGATATGGACGTTAGACACATCATATTGTTCGGACACATTGGACTCCTGAAAGCGCCCAAGAAACGATTCATATAACTTCTGGTTATTGAATACTTCGCGTTCGAGTCGGGCCAGTTCAAAGCTATTGCCCTTGATGGTGCTTAGGTCGCTTTTTTCCTTTCTGATGAGGGTTTTGAGTTGTTTTTCCTGATCTGATGCGGCGAGGAATTCTTTGTGTACTCTTGCAGCAACTTTATCTATCTCTGCTTTGAGGTTTTGTTTAGCTTCATGCAGATCGGCTCGTGCCGCAATCATTTTAGGGTGTTTTTCACCATAACGTTCTGAAAGTTCTTGTACGGTACGTGACGCCTTTATTGCGCTTTGTTCAAGTGCTTGTGCCGTGCGGTTGTCTTGAGACGAGCGATTATTGAGAATTGGTGTGAGTGAGGCGTAGTCTCCGCTTTCATGTTTACTGTTTATCTGTTTATAGCGGATTTCAGCTTCACTGCGTTTGGTCTGCGCTCGAGTCAACTCTGTTATTAGAGCCGATAGGCGTGTTGCTGCGAGTTGTGCCTGCTGGTTGGTATCGACCATTCCCTGGTTTTTCTGGTACGTTTGCAGGCTATCTTCTGATTCCTTTAGTGTGGTTCTCAGGTCGTGCAGTTGATCATTTAGCCAGGTAGACGTCTGTTTGGCACCGTTAAGGCGGGACTCCAGCCCAAACTCCATGTAGGCCTCTGCAATTGCATTAGTGATATCAGCAGCCAGCTGTGGATCTGGGTCTTCGTAGCTGACACGGATTATTTCGCTTTGTTTGCCCCCCTCAACATTGATTTTAGCCTGAATATTACTGGCCAGTGTTACACGTAGTTCTTCAGCAGTAGACTCGGGTATAAGCGCCTGTTCAGTGTTATGCTGTGCCACCAGGCCCAATTTATCGACGGCTTTTTTAGCTATGTTGAGCGAGCGGATAATTTCATACTGGGTCTCGTAAAAGAGAAAGATCAGAGCCGAGTTGACATATTGGTCGCGGGTATCCAAATTGGGCTGAATTGGATTGGCAATGAGCTTGGTTTCTGCTTTGTAGATGGGGGTGGTGCTTAAGGCTGCCAACACACCTATTATCAGGCAGATAAGCGTAATGTTGAAAATCCCCAGTTTATGACGTTTGATTATGCGCCAGTATTGGGCGATATCGATGCTCTCCTCTTCAGTTGAGGGCACAGGATTGATTGAATTTGTTTGTATTTGTGGCGGGAGGTTTGCTGCGTTCTTCATGTTAGAAAAAACTCTCTTTTATCGTGATGACATCACCGGGTTTTATCGGGGTGTTTAGCTGAACCTTATTGGTTTTGGCGCTGTCTTTATCGCGTGTAATGGTGATGTTATTTTTTGATGCGCGCTCAGAGAACCCCCCAGCCAGGGCAACGGCTCTCTCTATGGTTAGGCCATCGCGGTAGCTATAACCACCAGGATTTTTTACCTCGCCATTGATATAGAACAGTCGATATTCAACGATTGAAACAGTAATCGCAGGTTTTTTCAGATAACCGTCGGCTAACAGTTGGGTGAGTTTATTTTCTACTTCGGCGGTAGTTAGGTTCTGGATGTGTACTTGCCCAATTAATGGAATAGATATGGAACCATTGCTGGGGATACGTACCTTTGGCTGGCTTAGATCCGGCTCACCAAAGACAGTGATTGAGATTTGATCATCTGGTGCAAAGCGGTAATCATTCAGCTCTTCGGCCAGACTGCTGCCGTAAAAATAAAAGGAAATTAATAGCAATAAAAATAATTTAGGTCTCATGTGTCACTTAAATTTGTCTGAGGTTAGTGAATTCCAACTGGAGAGGTGCTTGAAGTCGTAACCACAAGGCATCGCCCTTTCTTGGTATGCTGTTATTTGAATGAGTTTGTTTGGAGAGTTCTCAATTAAGTGGAATTGATAATAAAGGGTGGCATGCCTGTAAGTTATGCTCATTCTACTACAAAGACGTTTGGATATGCGTGAAAGTGATTGATTATTTGACCAAATAATTGATGTGTCTTTGGGCTGTGTTAAGGGTGCCGAGGGCGCAAATCAATTAAATTAGTCTTTGTTATCGGCTTAATCGTTAAATTGAGCCTGAATATTGAGCATGAAAATGTTTGTTTTGAAGTCGAGACTGTTGAGGTTTGAGTCGCGTTCAACGTATTTATAAGCGGCGCCGATATTGAGCCAGCGTCGCAAGCTATGTTTGGCCTCTAGCCTGATATTGACGCGGTCGTCATTTATCGCTGCTAAATCGTCGGTTTTTGCGATGGTATAGCGTATACCCAAAAGCAATGCAGTGCGCGGTGTTACCATATGGGAGACTTCAGTGTGAAGGCGATTTTGGATGTAGGCCCTGGAAAATGCTTGTAATGATTCCTGAGTGTCTCTGATAGCACCAAACACCACCTTTGTGTAAGTGTTAGGTTTCCAAACGTTATCCAGGCGAATTATAAAAATCGAAGTGTCTTCAAACTGGCTGTTGTCATACTTCTTCTCCAGCAAACCGAGCTGGAGGGTGCCGGTACTCTGGGCGGTGGCATCCCAGGTGAGCCCTGTCAGGTAGCTGTATTCATTGCTGCTTGGGTCTGTTGCTGGTATGGTGTTTTGGTAACCATAGCGGGTAATGCCCAGTTTGAATGGAATGCGGGTGTTGGGTGCTATGCGATAGTAGAAGGTGCCTGATAGGCCAGTTCGATTTGCATCAAGGAAGCGTAAGTTATTATTTTTGTAGCTGCGTTTCTTGTGTTCAAACCTGGTAATGATCTGCCCCTGACTTGAGCTGTTGCCATATGACAGGCTTACCTTCGCATAATTTTCTTTCCATTGATTTGGTTCAGCCGTGAGGTTAGCAATCACGTTATTATCGTCAGGTATGTCGTGTTCACGAATATACCCCAGTTCATATTCTGTGTTTAGGCGGCTGCTGTGATCGAGTAATAAATTGCTATTCAGATAGTGATCATTGTAGTTGAGTGCTTCCTGGTCGCTGTACTGTGCATAATCGCCATTATAGGCGAGGTCGAGCTTGTGGTTGCCAAAATCCCATAGCAAAGGTAGCTTCGGTGTAACCACTAGAATGGAGTCGCTCTGTTTGTTTTGTTCTGGTGTGCGCCTGACGTTGTCTTCGTATTGCAGCTGGATATCTATTTCAGGTTGAAAGCCTGAACTGTGGGGTGTTGCCTGGATCGTTTGTGAGAGAAAAGTTAGTGAGACCGCTACCAGGCTGGTTGAGGTTTTTACGGTGTTTATTAGATTCATTTGTTTGATCTTAAAAGTGGCATTGAAAATTAACCAGATAACAGTGTTAAATTGTTTTTGTACCGGGTAATTTATCTTACATAAGATCTACACATTGTAGCATGTATATAATAGACAATAAGGTGTGGTTTATGTTTTTAGAAGATCAATGCTCTGCCCAAGGTTGCCTGGATGGGTTTTAAATATTTTTTAAGTTATATCACGCCACATCGCTCTGTTTTAATCCTGGCGGTAGTCTTTATGCTTGGTGAAACAGCGGTGTCCTTGTCTGTCCCCTGGATTGCGGGGCATTTTGCTGCGGGTGTTATAGGGCAGCAGGCGGCGTTTGCTTTGAGTCAGGGCGAGATACTTGCTTTGTTGTTGGTCGTCTTTATTCTTCAGGCCTTTTTTCGTTTTTCTAACAGTTATTTAGTGACGCTAAGTGGCGCCAGGATTTTAGCTAGTTTGAGTGTTCGTTTGTATGATCACATACAATCATTGCCAGTGAGTTATTTTCATGACAAGAAACGGGGGCAGGTGCTGGCACTGCTGAGCAATGATGTTTCTGTATTGAGCCATTTTGTGACTGGGACGTTGGCCGGCCTTGTGCCTATGTTGTTAACTTTAGTGGGCGCAATTGTATTGATGGCGTTGATCAATTGGGAAATTGCGTTATTGGTGTTCCTATTGACCCCATTTTTTTACCTCTCACTTAAATTAATGGGCAGAAAAATTCGCCCGATCTCAACAAATCTTATGCAAAAGCAGGCCGATACAGTAGCGGTACTTGATGAAAATTTAGGCCTGTTTCCACTGATTAAAGCTTTTGTACGTGAATCTGTGGAATCGCAGCGGTTTGAGTCGTCCATTTTTCACGTATTTTATCTACGGCAGCAACAATTACGTTTGCAAGCTGTATTGGGGCCAGTTATTCAGCTATTGGCCTCGTTGGGCGTGCTTGCCGTGTTATGGTTAAGCAGTCAGTATCTTCAGGCGGGTAAGCTTACAGCCCCTGAACTGGTCTCTCTTTTGTTTTATGGATTGCTGTTTTCTCGGCCGGTTAGTGGGTTGGCTAATTTATATGGTGATATTCAGCAGGCGAGAGGTGGGGCTGAGCGATTGTTAGATATTTTTTCTGTTTTGCCAGAGCCTGTCGATGATAAGTTAGTTGAGTTACCTATTGTTACAGGTGAAATTGATTTTTGTGATATCCATTTTGGCTACCCTGATGGTCGACCATTGTTTGAAGGGCTGAACCTTCACATTGATGCAGGTGAAACAGTTGCGATTACCGGTGTTAATGGTGAGGGAAAAAGTACTTTGGCGCATTTGTTAATGCGATTTTTTGATCCTGTGTCGGGTACTGTAGAGCTTGATGGTATTGATCTTCAGACGGTTAATCTAGCTAGTATTAGGCGACAAATTGGTTTGGTGTCACAACATGTTTTACTGCTTGATTCTAGTGTGGCTGAGAACATCGCTTATGGGAAACCTGGTGCGAGTGCGGCTGAAATTGAGACGGCAGCCCGGGCTGCGAATGCGCATGAGTTTATTGTCTCGCTATCATCTGGTTATCACACGATGATTGGTGAGCAAGGTGTTCGTTTATCAGGTGGTCAGCGACAACGATTGGCGCTGGCCAGGGCTCTGCTGGTTGAACCTGCGATTTTGATTCTTGATGAGGCGACATCAATGTTTGACCCAAAAGGTGAAGAGGTGTTTATCCATGAGAGTCATAAGCAGTTACGTTCTCGCACCGTGATACTGATCACCCACAGCCCCGCATCACTTGCCCTGGCTGATCGTGTCATGAGGCTTGAAAATGGTCAAATGATTGAGGTAATGAAATGAAGCAATACAAAATTCAGGATGACCTTTTGTTGCAAAAAGTGGTGGATGAAATGGTGATTCTTGATCCTGAAAGTGGTAATTATTTTTCGCTTGATGAAGTTGGTAGTCGAATGATTGAACTATTTAGAGAGACAGGCTCAGTAGCTGAAGTGGTAAAAGCGATGGCTCAAGAATATAAGGCGATCGACTCTGATATAGAGAGTGACATGATCACGTTGTTGGATGAGATGGTGCGACATGGGGTTGTTAAAGTAGTTGGATCGTAAGTATAAAAATTTGTTTTCTCTTCGGAATAAAACCTGTCTGTTTTTATTCGAGGCATGGATGACGCTGATATGGGTGGATTTGGTGATTCGGTTTTGTTCCTATGGACGTTGGCGTCACTGGCTTGAAAGTGGCGAATTTAATCGGGACGTGGGTAACAAAGGGCGTAACATAGTATTGCTAATCAATAGTGCTGAAATAGCCGCCAGGCACCACGTTTTCCCTATGAATTGCCTGCGTAGAACTATTGCACAGAAGTTAATGTTAGCGAGGCGGGATATGACTGCCTGTGTTCATATTGGTGTAAAAAAAGAGGGCGCAGGCTTTGAAGCCCACTCGTGGCTATCGTATTGTGGAAAAATTTTAAATGATTCGCCGGATGTTATAGATCGTTATGTTGAGCTTGAACGTGGCAAATGGAATAGGGCAATGCTTTTTTCAGCTTAATAAGCTGAGATGAAAAAAGAGAGGAGCCCTAGTGACCTAAACGTTTCGCGTGCCTCTGAAACCAGATTTGAGCCATCAAAGCATAGAGTAAATCAACATTGAGCGATGATTTTTGATTCTTCATCACAGCATCAAATGCATTGAGTAATTTTTTGTTGTCAACCAGTCCCATATCTTCTAGTCGTTTATCTGATAGTATTTTTTGAATAATTTCTTTTTGGCTCCGGATGATTTGACTAAAAAAACCATCAAAAATTACTTTATGTTTGTTCCAACAAACGGAATTGGGTAATAGTCCTGCCATGCTACGGCGAAGTAGCCATTTTGGATAGTTTTCTCGAATCCATAGATCCTCAGGAATGGCGAAACTGAATTCTAACAATCGACGGTCAAAAAACGGGTGTCGAACTTCGATTCCAAAGGCCTCTCCTGATTGATGATATGAGCGTACTGAGTTTATTGTTGAGCTGTTTTTCCATGCATCGTAGCGTGCTTGTAGGGCGGCGCTGTCAAAGTGGACGGAATTAGACATATTGTTTTTTTCTTGTTCGAGCAGTTGTCGAGTGGCGTGAGGTATCCAGAGTGGGATGTTTGATGCGGGGGGCTTGCCTCTTAGTTTTCTGATGTTTTGTTTGAACCGTTGTGGGAAAAGAGGTGTAATAAATAAATGTAACAGAGTGCTTAACAATGGTAGTTGTAATTCTTTGCAGCCGCAAATCACTTCTTGAATGGCCTTTAAGTCTCCTCGTAATAGACGGTGTGAATATGTGAGGCTATGGCCCCAGGTCATTTCGTCACCACCGCTACCCGTCAGCAGGACATCTGCTCCCAGGCTTTTGATTAAGTTCATTTCATCGGTATACCTTGGAGAGTTGACTGTACCTGGGTTTTCAATAGAGGGCGGATAGAGCTCTCTGAAATCCAGTGCTGAATGTTGTTCAGCAGGCATGTAGTGAGCATTATTTAAGTCTAGATGTAGCAGCATTTCTTTGATTTTTTCACTCTCATCGCAGCTGGAGATGGTTTTATAAGTGTGGGAGATAACAGCTATTTCTTTGTGTGTCTTTCTGGCTTGATAATTTGCCAGCGCGGTTACGGATGTTGAGTCCATTCCTCCACTCATTTGCGATGCAATTACACCTTTAGTTGACTGCATGCGGTCGTTGACGCTGCGGGATAAAATCCCTCTAAGTTGATCTTCGTAGTCGACAGTTGAATTGTGGTGGATTTTGTATTCTGGGTCTAATTTCCAATAACATTCGATTTTAATGCTATCCGCACTGGCGAGCATGTAGTGGCCGGCTGGCAAAAGGTGTATATTTTTAAACATGGATGCATTTGGATCAGGCCAGCCACTTAGCCAGCTTGCAAGAGCATGTTTGTTGATTTCCGTATTGATGGCATGACTCTGTAGAAGCTGGGCTCCTTCGGTTGCTATGTATAGTGTATTGCCTGTCAGGTTATAAGACAGGGTTCGCATGTTCATTGCGTCACGTGAAGCAAATACAGATTTTTTGTGGTTATCCCAGATCACAAAAGCAAAATCACCTATTAAATGAGCTGGGCATTGTGTGCCCCACTTTCGGTAGGCCGCTAGAATAATGTTGGCATCAGTCGGGGGTTCCGAGACGGAAATAGAATGGCGTATCTGATCCAATAATTCGTGCCTATTATCAATGCGCGCATCACAGATTAATATAAAGCGTTTTTCGCTGCACTCCAGGAGTTGTTCATGTTGGGTAAGGCTATGAGGTGTGTAGCTGAATCCTATATTTTCTTTGATTAAAAGCGATGGTTTGTTGATCTGGATGTCAGTGGGGTGTGTCGATATTTCTTCAATAGTCGCCTGAGTTATATGAGCGCCGCCCAAGTTGATAATTGCTGCCATTTTCCCCATAGGGTAAGTTTATAAGATTCAAGGGTTTCTGAATAGGTTGTTTCTGTCGAGACTTTATGGACAGGCTCTAAATGCGAGTTTTGGTTGGTGGAAGCAACGTGAACTCTCGTAATCGTAATGCCGAGGGGTTGCTTAAGGTAATATTAAGATGTGGCTTTCATAAGGGAAACTGACGGCAGTCCTTCAGAGATTTCAGTACCCCAGGTCAGGATTGTCGGCCAGGGGCCCCTTAAGAGACCCCTTAAGACCAGATCTGCCCCTATTGATCATTTTCTTTTGGTCGAAGCTAGCAGGGGTGGTGTTAGTCGATCCTTAGTGGGTATTGCGTGCTCCAGCTGGTCTTACCCCAGTTTCACGTACACTCAGTAATGAGCTAATCATGCTAATATGTGCCTTTTTTGAATGGCAGGCTAACTCCTATGCGCATTGTTTCCTGGAACGTAAACGGTATTAGAGCCGCACTAAAGAAAGACTTCGTCACTTCTTTGGAGGCCCTGGCCACTGACGTGCTGTGTTTACAGGAAACCAAGGCGCAGTGCGACCAGGTATCCGAAGCCCTGGCCAATGTGAGTGGTTACTACCTCTACACCCATTCTGCTGTCAAGAAAGGCTATTCGGGTACGGCCATACTAAGTCGTAAAGAACCACTGGCAGTGCGCTATGGCTTGGGTATGGACGAGCACGACCAGGAAGGGAGGGTCATCACCGCTGAGTACGAGGATTTTTATCTGGTGACGGTTTATACGCCCAATTCTGGCAGCGAATTAAAACGCCTGGGTTATCGCCAGCAGTGGGATACCGAATTTCTGAAGTACCTCAAAGCGCTAGAGCAAAGTAAACCGGTATTGGTCTGCGGTGATTTAAATGTTGCCCATACCGCAATCGACCTGGCTCGCCCCAAGGCAAACTACAATAAAAGCGCGGGCTATATGCAAGAAGAAATTGATGGTCTGAACAACCTGATCACTGCTGGTTTTGTCGATACATATCGTCACGTAAAACCCAACGAAATTAAATACAGCTGGTGGAGCTATCGTGCTGGTGCCCGACAAAATAATGTTGGCTGGAGAATTGATTATTTTCTGACTTCGCCGAGTCTATTACCCAATGTACAAGATGCGGAAATTCACAATCACATTCATGGTTCGGATCATTGCCCGGTGTCGGTTGATTTAAAGATCTAAAAATAAACCGTTCAAAAGGCCGCCTTTATAAAGCGGCAAGTCATAGATCAAGAAATACCAGAATCTATCGTTGCTAGTTCAGTGGTCTCTGGATACCGGCCTTCGCCGGTATGACGGGTGGTGCGAAGAATACGAATGCCGGGGTCAGATCGAGAACAGAGGCTAGGGGTCGGGCCATAGCAACTCATTGAAAATACGGAATAATTCAGATAAATCCAGGTGAATCGAGGCCTTAAACGGCCCATTTCACAGGCAAAATGACAACTTTAAGGAAGAAGTGTTATGCCACCCGGTAGGGTTGCGCTATCAGTATCCTAAAGGATACAATTGGTTGTGCCGATAACTAATATCATTCATGAGTATTTGGATTCTGAAGGACGTTCTCTTTTATGGAAGCTGGTTGGCATCGCTAAATGACCCACGGGCAAAAGCGAAGGTCATCATTCAAGTGGACTGAATGGAACTCGGGCTATTTGGCGACTCGAAACCCGCTGGTGAGGGCGTGAGTGAATTGCGTATTCACTACGGCCCAGGTTATCGCATCTACTATGCAAAAGATGGCGTAAATATTTATCTTCTACTGTGTGGTGGAGATAAATCCACTCAAAAGAAATATATCAAACGTGCTTTGAAATATTGGTCAGAGCACAAAAGTGAGAAGTGAGGTGAAATTGATGACGATTCGTAACGTTCGACATACACATACAGAGATGCTGAAAGACCTGAATGTTGCCGCTGAATATCTAAATGAGGCACTGGAAGGTGATGATCCTGCTGTCGTGTTGATGGCACTGCGTAATATTGCAGAAGCACAGGAAGATGGTATTTCTGGCCTGGCAGAACGAGCCTCGCTCGGTCGTGAGAGCATGTATAAGATGCTCTCTAGCAGTGGAAACCCGAAACTCTCAAGCTTCGTTAAACTTATGCACGGCCTTGGGTTGAAAATTCAGGTGCAACCTGATGCCGCCCATGCCTCTCGCTAATGGCTACCTGGACATGCGCTCTGATTTTGTGCTCGCATGCGCCTGGCATATATTGATATGTGTAATGGTGAAATCAGCGACAGGGTTTCGGTGTGATGCTTTCCTTAACCTCCCATGGCTTTTCTGGCTTTATGCGATATGGCGCGATAATGAAGAGATCACTGATTCTTGTCTAGAATAGCTGTAAGGGATTTTATCTAAAAAGGCAGGGTCAACCCCATAGTTATTCGATAGGCGGTATGCTATACAAGATGTCTTTTTGCCAATAACCAGCTATGCTTTTGCAATCTAGTAAACAAGGGGGGCATCATGAAAAATAAACGTGATATTAGCTTTGCGACTTTTAATCTCTATAATTTCCAGTTGCCGGGAAAACGAATGAGGTATAACAGTACGCCATACACTGATGATGAGTATACGGCAAAGCTCTTCTGGACCTCATCTATGCTTAAGAAGGTTGATGCTGATGTCATCGCATTTCAGGAGCTGTGGTCAAAACAGTGTCTTGAAGATGCCTTTGTTCATGCGGGTATGAACGATGACTATACCCTGCATTTCATTAAAGACCAGTGGTACAACATCGCCGTGGCCATTGCTGTTAGAAATAGCTGGACAGTCCTTGATAAAAAAATACATAAATCATTTCCCGATGATTTCATCCTGCGTAAGCGTGGCGGTGGCGCAAATGATGATCAGGATGATGATGAGGTAGAGGTGAACATCGATCGTTTCTCTCGGTCGGTGATGCAACTGTCGATTGGTCATGCGACGGATGATAGTATCAAGCCGGTGCAGGTGTTTGCCGTTCACCTTAAATCCAAACTTGGTGCGCGTCTTGACCAACAAGAGGCGGCCAATGAAAGAATCAAACCGCATAGAAGTAACCTCGGTAGCGCGCTCTCTACTATTCGGCGTACCGCAGAAGCGGCCGCGCTGCGCTGGATGTTAACAGACATGATGAAAAATAGTGATGAGCCGGTGGTAGTGATCGGTGATATCAATGATTCCACGCTAAGCAACACCCTGTCGATTATTACCGCTCAGCCTCGTTTAAGGCGGGCGTTCGATAGCCGCACCGGTAACCGGAGTGATAATGGGTTATATACTGCTGGGTTATTGCAGGAGCTTCGTTCACTAAATGGTGTTTACTACTCGCATGTCTATAACGATGTTCGAGAGCTGATTGATCATGTGCTGGTATCGGAACAGTTTTACGATCACTCATCAAACCGAGTCTGGTCTTTTAATAAAATGACTGTCTGGAGCGATCACCTTGAAGATGATGACAAAGCGTCTACCGATCATGGCGTTGTTAAGGTGGCATTTGATTACAGGCCATAAATAATCCTGGATGAGATGAATGGAGAGGCCCTGATGGCGCTTAGTTAAGCGTTTCCCATCATTCCGTATGCTTTTGGCCGGAATCTATATCGTATAAACGCTGGATCCCGGCTAAAAGCTCGCCGGGATGGCGAGTTAAATTGCAAATGTTAACTTAACATCGCCTTAAGTCAGTGTCGTCGAGCGAACCCCAATATTGTCGCGGTCTTTATCATTACTGACGCCTACGAAAACCTTACTTATGCATTAAACGAGCTCACTTCATCAGTCGTTAAATAACGCCATTGCCCAGCGTCCACATCTAACGATATCTCACCGATTCTTTCACGGTGTAATGATGTAACCCTGTTGCCTACTGCTGAGAACATCCGTTTAACCTGGTGGAACTTTCCTTCTGTTATTGTTAGCAGTACCTCGTTAGGGTTAATTATCACCAGCTCTGCTGGGCGGGTTCGGTTTGATTCTCCCTGTAATTTAATTCCATTTTTAAATCTGTCGGCCAGCTCTTTTTCAATTGGTTTAGAGATGCCAACACGGTAGATTTTCTTGCACTGCCTTTCTGGTCTGATGATATCAAATGACCAGCGTCCATCATCCGTCACCAACACCAGCCCTGTGGTATCTGCATCGAGGCGGCCAGCAATATGGAGCTCGGAAACATTATCAACTGCCAAATAGTTGAATAGCGATGGGTAGGCCTCATCAACATTAGAGCAGATGGTGTTGACGGGTTTGTGTATCAGAATGTAGCGAAAGGCGCGGGTTTTTAACAATTGATCATTCAGCGTGATTTGATTATTTTCATGAACCTGGGTTGCTTCATCGGTAACCGCTTTACCGTTAACGAACACCTTGCCCTTGTTGATAAGCTGGATAGCGTGGTGCTTCGTTAGTTCGGTGCTTTTACATACAAACCTATCCAGGCGCATGTCTGCTTCTCGCATCGTACATGACAATAGAAGCGCAAACCCCAACATTGAGTGATTGTGGCGTATCGATTTTTATTTTATGCAGGTGAGCCGTCTTTTTATGGCCTTCAAGGTACTCAGGTGGAACGCTTTCGTTTAGTTTCTCAAAGTAGCTCTCTATTTCTGTTAGCTGGTCTGCTTCTATGCCGGTTGTCTCTCTGCCAAATAAATAGGTGGCATTTTTGGGGTGTTTGTAATTCTTCAATTCTGTTGCGCCATCGAATAGCTCAATTAACACCAGTGTCGTTTGAGCGGGCAGGTGGTTAAGAAAATCGGATAGCTCCGAAAAATACAGGAGCGTGATATTTGAAACGCCATCCTGGGTATTCATCTGATGAGAAAATTTATGAATATTGCCTTTGTATTTTTCTGCTATAAACCCACCGATTACAAAGATGGTATTCACCCCAAAGTTTTGACCACTTCGAATCACCGTAGCCAGGTTTTCTCTGTTTTTTGGGTTTAGTAGGGCGATGTTGATTTAAAGTTCTCCTGTGAATATTAACGTCTGTATTAGTTGTAGTGTGTCAAAAGCTATCGTTGAAAACAAATCAACAACTCTGACCCTTTTGATTTCTTTTGATTGAGAAACCGCATATACGCAAGCATCTTACTTTTAGTGAATTGTTGTTGCAAAACAGGGGGAGTCCATATACGGGATGACGGGTAGGTGGTGCATTTGGTGATTAAAACTTTAAAGACCTGAGTCCCGGCTAAAAGCATACCGGGGTGACAGGCGAGGTGGGAGAGGAGAGTGGCCTATTTCAGTGGTAGATAGATATCGGTGATCAGTTCATGTTCGTCTACTTCTGGAAAGAAGTTGATGTAGTGAAAGAAGCAGGGGAAATCCCTTAGTGCTTCGTTGCTCTGTGGTAGCCACTCTTGATAGAGCGTGCAGATGGCATCGCTCATCCCTTCATGTGGGCCGTGGTGACGGATGCGAGCGCAGCGGCCGCCGGGGATAGTGCTGGTGGTGACACCCTGTGGGTTTTCTGGCACTTCTTTGTTGACTTCGCCGCACAGATCAAAGTGGAATTTTTCAGGCTCCGTGGTCTTGGGGTCATCATAGCCGATGCCATAGGTGTTGCTGCTCTGCTCGGGTGACAGGCCACTCTCTTTGCGCCATGCGATAAATGTGCTGACGGTGTCGTTGATTAAAGCGGGTGATGCACGGTGTTTTAACAGTGCGATTCTGGTTTCAGTGAAGTTAACGATCTCTACTTTCATTGCTAATTTCCTCTCAATGGTGGGTAGCTGGAGTGCTTTGTTGATGTTTATCCAGTCGGGTTGTTGTCTAAATTGAGAAGGTGTCTGGTCAAATGCCTTTTTAAATGCACGAGAAAACGACTCCGGATTTTCAAACAGCGCATCCAGTGCAATATCAATAATGCGCTGTTCCTGGTTGAAAACCAGTTGATGAGCCGCGCGCTTGAGTCGCACCATCAAGATGTACCGGGTAACCGTTAGCCCCGTATAGGCAGTGAATTGGCGGTGAAAGTGAAACCTGGAAAAGTTTGCTACCTGGCTAAGTTTTTCAACTGATAGCTCATCATTCAGGTGCTCGCTAATATAGTCGCACACCCGGTTGATCTTATTGGCATAACGCTTTCCTGCTTCCCCGTTCACAAACACCTCCTCAATTAGGGGAACAGTGTGACGCTGTTGTGGTGTGTTATCCTGACTGACGTTGCTATTTTATCGTATCCTGGCACTGATTGAGATGGAATAATGTTTTTTACAGTTGTAAGGTTGGGCTTTGAAATGGAATGGTTGAGTGTTAATTAGCCACTATAGTGATTAAACAGTCCAGTTAAACTACTTTTAGTTGAGGGTGTGTTTTGAATAGAGCAGCAATCATGTTACCAATATTTGTGCTAACCGCCGCTGTTAGCGGTTGCGCACAAAAAGATATCGGCGTGAGAGACTTCGCTGCTGGTAAGGTTCAGCATGTGGTGCGTCTGGATGCGACGCAGTGGCGGCCTTGCCCTCCTAATTTACCCGCTGGCTGTGAGGTGGCGGTGCTTGATGGGCACCCTAAAAAGGCGGATCTATTTACCGTGCGTTTTAATACCACGCAGGAATTTTTGATGCCTGCCCATTCGCATCCCAAAGATGAACGCGTCACGGTGATCAAAGGCAAGGTCGCAGTTGGCTTTGGTACAGGCACCTCACGCGCAGAGGCTGATGAATTTGTAGCGGGTGATTACTATATAAATGCGCGTGACGAGATTCATAAGGTGTGGATCGATGCGGATAGTATTGTGCAGATCACGGGCATCGGGCCATGGGTGGTCGATTATGTGGAAAAGTAATCATGCCTGATGTTATTGCTAAGAAGTTAACGGGGCTTTAAAGCGGTGAAACTCTATATCAAAAACATGGTGTGTGACCGTTGCCGATTGGTGATTGCCGATGTGATGACGCGGTTGCAGCTGTCACCAGTGACTGTCGAGCTGGGAGAGGTTGATTTTGGGGCGTCTGAGTTGACGGCAGATGAGGTTGAGGTGATTCGTGATGCAATCGAGCCACTTGGATTTGAGTTGATCGATGATAAAAAGAGCCGCCTGATTGAGCGTATTAAAAAGGCGATTATCGCGCTGATTAACCGACCGGAGCAGGTGGTTAAAGTTAAGCTATCAGAGTATCTTGCTGATGCACTCCATTATGACTACGGCCACCTCAGTAATCTTTTTTCATCGGTCGAAGGGGTTACCCTTGAGCAGTATCTGATTCGACAGAAAATTGAGAAAGTAAAGGAGCTGTTGATCTACGATGAATTAAGTTTGACAGAGATTGCAGGCAGGTTGGGTTATAGCAGTGTGGCGCATTTGAGTGCCCAGTTTAAAAAGATCACCGGTATGCCGCCGAGTGAGTTTAAGCGGATGCGTGATCTGACGCTGCGCCGGCCGCTCGATAAAGTGTGAATGGTTAAACTTTTTCCCTGAATCCTGTAACAGTATCGGGCTACTGACGGCGTATGCTTTAGCTTTGAATCAATCGACAGGAGCAAGGCGATGGTCTGCATGGTAACCGCGCACAGTACAAAACTCGGCAAAGAAGATATTTACGAGCAGTTTCTCAGGCAGCGTAAGCTGTGGTTTGTTAGAAACCTCCCTGGTATTACGAGTTATAAAGTTTATCGAACCGAACGGCGCTTTGATCCGAGTGGTCTCGCTTCACCTGATATTGAGGATGATCCTGCGCTTTATATTGCACATGAGGTGCCCGAAAGTAATCAGTTGAGCCGTGAGGAGTACGCGGGTCTGGAGGGTGAGCAATGAACGATCAGACGATAACGCTGACCTATGCCCATATTCATGGTTGCATTGAGCAGTTAGAGGCGCTTGCTAAAGGTTGTTGTGTTGATGGGCGGCGCAGTACTATTAAGGCGTTGGTGCTGGATATGCAGGCATACCTCGATACCCGTCTCGATACTGGCACGCTGGCGGTGGGTGAAAGAGACTTTGACGCGGATGTTGAGCAGCTTTCTGAGTGGGGTGCGATACTGGGGCGGTTGAATGTGACCTGTTGTACCGACCAGCGGGCACCGCACTATCGGGATGCCTTTGATCACCTTCGTGCGGCGTATGAGCAGTTAATGGCAGCTGCGGGAATAGGGCACTAAATATATAGAGATGAGTGAAATGACAGAAAAACAGCCCCGACTCTCAATTGGTGGCATGAGCTGCGCAGGGTGCGTGGCATCGGTTGAGCGTATTTTGCAGGCAGTGCCGGGTGTCGATAGTGCTGCCGTGAACTTCGTGGAACATACCGCGGAGGTGTCGGGTAGTGTTAGCGCGCAGGTGTTAATCGATGCAGTGGTCGCGGGTGGTTATGAGGCGGCTGAGCTGAAAGGTACTACTGATGAGGCGGAAGAGAAGGAAGCGGCGGAGTTTGCCCACTATCGCTCATTATTAAAAAAGGCATTGGTAGCTGGGGTGGTCGCAGCGCCGTTGATGGCGATGATGCTGTTCGGTGCGATGCCGATGCTAGAAGGCGGTGGACGCATCTTCTGGGCGCTGGTCGCGATGGTCAGTCTGTTTGTGATGGTCTATTCGGGCGGGCGTTTTTTCACTGGTGCGTGGAAGGCATTTAAGGCGCATAACGCCAATATGGATACCCTGATTGCGCTCGGTACTGGCACGGCGTGGCTCTTTTCATTTTCAATTTTGATCTGGCCGACGCTGGTGCCGCCGGAGGCACACCATCTCTATTTTGAGGCGGCGGTGATGATTATCGCGTTGATTAATCTCGGCGCGGCGCTGGAGATGCGTGCGCGTGGTAAAACCTCGGAGGCGATTAAACACCTGATCGGATTGCAGGTGAAGACAGCGCGGGTGGTGCGCAACGGCAAAGAGATCGATATGCCGATTGAGCAGGTTGCTGTGAATGAAACATTGCGCGTTCGTCCCGGCGAAAAGATTGCTGTTGATGGGGTGATTATTGAGGGACACTCTAATATTGATGAATCGATGATTAGTGGTGAACCGTTGCCGGTTGAGAAAAATATTGGTGATGAAGTGGTGGGCGGCACGCTGAATAAGTCAGGCAGCTTTCTATTCAGTGCCACCCGCATTGGTGCTGATACTGCACTGGCGCGAATTATTGAAATGGTACGTCAGGCGCAGAACTCCAAGCCCGCTATCGGGCGCATGGTTGATAGGGTTGCTGGAGTTTTTGTGCCAATTGTATTATTGATCACCGTTATTACTTTTATTGTCTGGTTTAATTTTGGGCCTGAACCAAAGATGGCTTATGTGTTGTTGACGACGATGACGGTACTGATTATCGCCTGTCCCTGTGCGTTGGGGTTGGCGACACCGATTTCGATCATGGTTGGGGTGGGCAAGGCAGCCGAGTATGGGGTGTTGATTCGTAACGGTGATGCGCTGCAACGTGCCGGGCAGCTCACCACGGTGGTGCTGGATAAAACCGGTACGGTGACCGAAGGGCGGCCAGCAGTGACGAGTGTGATTCCAGCAGCCGGTTGGGATGAGATGACGTTGCTGAGTGTGGCTGCATCGATCGAGACTGGCTCAGAGCATCCGCTGGCTGAGGCGGTTGTTGCGGCCGCCAATGGGCGTGGTCTCTCTTTATCTCCGGCAGAAGGCTTTGAGGCGATTGCTGGGCATGGGGTGCGCGCACAGGTTGATGGTGTGTCGGTACTGTTTGGTAATCGCAAGTTGATGGATGACCATTTAATAGAATTGAACGATCTGCCTGAAGTGGCTGCAGGACTGGCGGCAAAGGGTGAGACGCCGATGTTTCTCGCCGTCGATGGTGTTGCGGCGGGCATCGTCGCGGTGGCGGATCCAGTCAAGGCAGATTCAAAGGCGGCGATTGCGCGGTTGCGTAAGGTTGGCATACAGGTGGTGATGTTGACGGGTGATAATGCTGTGACCGCAGCGGCGGTGGCAAAGCAGGTTGGGATCACGGAGGTGATCGCTGACGTCTTACCCGCCGACAAGTCAGCCAGGGTAGCGGCTTTACAGGCAGAGGGTGAAGTGGTTGGCATGGTCGGTGATGGCATCAATGATGCACCAGCATTGGCGCGCGCTGATGTTGGTTTTGCGATCGGTTCCGGTACCGATGTCGCGATTGAAAGTGCCGATGTTACCTTGATGCGCGGTTCACTGCATGGGGTGATTGATGCGATTGCGATCTCGAAGGCGACGGTGCGTAATATTAAACAAAACCTCTTTGGTGCATTTATCTATAATTCACTCGGGATACCGATAGCAGCGGGGGTTCTTTTTCCATTGTTTGGTCTATTGCTTAACCCGATTGTCGCCGGTGGCGCGATGGCAATGTCATCCCTGACCGTGGTGAGCAACGCCAACCGCCTACGTCTGTTTAAACCGGAGGGGGCGCAGCAATGATCGATGTGATGGTAAATCTGCTTGCGCTGAGTTTGATGGGCTTTATCGTCTGGTGGTTCTGGCTGTCACGCCCGCATCTGAAACAGGCGAGTGGCAGTGCGGTGGTCGAGGTCATTGTCGAAAATGGAGTCTATATCCCGGCGCATATTGAAGTGCCGCAGGGCGCGCCGGTGAGGCTTAGTTTTGAGCGGCGTGATCCGAGTCCGTGTGCGGAGAAGGTGTTGTTTGACGAGTTAGGTGTCGCGTTTGATCTGCCACTGGGGGAAAAAACAGCCCTGGTGGTGGGGCCGCTCGCTGCGGGCGAGTATCGCTTTAGTTGCCAGATGCAGATGTATCGTGGCAGTCTTGTGGTTAAATAAGCAGAGAAGAACTGATCCATTCATTTTCCGTCATTCCGGATGTAGGTCGGAATCCAGATGGTTTAACATTGGCGTGTGACTGGATTCCTGATAGTAGCGGGCCTGCATCGGGATGACGATGGAAGTTGTTCCTGTGATATAAAATAAAACAGATTTGAAAGAGAACATTAAATGAGCTGGTTTGGAAAACTATTTGGTGGTGGTTTTGGTTTTATGCTGGGTGGGCCACTGGGAGCGCTGTTGGGCGTTGCGTTAGGGCATGGCCTGGATAGCAAGGTGCAGCGTTTTCGTGGTCGCCAGCGGGTGCAGACGGCGTTTTTTACCGCTACCTTCTCGGTGATGGGGCATTTGGCCAAGGCTGACGGACGCGTTTCTGAACATGAGATTCAGATGGCGCGCACGCTGATGGAGCAGATGAAGCTCAATCCGACACTAAAGAAGATGGCGATCAGGCTCTTTAATGAAGGCAAGGTGGATGAGTTTCCGCTTGATGAGGTGCTCGACCAGCTCAAACGAGAGTGCCTCAGTCGTCATGACCTGATGCGGGTCTTCCTCGAAATTCAGTTGCAGGCAAGCTACGCTGACGGCAGCCTGGATCAGGCTGAGAAAAAAATCCTGTTACATATCTGTGATCGTCTTGGTTTTTCACGCGCTGAATTTGATCAGATGGAGGCGATGCTACGCAGTGGTGGTAGAGGTGGGCGCAGCGGCAGCATGTTGCTGGAAGATGCCTATAAAATACTGGATGTGTCGAAGAATGCGAGCGATGCAGAGGTTAAAAAGGCCTATCGCAAACTAACCAGCCAGCACCACCCTGATAAGCTGGTGGCAAAGGGGTTGCCGGAAGAGATGATGAAGATTGCAGCAGATAAGACGCATGAAATACGCACCGCATTCGAAGTGATTAAAAAGGAAAGAGAACAGTAACACTTTGTTAGTAAAGAAGAAAAAAAGTCATTTGTGACGCGGGTGTTTTGAGTATGCTATTATCTGCGGTCTTGTTCGGTTTTTCCGCTTGCTATTGACTTTAGGAGAGTTCACTAAATGGCCACAGTTGCCACCAGAAGACCTGTAATGACCTTGTATTCAGAGGCCGATTGCCCTTTAAGTCACCGTGTTCGCATTGTTCTTGAAGAGAAAAGCATCACTGCTGATGTCATCAGTGTGGATAAAAACAACTTGCCCGAAGATCTAATCGATCTTAATCCGTACAGCTCGGTACCGACGCTGGTGGATCGTGATCTGGTACTTTATAACTCGCAGATTATTGTTGAATATTTAGATGAGCGTTACCCGCATCCGCCATTAATGCCGGTAGACCCGGTTTCACGTGCGCGCAGCCGTATGATGTTGCACCGCATTGAGCTTGACTGGTATAGCCTGTTGGGAGACTTGACCGGTAGTAGTAACGCAAAGGCGTCCGCCGCTCGCAAGACGATTCAGGATGGGCTAACTTTGATCGCGCCGATCTTTGTGAAGAAGTTATATTTTATGAGTGATGACTTTTCTTTGATTGATTGCAGTCTGGCTCCGCTTTTATGGCGTCTATCTCATTACGGTATTAAGTTGCCTGCACAGGCGAAGCCAGTACAGGAATATGCAGATCGCCTGTTTGCGCGAGAAGCCTTTCAGGCAAGCCTGACTGAAGCTGAGAAAGAGCTTAGATAGTAGTATTAGATAGTATAAAGATGCATGCCTTGTTCGTCGCTTCCTGTTTGACCTGGGGCGGAGAGTGAGGTGTTGCGGATTCTGTTTTGTTTAAATATCGCTGAAATTTTTATCCATGGAAATGACCCCAAGCAAACCTTATTTGATTCGCGCCATTCATGAATGGATTGTCGACAATGATTTAACGCCGCATATTCTGGTAAATGCGATGGTGCCTGACATCGTGGTGCCTGAAAAATATATCGAGAACGGCCGGATTATACTTAATATCAATGGTAGTGCAGTGCGCAGCCTTGAGTTGGGTAACGAATGGATTCAGTTTGATGCCCGTTTTGATGGTCAGTCGATGACGGTAAGTGTGCCTGTCGGTGCTGTACTTGCGATCTATGCGCGTGAGAATGGACAGGGAATGGTGCTGGAAGAGGAAGAGGATGACCTTCCTACACCGCCGCCAGAGAAGAAGCCGGATCGTTCGCATTTGACGGTAGTTAAATAACACAGATCGCTTGCTTTGCCGCTCTTGATCCTTTTTATATAAGTGTTATGGCACTTCAAGGTACATTTCTGGCTATGTAGCAGGTAAGATTTGTTGTATTGTTGTATTGTTGTATTGGTGTATGGTTCGAATGGTAATTGTTTGTCCTACATTATGTTTTGAATGGAGCAGGTATATATGAGCAAGGATTCACCTGACGGCTTTGGACGTTCGAAGGCGTACGAGGATGAAATCAGCATTATCGAATTATGGTTGATTCTCGCGAGATATAAGTGGTTGATTGTCAGTGCGATGGTTTTTTCTATGGCGCTGGTGGTGGCGGCAGTGCTATTCAAAAAAGAGCAGTATAGTTATGTCTCGACTATTGAGTTGGCATCGACCAATATTCCAGGTGCTGCTGAGACTCTTGGCGGGGTATTAGTGCCGCTGGAGTCCTCTGTCGTATCTTTGAACAAACTTAATCAGGTTTATATCCCTTTGGTGCTGGGTATTCACCGTGATAAAAATAAGGGCCTTGATATAAAGATTAGCGCTGCTCGATTGAGTGAAAAGAAGATAGAAAATAACCAGCTGGTTGTATTGACAAGTATTGGTTCTGTTCCAGGAGCAGTGCAGCGTGTCATGCATGAAGAGATTGTGGCAATGTTATCAAAAGACCATGATCGATTAATAGCGCCGCAGCGCCGCGGGCTAGAGCATCAGCTGAAAGTTCAGAGCCGCGAACTATCAATGATGCAGGAGCCAATGCTCCTTGTTAACAATAGGCAGGTGCTCATAGATCGCCTTATAAAGTCAGAAATGACATTAGAACGGTTGGAGATGCCATTTACCATTGAGGTAAAAAAAGAGCGCGCAAAACAGGCGATTGAAGCGGCAGAACAGTCGCTTGCCGAGCTGCACAGGGACGAGGTGCTATTGACAAAGCGACGTTCTCAGTTTGAGACAGAGCGGCGGCTATTGGAAAAAGAGATTTTTGATCTTGATGGGCAGATTAAGCAGGCGTTACAGCGTAGTGTGTCGGTGGTTGCTGGGGCCTCTGAGGGTGTCGATGGAGTTGCGTTGTTATTGATTGACAATGTGATTCAGGGAAATCGATCACGTCTGGCCGCGCTTGAACAGCGCCTGGTGATTGCGTTCCCAGAGCGAGAACTTGTGATGGAGAACGATTTGATAACAAGCCGAGAGGCGCGCCTGCAGGCGAAGAAAAAAATCGACTTAATGAAAAAGGAGTTTGATCTGATTGAAGTTGAGCATAAGCGCTCATTGGTGACTACTCAGATGCCTGTTGAGCAGTTGAGGCGGGAAGTGGAACTATTTGAGTTCAATAGTGTGGGTGCAATTGATCGTAAGTTATTACAGGTTGAGCAACTGGCGTTTGGCCTCGATGCGATTAGTCCTACTCGGTTTTTTGCGCCGCCAATGGAAGGTGACTCAGGACAGGATTTCCCGCTTGCGGCGATAGTTTTTGCCGCTTTTATTGGTCTTATTTTTGGTGTGCTGGTTGCTTTTTTTATGGAATTTCTCAGGGCTGTCAGTAAGCGGAAGGCTGAGGTGATGGCACTTTCTGTTGCCTCGGGTGAGGGCGGCAATAAGGTTAAATTAGTGTCGACGACCTCTTCTCAGGCGAATGGCTGATATTTTCTCTTTGTTATTAGAAATAAAAAAGGGCGAGATCATTAATGATCTCGCCCTTTTTTGTGCCGCTGACTTTAGCTGAAGCCAGCGGTTTGATTGCTAGCGAATTATTTCTTCGCGTTGCGTTCCTGAGCTTCCTTGATAACCTCGTCCGCAACATTCTTCGGGCATGGTAGGTAATGCGAGAACTCCATTGAGAACTGGCCACGACCCGAGGTCATGGTGCGCAGGTCACCAATGTAGCCAAACATCTCGGAAAGCGGTACGTCAGCTTTGATACGTACACCCGTTATGCCTGCTTCCTGAGACTTGATCATGCCGCGACGACGGTTAAGATCGCCGATCACATCACCTACGTGGTCGTCAGGGGTGAATACATCAACCTTCATGATCGGCTCAATGATCTGAGGCCCCGCTTTAGGGATGGTTTGACGATAAGCGGCTTTCGCTGCTGTTTCAAATGCCACGGCTGATGAATCGACCGCGTGAAAGCCGCCGTCTACCAGGGTGATTTTGATGTCGAGCAGCGGATAGCCAGCCAGAACACCTTTGGCCATGCTGAACTTGAAGCCTTTTTCAACAGCAGGCCAGAATTCGCGAGGAACGTTACCACCGGTTACTTTAGACTCAAATTCATAGTCGCTGCCTGGCTCGCCTGGCTCGATGATGTAATCGATCTTCGCGAACTGACCCGAACCCCCCGACTGTTTCTTATGAGTGTATGAATCTTCGGTAACCTGCGTGATGGTTTCACGGTAAGCAACCTGAGGTTTGCCCACTTCCAGCTCAATGCCGTGGGTACGCTTAAGGATGTCGACTTTAATATCAAGATGTAGCTCGCCCATTCCTTTAAGGATTGTTTCGCCTGAATCTTCGTCGGTCTCAACGCGGAATGATGGATCTTCCTGAACCATCTTGCCGATCGCAATACCCATTTTCTCAGAACCACCTTTATCTTTAGGGGCAACTGCGATTGAGATCACTGGATCTGGGAAGACCATTGGCTCAAGTGTCGCTGGGTTTTTAGGATCACACAGGGTGTGACCTGTTTGCACATTCTTCATGCCGACGATGGCAATAATGTCACCCGCCTGCGCGCTGCTTAACTCGATACGATCATCTGCATGCATCTCTACCAGTCGGCCGATACGCTCGGTCTTGCCGGTAAAGGTATTTAGGATGGTATCGCCTTTGTTCAATGTGCCTGAGTAAATTCGGATAAAGGTCAGAGCACCAAAGCGGTCATCCATGATTTTGAATGCCAGTGCACGGAAAGGTTTGTCGACATCAACAATCGCGAATTCACCTGTCGCGGTGCCTTCCATATCCACTTCTGGTTGAGGCTTCACTTCGGTTGGGCTAGGCAGGTAATCGACCACGCCATTCAGCATTGGCTGGACACCTTTGTTTTTAAACGCAGAGCCACAAAATGTTGGGAAGAAATCAAGGTTGATGGTGCCCTTGCGGATGCAGCGCTTAAGGTTATCAATCGATGGCAGTTCGCCGTCGAGGTATTTCTCCATCAGATCATCGTCCTGGTCCAGCGCGGTTTCGATCATCATTTCACGATACTCTTCTGCTTTGTCTTTGTACTCTGCAGGAATATCGGTGATTTCGTAGTTCAATGGGTCACCTGATTCATCCCAGACCCAGGCCTTCATCTCCATTAGATCAATAATACCAACGAAGTCATCTTCGATGCCGATTGGCAGGGTCATGATCAGTGCGTTGGCACCCAGTACTTTTTTGACCTGATCAACCACGCGGTAGAAGTCTGCACCCATACGATCCATCTTGTTGACGTAGATGATGCGCGCCACTTCTGATTCATTGGCATAACGCCAGTTGGTTTCAGACTGAGGCTCTACACCGCCCGAACCACAGAATACACCGACACCACCATCGAGTACTTTCAGTGAACGGTAAACTTCGATGGTGAAATCAACATGGCCTGGGGTATCGATGATGTTGAAGCGGTGGTCATTCCAGAAACAGGTGGTCGCCGCTGATTGAATGGTAATACCACGCTCTTGCTCCTGTTCCATGAAATCGGTGGTTGCGGCACCGTCATGTACTTCACCCAGCTTATGAATCTTACCGGTAAGTTTGAGGATGCGCTCGGTAGTGGTGGTCTTACCGGCATCGACGTGTGCGAAGATCCCGATGTTTCTGTAAAGCGATAGGTCTGTCATGTTAGTACTCTAGGTTAATAATAAAAACGTTCCAGATGGTCGACAATCTGCGTGCGGTGGTCGCCATCGAGCTAAAAAATCGCCACCCCAAACATATGTTCTCACCCCAGGTATATATTCAAGGGACAAAACAATTATCAGCCGATGCTTTTCGGATGATGCTGTCTCAGATGTCAGTGGCAGCTAGTCGCAAATCGCTCGGGCGGCCAGCATTCGAAAAGGGCGCATTTTACCTGAAAACTTTGTAAAAACAGAGGGTTTTCATCAATATTAGTGGATATTATACGGGTTTGTTGTCTGCGCGCTTTTGACTATTTATGGTTTCCTCTGTAACCTGTTGTTTTTATGGTTAATATTGCTTTGTTGTCTAAGTAGGTAGGGAATTAAGATGGAATATGCATTTCGGCTCGATTTTAAGGTGCGGGACTATGAGTGTGATATTCAGGGGATCGTCAATAATGGCGTCTATCAGAACTATCTGGAGCATGCGCGGCATGAGTATCTGCTCGCCTCTGGGGTCGATTTTGCGGAGTTAGCCAAAAACAATATCAATTTAGTGGTTGTGAGAGCTGAGCTAGATTATAAAGCGCCACTACAGAGTGGCGATGAGTTTTGGATCGGGCTAAATACCTGCCAGTCTTCAAAGGTGCGTTTTGATTTCCTACAGGATATTTATCGTAGTGCTGATGATAAATTGGTGATGAAGGCGAAGATTACCGGTACCTCAATTAATGAGCGTGGGCGCCCATTTATCCCAGAGGAGATTTCTGGACTGTTTCAGCCAGTTTAGTGGCGGCCTATTTGCGCATCCCTCCTCTGTCTATAAAGCATTATTTAAAATATTAATTATACTTTTAAGTTGTCTCACACCTGAGCCGATAGGGTGGAATAGTGCCAAAGAAGCACGAGACGCGAGAAGAGATAACATGCAGCGCTATTTTTTGATTATTGCCGGACTCTTTTTTGTTGCCCTTGGGGGC
>UOFQ01000081.1_pt1 | contig 27153 bp, 17 predicted proteins | sample 1988961 | NCBI WGS metagenome assembly UOFQ01 (sample SAMEA4712195, study PRJEB27164) | hydrothermal vent metagenome | biome: marine basaltic hydrothermal vent biome; feature: marine hydrothermal vent; material: mineral | place: Pacific Ocean | collected 2011-06-14/2011-07-23 | depth 1719 m | reverse complement strand
TTGTATAGCTGCCACAACGCCGCGCCCAGAAACTCTTCCGCCGGCGCATCTGGCAAACCACCAAAGTCGATGGTTTCACTATCACGAATATCACGCCGTAGTTTTAAACGATTCACATAGGCATCATAATTTTTCTCTTCATTCGGCGGCACCAACCACCAGACCGGATATCTGCCGGCCAGCAAAAGACCGGTGCGGTAAAACTCTTCAAGCAATAAATGATGCTGTGCACTACCGCTACTTTCGACCGACAGTTCAGCCACGCTGCCTTCTCTAAATTTCTCAGCATTCATTAGAAAAAAATGCACTTCCAGGCCAAATTCATCCGCCCATTTTTCGATCGCCTGCGCTTTTTTCTGCAATTCATCTAGCTGCGGCCCCGCAAGGTCCGGGCGGTGACAGAGCCAAATATCAAAATCACTGCTTTCCGAGTAAGCAATGGTGCCACTACTCCCCATCAAAAACATCGAGTGAATATCGTAGCGAGGCAACGCCTTTTTTTTATAATCAAAACTACGCACCAGTTTTTTAGCGGCATCAAGGGTGGCTTTGCCTGGCTGATAATCTGCCACACCCACCGGTGTATTCTTCGACACATAACCAGGAAAAGAGGGGTGATTGGCATGAAAAAATAACGTTAAAACGTCCATCACATCCCGCTGACGAGTCCGCAGGACATCACGCGTGCGTCTTATGCGCTCACGATTAAGGCCTAAAAAACGTTTTTTTATCGTCTTGATATCCAGCGCGGTGCCTCCCAGAACCCTTTTAAATCACTCAAAATCCGTGTACAACGTATCGGCCCTTCAGTAAAAACCTAGAGATAGATCACATAAAGCCAGAAATCAAAACAACCACCAGAATCAGCCCGCATTCATTGCAAATATAGTGAGGCCTTCGCACGATACAATCACGAGTAAAAATGGCTAATATCTCCCAGCTTTTCGTTAAAAAACTTGTCAATAGCGCGCTATTAACGGCGCTTTCTGCCTCAATCAGGAAAATATTCGCTCATTTTTCTTTCGCACCTGTATCGTGCAAAGGCCTCATGTGATAAAAATAAAAAGAACAAAATAAATACCATTTAATAAATCGAGCTAATTCAATGCAAACAATAGACATCCATGCCGGACAATGATAGAAATCTGCGTTAAGGTCAGACATAATCAGTCTAAATAACATAATTTCGGAGTACGTTATGACACTTCCCGAGGGCTTTTCAGATGCCATCCCCGCCGTGCTGCAAGATGCACCGGTAGGACTGCTGCTGACTGATAAGAAAAAAAAGATCGTCTGGCTCAATAACGCCTTACAAAATTACCTCGATATCGACTTCAACGAGATCAAAGGGGCCACCGCATCATCGCTGAAAAACGACTCGCTAAAAGCCCTGTTAAAAGCAAAAAATATCGCCGAACTGCCTGCCACCGCCATTCATGAGCGGCGCTGGACAAAATGCTGGCGTGCGCCACTAGCGGATGAAAATGAAGGCATCACCGCACACTACTTTTTCGACGTCACCGAGCTGCACCAACTGCACAACGAAAATGAACATCTGAAGCTTGAACTCGAAAACCTCAATATTCATGACAAAACGACCGGCATGCTTAACCAGCACGGCTTGATGCAAACACTAGAATCCCAGGTATCGCGTAGCCGCCGTTACAACAACCCGCTGTCACTCATTATTCTTCAGACTGGCGGCGTGAAAGATAAAAAGAAGCTTGACCAGGTGCTGGTTGCCATCAGCCTGCTGCTCAATGATCAATTACGTTGGGCAGACCTGGCGGGACGACTCGACACCAACAAGTTCCTGCTGATTTTGCCTGAGACGACAGAGAAAGACACCATCGCACTGGCTGACAAGCTCACCACTCAAATCAAGGCGCTAGAGAAGAACCCCAAAAACCTCACTATTAAGAGTGCGACTAGCAGCTGGAAAAAAGGCGACGACATCGACAAGCTAATGAGTCGCGCCGAAAAGGGACTGAAATAGGGCACATAGCGAACGCCAGCCGAAGGCTCACCCTTCGGCTAACGGGTGCCCTCACCTGCGCGCTGTTCCTCGCTACTGATCTGGGTGTTGTTACCGCAGGTTTTTAACTTTTAGGAAGGGTTAGGAATTTGGGCAGGGAATTTTATCGGAAATGGAAGGCCTTTATACTGTTTTGGCTTATGCCAACGCTATTTTGTGCTGTCCAGGCGATAGAGCCCGATCTCTCAGCATCCAATACTAAGGCTGATTATCGAGCCGCCATCTTTTTGCCTCATTCATCGGATTTTTGGGATAGATTTGAATCTTTTGCCCAGGCCGCAGCTGATGATATTGGACTTCAGCTTGAAGTACATCATGCCGGCATGTCGACTGATCGCATGCTCAAACAGGTACAGACAGCTGCCACAAGTGGCGTCGATGCTATTCTGTTTATGGAGTTTCAGGGGATTGGCGAATCTATTCTGCAAATCGCGGAGCATCACAGAATCCCTGCTCTGCTACTCAATACGGGTTTAGATAACGAGTCACTACTGCCAAGAGTTCACTACCAGTACTGGATAGGCAGCGTGGTGCCCGATGATAAAGAGGCTGGGATGAGGCTCATCACCTATCTGTCTCACAAAGCGGCAAGCAAAGGAGCAGAAGACTTCCAGGTGCTTGCCTATTCAGGGCGAACGGAATCACGTTCCCACGCTCGACGTCTTGAGGGTCTGGAACGTGTTGTCGATGCTCGATCAGACATGACACTGGTAAATACGCTCCCGAATTCAAATGTCGCCCCTACCACGGCCAGGCGTTTCGAAAAGATGCTAACCGAACATCCCGGAATCAACATAGTCTGGAGCCATGATGACAAACTGGCGCTGGCAGTAGCACATCACTACCAGCAATTGGATAGAAGCGAGCCGATTGTTTTTGGTGGTATAGACTGGACTCCCGCAATAATGGATGGCCTGGCTGATGGACTGCTGGACGTCAGCATCGGCGGTCATGTTTTCGATGGTGCCCAGTCTGTCACCATGATATTTGATTACCTGAAAGGTCACGATTTTGCGGAGGAGAAACTGCAGTTCAATAGCAATATGATTGCAATTGACAGTCAGAACATACACCGTTTCCAGAGAATTCTGGCTGATCCGAAAAGCATTGACTACAGGGCGCTCAGCAAGGCACACAATCCAGCACTGCAACAATATCGCTTCGATTTAAATGAGGTTGCTGAAGCAGCGACGACTCACATTGGCCTGAGCAATGAAGAACAGGCATGGTTGGACGACCACCCGCTAATCCGCATAGGAGGTGAATCCGACTGGCCACCTTTTGATTTTGTCGATGAGAAGGGCATGCACCAGGGTTTGGCCGCCGATTATCTGGTGTTGCTGGGTCAGCGCCTCGGCATCAAATTCGAAGTGATCGCGGATAACCCGTGGCCACTGACACTGGAGATGCTAAAAAACAGACAACTAGATGCTATCAGCACCATTTCTCGCAACCCTGAACGTGAGCAATTCGCGCTGTTTACTCATCCTTACAACGAACTATCCATGGCGATTTTTACCCGAGATGAATACCCTGCCATCAGTAGCGACACCGACCTGCTCAAGGCGACAGTCGCTATTGAACAAGGCTTCGTCAACCATGACACCTTGCTCAGGGATTACCCCAGGGTTCCTCTACTGGAGGTAAACACTACGCTGGAAGCGTTAGAAGCGGTGTCACAAGGACGAGCCGATGCTTACATCGGTACCCTGGCCGTTGTCACTTATCTGTTGGAAAAACACTCTATTACCAACCTCAGGGTGGCGGGCAAATCTCCTTTTGATAACAGCGGCCTATCCATTGCTGTACGCAGTGACTGGCCGCAGTTGGCAACGATTCTGGATAAAGCGCTCAATGATATTACCGCCAGAGAGCATATTGAAATCCGCCGTCGCTGGATCACGATAGCAACCTCCTTCCCTGCTACGGAGCACAACACAGTCGAACTGACGCAGGAAGAGAGGGCGTGGATTAAGGAACATCCGATGATTCGCCTTGGGGTGGATCCAGAGTTTGCGCCGTTTGAATTTCTGGATGAGAAGGGAAACTACCAGGGCCTGGCGTCAGACTACGTTACCCTGCTTAACAAAAGACTGGGACTGAATATGCAGGTAGTCCCCGGTCTCAGCTGGAAAGAGACCGTAGCGAAGGCAGAAAGGAGAGAGATTGACATCCTTCCCGCGATTGGCAGGAGCCAGGCACGGGAGCGCTATCTTAATTTCAGCAGACCCTATATCCATTTTCTCAGAGCAATCATTACGCGTAGTGACACACCGCTTATAATTAACGGAGTCGATGATCTGCAGGGATTACGTGTAGCCGTACAGGCCAGCTCATCGCATGAGGGCTATCTCCAGGATCACTCTAACATTGAGCCGCTAACCTACCCAACTCTCCAGGCCTCACTAATGGCACTCTCCCGTGGTGAGGTTGATGCATTTATCGGTAATGTTGCTTCGGCGACACACTGGATCAGGAAGATGAACCTTATCAACCTGAAGGTGGCTGCACAGGTCTCTCAGGAGATACAAAATCTCCATTTTGGTATACGTAACGACTGGCCTGAACTGGCCTCAATCCTGGAAAAAGGGCTGGATTCTATTACTGCCGCCAGGCGTATCGAGATCAGCCGCCGCTGGATCTCGCTGGATCTTCCTCTGCAGGAATCCACGCGTGAGACCATCAACCTCACCCCTCAGGCACGCGCCTGGTTGCAGAAGCATCCCGCAATACGCTTTACAGGTGACCCCAACTGGCTCCCCTTTGAGGCCTTTACCGAACAAAATGAACACGTCGGCATTATTTCTGAAATTCTCGATCTCATGGAACAGCAGATCGGGGTTCAGTTTGAGCGTAAACCCAGTGGCACCTGGCTAAACGCGCTGAGTATGGCCAGGCGTGGTGAGATTGATGTTATCTCTGGCGACCTGGCTGACGAGGAGATACGCCGTACCCACGCCTTTACCAAGCCTTACCTCAGTCGTCCACTGGCCATCGTTATGCGCACTGAGCAGACGGATATTATCCCTGACCTTTATGACATTGCCGACAGGCGTATTGCAGTCATCGAGGGGTATGGTTACACCTGGGAACTGGCGCAGCACTATCCAGAGATCGATTTCATTGCAATAGAGAATATTCAGACTGCCTTAACTGACTTGTCCAGTGGCCACGTAGACGCCCTGATCGTCACCTTTACCGCAGGCAGTTACCAGATCAACCAGATGGGGCTGACCAATCTACGCATCGTCGGTAGCCTGCCGATTGAAATGAAGGTAGGGCTGGCGGTACGCAAGGACTGGCCTGAATTGCTGGCCATTCTTAACCAGGCCATTGACCTCATTACACCCGCTGAAAAACATAAAATCGTCGATCAGTGGATGCAGGAGAAATATATCGAGCATATCGACTATCGCCTGCTCTGGCAGGTGGTGATCGGCGCAATGGCTATCCTGTTTCTCATACTACTATGGGGTTATACAATACAGCGGCAGAAGGAACGTCTGCGGATTAGCGAAGAGCGCTTTCAACTGGCGATGGCGGCAACATCGGATGGTTTATGGGACTGGAATGTTACTAATGGCGAAGTCTATTACAGCCCGGGGTACATGACCATGCTGGGCTATGCACCTGATGAATTTGCAGCACATGAGGCGACGTGGGAAACGTTATTACATCCTGATGACAAAGCGGCTGCAATTGCAGAGGTAAGGGAGGCTATCGATCAAGCCACACCCCGTTACGAACATGAGTTCCGCCTGCGTGCGAAAGACGGAGAGTATCGCAACATTCTCTCCAAGGGTGGAGTCGTCTCTCTCGATTCACAGGGAAATGCATCACGCTCAGTCGGCACACAGACGGATATTACCCAGCAAAAAAATATCGCTCAGGCCCTGCACGATGCCAAAGAGCAGGCTGAACTAGCTAACCGTTTCAAAAGCGAATTTCTGGCCAACATGAGCCATGAAATTCGCACGCCACTCAACGCCATCATGGGCATGACCTACCTGGCCCATCAAACCAAACTCACGCCACGCCAACACGACTATCTCAATAATATTCTCTCTTCCTCCCGCACACTGCTGAGTGTCATCAACGACATTCTCGATTTTTCCAAAATAGAGGCGGGACATCTGAACATGGAGGAGACTGACTTTCTCCTGGAGGGAGTATTCGAGAGCCTTTCAAACCTGGAGTCAATGCGTGCGGCGGAGAAAGGGGTGGAGATTATCTACACTATCGACAGAGAAGTTCCCCGCAGCCTGGTAGGTGACCCGCTACGTCTCGGGCAGGTACTGATCAATCTCACCAGCAATGCGGTGAAGTTCACCGAGCAGGGTCAGATCGTCGTCGCGGTGTCACTGCAAAAGCGGCATACTGAGCGAGTCGTGCTGTGTTTTTCAGTGCAGGATACCGGTATTGGCATTGAACGTAACCAGATGCCTCACCTGTTTGATCCCTTTACCCAGGCAGATGGATCCATTACGCGTAAATATGGCGGCACCGGCCTGGGGCTGGCGATCAGTAAACAGCTGGTGTCGATGATGGGAGGTGAAATAGGCGTTAAAAGTGAACCCGGCAGCGGCAGTACATTCTATTTCAGTGCCGAATTTAGACGTTCCCGTAATGAGGTAGAAGCAGCGTTTATACCCACACCAGACCTACATGGCATGCGAGTTCTGGTAGTGGACGACAATGCAACCACCCGACAAACCTTGCAGGCGATGCTGGAATCATTCACCTTCGAGGTGACTACGGTCGCCTCTGGTGCAGCCGCTTTAGCAGAACTGGAACACGCCAGTAATGAGACATCAAAACCATTTTACAAACTGCTATTAATGGACTGGGATATGCCCGGCATGGACGGCGTGGAGAGCAGTAATTTAATTCGCCAGAATAACTGGCTGCCACAACTACCAACCATCATGATGGTGACCGCTTATGGTCGGGAAGAGGTGATGCATGCCGCATCACGGGTCGGTATCGAGCGCTTTCTGATCAAGCCGGTGAACCCTTCGACACTTTTTGATACCATTATCGACACCCTGACTCCCTCCGCTAATGGTACACCTGCCTCACCACAGCAACACAACATTGCACCTGATTTGCACGGTGCCAGCGTACTGGTGGTGGAGGATAACCGCATCAATCAACAGGTAATACAGGAGTTACTGGAAGCCTCCGGGATCAGGGTAACCATCACCAACAACGGTGCGATGGCGGTGCAGGCGGTCCATACAAATGTATTTGATCTGGTGTTAATGGATCTGCAGATGCCTGATATGGACGGTTACCAGGCAACGCGTATGATCCGCAGGAATCCACAGTTCAAACAGCTACCGATAGTTGCCATAACCGCACACGCCATGGCCGGTGACCGTGAAAAATGCCTGGCAGCAGGCATGAACGACCACCTGCCAAAACCCATTGACCCCGACCTGCTGTATAGCACTTTGAGCAAGTGGATCGTCTTACCAGCACAGACCACACACCCAGCAGAAGAGGCAACTAACAGGCGCAAGAAGGTCTCTGGAGATGTGGCTCTGCTTCCCGCTACTCTACCCGGCATTAATATCGACAAAGGCCTGCTACGAATCGGCGGTAATCGCCAACTGTTTCGCACCCTGTTGCTGCAGTTTATCGAAGACCATTGCGACGATGATACCACTCTCATAAATGCGCTGGAGGCGGAAGATAAGGGGCGGGCGCGTCGTATAGTACATACCTTACGCAGTGTGGCAGGAAGTATAGGTGCGGAGCCTCTGGAGGAAAAATGCGAAGCGTTGGAGTTGGCCTTCATCAAGACGCACCCTTATACTGAATTATTAACATCTTTTATCGACGAATTCCGTGTTGTGTTAAATGGCCTGGTTGACTCACCGGATTTGCCTGCGACTAAAATAGTCCCTGACGGAGAACAAAAACCGGAAGAGATGGCACAATGGTCGGAGTACGCGCGAAAACTGGAACGCCAGTTAACTGAAGGCAGTATTGATGTAAAAGAGAGTCTGGATCGGTGTCGACCCTATCTCAGGCAACATGCGCTGGAAGCCAAAGTGAGCTTGCTTGAGAATCAGATCGATAACTATGACTTTGACGATGCTCTGAACACTTTGCAGGAAATCCTTGGTAACACCCGGTACAATATGTAGAGGCCGTCCTGTTAAAATATCGCGTAGAACATACACCTGGAATGAATGCTTTTTAACCTTTACCACTGAAACCATTGATGGCAGGAACGCCTGGTGTATTCTGAGAGAATATAAGGAACATAGCGATGAATAAGATCCCTGGTATCCTGGTGGTTGACGATGAGCGCTTTCATTTGAACGTGATCGTCGATCTGCTCAGTGGCGAGCACAAAATTTTAGTTGCCAAAAGCGGTGAACGAGCGCTGGAAATTGCGACCGCCGATCCGCCGCCTGATCTGATACTGCTGGATATTCTCATGCCAGGTATGGATGGCTATGAAGTCTGTCAAAAACTCAAAGCCAATGCAAAAACCTGCGCTATTCCAGTTATTTTTCTAACCGTTAAGCGCGATGTCGTGGATGAAACCCACGGCTTTAATCTCGGCGCAGTGGATTACATTACCAAACCGATCAGTCCACCCATTGTAAGAGCAAGAGTCAAAACCCACCTGGCTTTGAAGCGGGCACTGACGGAACTGGAACAACAGAAAGAACACCTGGAAGAACGGGTTCAGGAGCGTACACTGGAGATCGCACATACACAGGATGTCGCAATCTATTGCCTGGCATCGCTGGCAGAGACCAGAGATAGTGAAACTGGCAACCATATTCGCCGCACCCAACATTACGTTAAAGCACTGGCTGAACATCTCAAAGACCATCCGAGATTCCAACAGACACTTAGTGACGAAGTCATTAATCTGATCTATAAATCTGCACCATTACACGATATCGGAAAAGTGGGGATACCCGACCGTATTTTACTCAAACCCGGCAAACTGGATAGCGACGAGTGGCAAGAGATGAAGCGACACGCGGCCTACGGCAAAGATGCGATCAATCGCGCAGAGCAAGAGCTGGGAAGCACTTCGTTTCTTGCATATGCAGGTGAAATTGCATTGACCCACCATGAGAAATGGGATGGTTCAGGCTATCCCGATGGACTAAAAGGCGGTGAAATTCCGATTTCTGGCAGGTTAATGGCAATTTCAGATGTTTATGATGCGCTGATCAGCAAACGCGTATACAAACCAGCCTTCTCTCATGAAAAAGCCGTGAAAATTATCATTGAGGGCAAGGGAGCACACTTCGATCCAGATGTGGTAGACGCATTTCTTGCGCTGGAACAGGAATTCGTCGCTATCGCCAAAAAATTCGCTGATTTAGACTAGCAAGTGTTCGGTGGTATCGATGAGTTCAACTGCGCTTTTCAGGTTTAAGTGAACGTCACAATCAAACATTGTCTCTCGCTCGCTTCACTGCCGCACGCACCTGCGAAGGTGCAGTGCCTCCAATATGATCACGTGCCGCGACTGAACCCTGCAGCGTCAGCACCTCAAAGACATCCTGTTTGATCTCAGGTGAAAATTGCGACAACTCTTCAAAGGACATTTCGGCAAGGTCTTTGTTCGTTTCGACACCAAAGCGCACAGCTTTACCCACCACTTCATGTGCATCACGAAAAGCGACGCCGTTGCGTACCAGATAATCAGCCAGATCAGTCGCAGTCGAAAAACCACTCAGTGCGGCTCGCTCCATATTGTCACGCTTGACCTCAATCGCTGGCACCATGTCGGCAAAGACACGTAGCGAACCACGCACGGTATCAATAGAATCAAACAACGGCTCTTTATCTTCCTGGTTGTCTTTGTTGTAGGCGAGCGGCTGCCCTTTCATCAGCGTCAGTAGACTCATCAAGCTACCGAAGACCCGCCCGGTTTTACCACGAACCAGCTCCGGTACATCCGGATTTTTCTTCTGCGGCATGATCGACGAACCGGTACAGAAACGATCTGGCAACTCGACAAAGTCAAACTGCGCTGAAGCCCAGATCACCAGCTCTTCCGAAAAGCGCGACAGGTGCATCAACAGTGTTGCGGCAAAGGCGCAGAACTCGATTGCAAAGTCGCGATCACTCACCGCATCCAGCGAGTTTTCACACACACCATCAAAACCAAGCAGTTTGGCGCTGAATTCACGATCAATCGGATAGCTGGTACCGGCCAATGCTGCGGCACCCAACGGCATCACATTGACGCGCTTACGGCAATCCATCAAACGGCTGTGATCGCGCTTTAGCATCTCAAACCACGCCATCATGTGGTGCCCAAAGACAACCGGCTGCGCCACCTGCAGATGGGTAAAACCAGGCAGGATCGCATCCGCCTCGCGTTCGGCCAGATCAAGCAGGCCCGTTTGCAGGCGCTTAATCTCAACAGCGATCAGATCAATCTCATCACGCAAATAGAGGCGAATATCGGTCGCCACCTGGTCATTACGCGAACGGCCGGTGTGCAGCTTTTTGCCAGCGATACCGATCTTGTCGGTCAGCTTCGCCTCAATATTCATATGCACATCTTCGAGCGTTACCGACCAGTCAAAGGCACCTCGTTCGATGTCTGCACGCACCTCTTCGAGGCCCGCAACAATCGCCTCACACTCATCCGCTGTCAATACACCCACGTGGGTCAGCATCCGCGCATGGGCGAGCGAGCCGTCGATATCATGCTTATAGAGGCGTTTATCGAAACCAACTGATGAAGTGAAGGCCTCTACAAAGGCATCTGTTGGCTCGGTAAAACGGCCAGCCCAGGGTTTATCGCTACTGTTATTTTCTATACTCATATTCTTTTTTCCGTCGATTCGTGCGCTTATGCGGCGGCAGTATAGCAAGTTTCAGGCGGTGAATAATCGGCCATCAAGGTTATCTCGCTGGCTTTGCTGTAGAAATCCAGCCTGAATCCCGATAACCATAGCAATCAATCAAATTATGTAACTACTCAGCGAGTAGTTGAAATTGACAGTAACTGCGTAGGTTGCCTCTGAAATTCGTCAGTTCAAGGCGAAAAATGTGAATTTATGGGTATCCCGCTTCAATCTCGGGGACAAGTGTAAATGATCATTTTTTAACGCAGAAATGGTGGATTTCAGGGGTGAGCTGAGTAGTTATCAAATTATTAATATAGCCGACGCCACCATGAAACCTGAGCAGCAACCGTCCAGCCAACAGCCCTCACTCGATGATGAGCTATTTCTGCCCGATTTCTGCAACATCCGCGTCATATTTCTGCTGGTACTGATCGCTGAACTGCTCGCCTTTGTGCTGGCGCTGGCACCCCAGGTAAGCAACAACAACCTGTGGGAACGTCTCGGCATTATCTCGATGTTTGTACAATGGGTAACCCTGGTCAATGCAGCACTGCTATGCGGACTGCGGGCACATTTCAAAAAGCAGACCCACACCGTGGTCGCTACGACCAGCTTCATTATCATCCTTTTAGTAACGGCACTGCTCACAGAAGTCACCATGAAGCTGGCGCTCTTTGTCGGACTGGAGTCAGCCTTACCCACAGCCTCTCATACCGACTTTTTATTTCATAATGTCGCGATCAGCGCTATCGTCAGCGTCATCGCACTGCGCTATTTCTATATGCAACATCAGCTGACACGCCGCATAAAAGCTGAATCGCATGCTCGCTTCGAGGCACTGCAGGCACGCATCCGCCCCCATTTTCTATTTAACTGCATGAACACCATCGCCAGCCTCACCCGTACTCAGCCAGCCCTCGCTGAAGAGGTAACCGAAGATTTGGCCGACCTGTTCCGCATGAGCCTGGCGGACGTTGGCAACCAGATTTCGATCAACGATGAATTAGCGCTATGCCGTCGCTATCTCAATATCGAAAAACTCAGACTCGGCAAGCGACTCAATCTCAACTGGAAAGTTGATAAACTACCCGATGCCGCCACCCTGCCGTCACTCACGCTGCAGCCGTTGCTCGAAAATGCCGTCTATTACGGCATTGAGCCACACCAGCAACCCGGCACTATCGAAATCAGCGGCAAATATGTTGGTGATGCGATTGAATTTATGATCAGCAATCCAGCACCACAATCACGCTCATCCCGCCGTGATGGCAACCACATGGCACTGGATAATATCCGTGAACGCCTCAAGGCAACCTATGGCGAAGAGGCCTCGCTCACCAGCGAGACCGTCGGCGGGCAGTATTATGTCGCCATCCGGTTCCCTGTTTCAGGTGCGGCGTCATGAATATTTTGATCACCGATGACGAACCACTCGCGCGTGATCGCTTGCGCAGCCTGATCGATGAGTTTGAGGAGGGCAATGTCATTGGCGAAGCCTCCAACGGCAAAGAGACACTGCAACAGTGCCAGCAGCTACAGCCCGACATCGTGCTGCTTGATATACGCATGCCGGAGATGGATGGGATTGAAGCGGCACTGCACCTCGCCAATCTTGAACGACCGCCCGCCGTGATCTTCACCACCGCTTATGGTGACCACGCGCTGGCCGCCTTTGAAGCACATGCGGTCGATTACCTGCTCAAGCCGATTCGAAAGGCCCGATTACAGGAGGCATTACAAAAAGCGCAGCAGCTTAACCGCGCACAACTGCAATCGTTACAGCAGGCCGATGAACTACCCACAATGCGCACTCACATCAGCGCGCGCGTACGCGAAACGATTCAGCTCATTCCAGTCGAAGAGATCCTTTATTTTCGCGCCGATCATAAATATGTCACCGTACGTCACCTGCACGGCGAAGTACTAATCGAAGAACCGCTCAAATCGCTCGAACAGGAATTTGCCTCATTCACCATGCGCATCCATCGCAACACACTCATCTGCCAGCAGCACCTGGCAGGCCTCACAAAAGATAACGAGGGCCACCCTCAGGTACTGTTACGCAGCTGTGACGAAGCGCTTACCATCAGTCGCCGCCATTTAAGCGAGATCAAAAACCTGCTCAAACAGCTCAGCCAACACCCCTGATCAACCACTTTTGTAACTATTCAGCAGAGTAGAAAAGTAAGTGTGTCGCTATTCAGATTGCCCCTAAAGCTTGCCAGTTCAAGGCAAAAAATGTGAGTTTGTATGGATAAATGATCATTTTTTAACGCGGAAATGGTGAGCTTTAGGGGTAAGCTGAATAGTTACCCACTTTTTTATTTGCCTCCAGCCACACCAGCCCGTAGCATTGCCCTTTCAGCGGGAAATCCTGCTCAATACTGATTTAATAGCAACAGAGCTGAAAATGGGAAGTACTAACAAGATGTCCACTAATCGAATCGTGATCGCCACCCGCCAAAGCCCACTTGCCCTGTGGCAGGCGGAACATGTCCAACGTCGCCTGCGTGAAGCACATCCGGGGCTTGAGGTTGAGCTGCTTAAAATGAACACTCAGGGGGATATCATCCTCGATACACCTCTCGCTAAAATTGGCGGCAAAGGGCTATTTGTTAAAGAGTTAGAGCAAGGTTTGATGGATGGACGCGCAGACATCGCGGTCCACTCAATGAAAGATGTGCCAGTTGAACTACCGCAAGGACTACATCTCCCCATCATTCTTGAGCGCGAAGATCCTCGTGATGCCTTCGTCTCTAATCAATACGCCTCGTTTGAAGAGTTGCCACAGGGTGCAAAACTCGGCACCTCCAGTCTACGCCGCCAGTGCCAGCTCAGTGCGCTACGCCCGGATCTCGAAGTGATCAGCCTGCGCGGCAACGTTGGTACTCGCCTGAGAAAGCTAGATGAAGGTCAGTACGATGCGATTATCCTCGCGGCAGCAGGACTCATGCGACTGGAACTAACTGAGCGCATCGCAGCCAGGATTTCAACTGACACCTGTCTGCCTGCGATTGGCCAGGGTGCGGTCGGCATCGAATGCCGCGTCGATGACCCTCGCGTTAACAAAATCATTAGCATCCTTAATGATGAATCGACCCATATTCGCGTCACAGCAGAACGCGCCCTGAACCACCGCCTCGAAGGGGGGTGTCAGGTTCCAATCGGTGGCTTTGCTGAAATCGATGGCAACAAACTGCACCTGCGCGCACTAGTGGGCTCGCCTGACGGCAGCGAAATGATTCGTGGCGAAATCAACGGCACCATCAACGACGCTGAAAAAATGGGCGTCGAACTGGCGGAAGAGTTGCTGTCACGCGGTGCAGATAGAATCCTCAAAGAGGTCTATGCCAGCCGCTAGCCCCTCAAAAAGGCTTGATCAACTGCAGGTGGTGGTCACACGACCCGCGCACCAGGCCGAGCACTTATGTCATTTGATCGAACAGGCGGGTGGTACAGCCATCCGCCTGCCGGCTATAGAAATCACGGCGCCCAAAGACATTCAGGCCGCTCAGGATAAACTAGGGCAACTCGAAAAATTTAATGTCGCCATTTTTACCAGTGCCAATGCGGTCGAGGGACTATTTAAACTGGCACCGCCATCATTCAGCTGGCCACAAAACATCCAGGCCGCAGCCATCGGCAGGCGTACCGCCAGTCTCTTAAAGGCACACGCCATTCCTGTTGATATTCTTCCAGATCAAGGCTTTAACAGCGAATCATTATTGCGTAGCGAGCCCATGATCAAGGTTTCTGGCAAAAAAATAATAATCTTCAAAGGTGAAGGCGGCAGGACACTATTATCAGAGACCTTGACCCAACGTAATGCATATATTGAAACCATTGATCTTTATCGGCGAAAAAGGCCTAATAAAGGACTCAGGAATATACAGCAGGCGGGGAAATCCGGTAGTATCGACCTGTTCGTTGTTACCAGCAACGAAGGACTACAAAACCTGTTTGAGATGGCCACCGAAACCGAGCGAGAGTGGCTGCTCACAACACCGTTAATAGTCATAAGCAAGCGAACAGCTCAGCTTGCCAGAACATTAGGATTCAGTCACAACTCAGTGGTGGCACATGAAGCCAGCGATGAGGGCTTACTGAATAGTCTAGAACAGTGGTATGCTGATCGGTTCCGGAGGGGAATTCAGCGGGGGGAGTAAGATGGGCGATAAAAAGAAGTCGCAAACAAAGAATAATGATGCCAGGCAAACGCCAGAGAAAAAGGCCGTTGCGGTTCAGGAACCAGTCAAAAAAGAGTCTGCGCCTGTAGCGGTTGCTGCTGCACCTCAAAAGAGTAGTGGTAATGGAATCGCACTACTGGCCCTTATCACCGCCGTCAGCGCAGCAGGGCTTGGCTATAAAAGCTGGGACGAGTCTAGTAAATTAAACACGCTACTATCTGACCAGGGCGGACAGATTGAGTCTTCTATTAGCATGGCACTTAAACCTGCTATCGCTTCTGTCGGAGCCGTTGAATCGGGGCTTGGCTCTGTACAGGCCACTATTAATACACTGCAAAGCGAGATTGATCGCTTAAAGAGCGAATTAGCATCACTTCAGAGCGGGCTTGGCGAAGTTAAAGGCGGGGTCGCGGCTCTAAACAGCGGTTCAGGCGATATCAACGCTAACCTTGATGAGAAAATCCAGACTGTCCAGAGTCAGCATGGCTCGCTCGAAGAGCAGCAGAAGTCACTGCAGGATAATGTCAACGCACTAAACGAAGGACTCTCTTCACTCAAATCGGAAGTTCAGGCTGCATCTGAAAAAGAGACGATGTCAGCCTGGGTCCTGGCTGAGGTTGAGTATCTGCTACACATTGCCAACAGTCGATTGAACCTGGAACATGACGTTGATGCTGCATTAACCGCTCTCAACGCCGCCGCTAAACAACTGGCTGAGCTAAACCTGCCTGAGCTTGCTGATATTCAACAGATGATCAGCAGTGAGATTGAAGCGCTAGGTAATGTACCTAAACTCGATATTCCGAAAATGGCGCAGGCACTCACCACCCTTGGCAGTAACATAGAGCAGCTTCCACTAGCCAGGTCCAAAGAGGCATCTCTGGTTAGCAGCAGTACAGCGAGTGATCGCAAACAGTGGGAAATTTTGGCAGACGAAGTCTGGACTGCGCTTAAACCACTGGTAACCGTACGCAATAGCCAGGATCCAGCGATGGCGCCACTCACACCAGAGAAGCACGCCTATCTGACGCAAAATTTGCAGTTAAAAATAGAATCAGCACGACTTGCCCTGCTACGCGCAGACAACAACACCTTTCATGAAAACCTGAATATCAGCAGCAAATGGGTATCTCAGTTTTATGACGTAGATTCAGCTGAAGGATCCAGCACACTCGCCACCCTGAGTGGGCTACAACAGACAACGATTAATACTGACCTGCCTGACATTTCAGCATCACTACAGGCACTGCAGAAATTCATCGCCAACAACTCTTTAAAAGTGTCTGCACCGAATAGTCGTTCAAACCAGGTACTGGCATTTACACCATCAACAAGCGTCGCTATCGACGCCGCAATTTACTAGTAGCGGAGTGACAACCTTATGAAACTATTAATTACAGCGATCATCGCTCTCCTCGCCTCTGTGGCCATCGCACTCTTTGCGAAGGATGATCCAGGCTATGTCATGGTTAACTACGGTAGCTGGACCATGGAAGCAAGTCTTGTGCTGGTGCTTTCGGTCGGCTTAATCGCTTCTATTATCCTCTACAATGTCATTAAGGTTGTGATGGGAACAATCAAATCGCCATTGACATTCCTTTCATGGAACAGCACCCGTAAAGAGTGCAAATCTCGCATGGCCAATGCTCAGGGGATGATTCACCTCGCGGAAGGCAACTGGAAAAAAGCGGAGCAGTTTCTATCACAGAACGCACAGGCAGGTGAGCTGCCAGTCCTTAATTATCTTGGCGCTGCGCGCGCGGCACAAAAACAAGGCGCCAAAGATCGTCGTGACCACTATCTTAAACTGGCTCGTCAGCTTGCCCCACGTGACAGCATTGCTGTTTCACTCACTCAGGCCGAGCTGTTGATGAGCAATGGTCAACTCGGCGAAGCTGCAGAAAGCCTGAAACTACTGCGTCAGTTTGCGCCCAAAAATGAAACCATCCTGAAGCAGCTTGCCAAGCTCTACACCAAGATGGGCGAATGGAACAAACTGATCGATATTCTGCCTGCGCTGCGTAAAAACCACATTTTATCAGTCTTCGACTTAGATCGCCTTGAGCACATGGCTTATGCAGAACTACTCAAATGTGCAGGACATGATACCGGCCTGCTGATCAGCGCATGGCACCGCATTCCACGTCGCATCAGAAAGCAGGAAAGTGTACTGCTAGAATATAGCCATGCATTAGTTGCACATGGTGAAGGGCATCAGAGTGAAGAACTAATCTACCAGGTACTTAATAATAACTGGAGCGATGAACTCTGCTACCTTTACGGCATCATCAAAGGCAACAACCTGGATCGCCAATACAAAAATGCTGAAAAACTGCTGCGCAGTCAGCGCACCAACCCAGTATTATTGCTGACCCTGGGCCGCCTCTCAGTACGCAATGGCGACCTGGATAAAGCACGCACCTACCTTGAAGCAAGCATGCATGCTGATCCACAACCAGAAACCTGCAAAGAGCTTGCAGCACTAATGGAACAGAGCGGTGAACAGGAAATGGCGATTGAATACTATCGCAAGGGCTTATCTATGAGCGTTGCGCTACCGGCTCAGGCTCAACCGATATCATTACCCCGCAACAATGAAGTGATCGAAAGCCGTACAGGCATCCTGCTAGCAGCACAACCCCAACAGGCATAGTAAACGTAGGCACCTCGAAACCAGCTGCGATCAGCCCTCTGACGCAGCTGGTTTTTTTGAGAATTCAAACGCGTCGTAAAAGAAATTTTCCTCAGACAATCCCTGCGCACTAAAGGCATCACGTGCGGCGGAGACCATCACTGGCGGACCTCCCGCATAAACGTCATAACCACTTAGATCAGGGAAATCATTCAGTACAGCCTGATGTACGTAACCGTCGCGCCCCTGCCATTGATCGCTCTCATTCGCATCAGATAAAACCGGAACATAATTAACCACACCTCGTTCCGCCCACTCTTTCGGTAATTCGTTTAGGTAGAGATCAACCTCAGCACGCGCACCCCAATAGAGATGAACAGGCCGATCAATATTCTCAGCTAGCGCATGTTCAATAATCCCTTTAACCGGCGCAAAACCGGTACCGCCCGCAACAAATATCATTGGGCGTGGAGATTCTTCTCGCAGAAAAAAACCGCCAAGCGGCCCTTCAATACGCAACATCTCTTTCTCCTTCATATCGCGGAAAACATGGTCGGTAAATTCACCACCATCAATATAACGAATATGCAATTCAATCAGCGCATCATCATGCGGCGCATTCGCCAGAGAGAAGCTACGGCGGCGGCCATCACGCAACAGGATATCAATATACTGCCCCGCCAAAAACTGCATACGAGACGAATCCGGCAGTTTGAGGTAAACACGCATCACGTCCGGTGCCAACTTATCCAGTTTCACCACACGAACCGGGTACTGCTTAACGCTAATCTCTTCCGACGATGCAATCTCATCGACTGCAATCGTCACATCGCTACGCGGTTCCGCACCACAAAACAGTATCATCCCCGCGCTTTTTTCAGCTTCGCTTAACGCGGCAGGCTCAAGGTCCTCATAGCTCACCTCACCCGATACCAGCTTACCCTTGCACGCACCGCAAACCGCATTACGACAGCCATACGAAAGGCTCACGCCATGCCGAAGTGCCGCATCAAGAATGCTTTCGCCCTCTTCCGCCTCAAATGTCTTGCCCACCGGACTGATAACAATTTTAAAACCCATTACACTACCCTAATCAGAAATATTAACCGCACATTGTGCTTCATTTTCCATGACAGGAAAACCCCATGTTAAATGCTATTATTATTGGATGCGGTGATATCGGTGTCCGCGTTGCACAGCGACTGCAGCAACAATGCCAGGTCACAGGCATCGTGCGCTCAACGGAAAGTGCTGTAAAATTAGAATCTTTCGGTTTTAACATGGCAATTTTTGACCTCGATCAGCCCGCTTCTGCACTACCAGCCATGCCGAGTAACAGCCTCATCTTTTATTTTGCACCACCCACTGAAAGTGGCAATCAGGATCTAAGGATGAAAAACTTCCTTTCTACCCTCAAATCCAGCTCATCGAGCCCTGCACGTATTATTTATATCAGCACCACCGCCGTTTACGCCGATTCAAAGGGTGAGTGGATTAATGAGCAGACACCCACCCAACCTGGCAATTCACGAGGTAAACGCCGCCTTGATGCAGAACAGCAGCTGATCGAATTTCAGCGCCACCACCCTGTTAGCATCTCAATTCTCAGGGTTAGCGGAATCTACAGCGCAAATCGCCTCCCCTTCAGGCAAATAAAGGCGCGACAACCCATTTTACAAGTAGATATCGCCCCTTTTTCTAACCGCATACATGCCGACGACCTTGCCAACATCTGCATTGCTGCGGCTCTCAATACCAGCAAATCAACCGCCATTTTTAATGTCAGTGATGGCAATCCAGGCTCCATTTCGCAATACTTCAAAGAAGTCGCCCTCACTTTTAATTTGCCGCCACCACCAGAAATCAGCTGGGAAGCAGCTCAACAGATGTTAAGCCCAGGCATGCTGAGCTATCTACGTGAATCAAAGCGCATCGAAAGCCGCTTAATTAAGCGTGAACTAGGGATAACGCTCTGCTACCCCACACTAGCGTCAGGGCTAAAACAGTGCGCAACTGAGCTCAAATAAAAGTAGCGCATATGACTTATCACGCAAAGATAAACAGGGGGTAAACGTCAGTTGCTAACGAGCAGCCAACAACTTATTAACAGAGATATGGGCAGGGCAGGCCTGAATATTAGATCCATCGCCAACTTAGCGTTGGGACTCTTCTACCTTTCTGCGACGTGCAATCTTTTCGAAATTGACCTCTAAATCCAGTAAATCCCATTGATCAATATCGATAACCACTCTTGAGCCGCTCAAATATTCAATCACCACTTTAGATAACGTTGAGCCAGAATAACTAACGGCCCAGACTTTTAACAACTGTCCCGTTAAATTGATATACCACGAACCTACATTTGGTTTTTGCTGGATGGACATTTCGATAATCCTCAGTTTCAGATAGTACAAGTTCCTAAACTCGTTAATACCACCATTCCCTGTGTAGCACTTATTATAACCTGTATAAGAACTATTTTCCACCACCTAAACCCATTAAAATCAAATAGTTAAGAATATTTCATGTTTTGTCATAAGGATATTATCACACCAGATAAACAATTCAGCACAATAGAAAGTAAGCGTATCGCTATTTAGATTGCCGTCTAACCACACTTAGAGTCGCCACAGTTCAAACAGGTCATACAACCATCCATTTTGATCATCGCCTTGGTATTGCACTTATTACAGAGTTGCGCGCCCGCTGGAAATGAGCTTTCGGCAATCTCTGCAACTTTTGACTGACCAGCGGCATCAAACTGCTCACGCTTCTCTTCGAGAAAACGCTTTTGGTGATCATCCAGCTCATCGTCTTTAATCATGCCGATAAAACGTAGATGCTGATCAATCACTTCACCGATTTCAGCCACTAGCGACGGCATAAATTTACCACCGCGCTTAAAATAGCCACCACGCGGATCAAACACCGAACGCAGCTCTTCAACCAGAAAGGTCACATCTCCACCCTTCCTGAAAACTGCTGAAATAATCCGCGTTAGCGCCACGATCCACTGAAAGTGATCCATATTTTTAGAGTTGATAAAAACCTCAAATGGACGACGTAATTCATGCTCTGTGCCCTGATTGAGCACCACATCATTGACGGTGACATAGAGCGCATGCTCGGTCAGCGGCGTCTTCACCTTATAGGTAGAACCCAATAGCATTTCTGGGCGCTCCAACTTCTCATGCATGTGAATCACATTTGAAGTCGGCACTTCCTTCTCAACACGACCTGGCGTATCGACTGGCAATGCCTTTTCTTCTTCACTTACAACGCCATAACTGACGATTTTTTTAACGATCTTTGTAGCCATTTTTCTTTCTCCCGGGTTTCCTGTGCCGTGCCATTAATTCGGAATCGTTACTAGAACTGTAACGATTCAGCATAGTGAAAAACAAAATAGTAACTGATCAGGTTGCCTCTGATTTGTTACCTAGAACTTTCCGTAATAGCCCTCTTTAAGCGCGTCATATAGATTCGCCGCGCTATGCACCTCACCATCATATTCAATCTCTTCGTTACCCTTCACCTCAACGATGGCACCATCCTCCAGGGTAAAACGATAGGTAGTATTTTCCAGGTCCTTCTCTTTCACTAATACGCCCTGAAATGCTTCAGGATTAAAACGAAAAGTGGTACAACCCTTCAACCCCTGCTCATAGGCGTAGAGATAGATATCTTTGAACGCTTCGTAATCATAATCACTCGGCACGTTCGCCGTCTTGGAGATCGAAGAGTCGATCCAGTGCTGCGCCGCTGCCTGTACATCAACATGTGATTTTGGCGTAATGTCGTCGGCAGTAATAAAGTACTCCGGCAGCTGATTCACACCATCGTTTGATTCAGGGCTCGCATCGCCATTGATCAACTCGCGATAAGCCAGCAATTCAAACGAAAAGACGTCCACCTTCTCTTTGGTTTTTTTGCCTTCGCGAATCACATTACGTGAATACTGGTGCGCAAAGCTTGGCTCAATACCGTTGCTAGCGTTATTTGCCAGCGACAGTGAGATAGTACCCGTCGGCGCAATCGAACTATGATGGGTAAAACGTGCGCCCACCTCTGCTAGCTCTTCTACTAGCACAGGATCTTGCTTCGCGATCTGCTGCATATAGCGGCTGTACTTCGCGTGCAATACCTTGCCTTTAATCGCATCACCCACCGCATAACCATCTTTGATCATCTCAGGGCGTTTACGTAACATCTCTGCCGTCACGCTGAAATCTTCTTCCAAAATAGGCGCAGCACCCTTCTCTTTAGAAAGATCGAGTGCCGCCTGCCAGCCAACCATTGCCATTTTGCGGGTCACCTCTGCGGTGAATTCCAGTGATTTTTCGTCGCCGTACTGCATCCGCAACATGGTCATGGTTGAACCCAGTCCCAGATAACCCATACCGTGACGACGCTTGTTTTCAATCTCTTTACGCTGCTGCTCAAGTGGTAGGCCGTTGATTTCAACCACGTTATCCAGCATGCGGGTAAAGACACTGACGGTTTTGCAGTACTCATCCCAGTCGAAATAAGCCTCTTTGGTAAAGGGGTTGCGTACAAAGCGGGTCAGGTTAATCGAACCCAACAGACATGAACCGTAAGGCGGTAGCGGCTGCTCACCACAGGGATTGGTGGCGCGGATGTTTTCACAAAACCAGTTGTTGTTCATCTCATTGACCTTGTCGATCAGAATGAAACCCGGTTCAGCGTAATCATAGGTCGAAGACATAATCATGTCCCACAGACGACGTGCACGGATGGTCTTGCTCACACGACAGGCAACCAGCCCTTCTTCATTTTCGATGTAACCCTCTTTCAGTGGCCATTCACGCCACACCACGTCATCGGCATTTTTCAGATCGATCTCACCGTTTTCGACTTCGCCAGGTTTCGCTGGAAAAGCCAGCTTCCAGTCGATATCACTCACTACTGCGTCCATAAATTCTTTGGTAATCAGCAACGAAAGATTAAATTGACGCAGACGACCATCTTCACGCTTCGCCTTGATAAAATCGAGCACATCAGGGTGGCCAATATCAAAGGTACCCATCTGCGCACCGCGACGACCACCAGCCGATGAGACGGTAAAACACATCTTGTCGTAGATATCCATAAATGACATCGGGCCAGAGGTGTAGGCACCCGCCCCGGAAACATAGCCACCTTTGGGACGCAGTGTTGAAAACTCATAACCGATTCCGCAGCCCGCTTTCAGTGTCAAGCCCGCTTCGTAGACCTTTTGCAGGATGCCATCCATCGAGTCGTCAATGATTCCAGAAACGGTACAGTTGATGGTTGAAGTCGCTGGTTTATGCGCCTGCGCACCCGCATTCGAGATAATACGCCCGGCAGGGATTGCACCGTGACGCAGTGCCCACAGAAATTCGTCATGCCAATGATCACGCTTTTCCTGGGTTTTTTCGACATCTGCCAATGCACGTGCAACACGTTTATAGGTATCGTCAATCGACTGATCGATCGCATCACCCTCTTTATTTTTAAGGCAATATTTTTTATCCCAGATATCAAGCGAAGCAGGCTGAAATGGGATCTCAGATGCAGCAGTGGAGACGACTCGAAGGTGCGCATTTTTCATAGATGGCTTTCTCCCATTTTTATTGGTTTTATTATCACTAATATTTGCGTTGTTCTGACTTTGATGCCGCGCTAGCGATCGCTCTCCGTACAAAATAGACCTGAAGACGGTCTAACGGGGATCAACTAGTTAAAAAGGCATTCAACACACAAAACACAACATCTTGTGTTGTTGCGGGCAAGATTAAAGTTAATTAACACTATCGTCAACCACAAAAACAAGAAACAACAGGTACATTAACAATCATAAATATAAAATAAAAACAACTAGATACAATCTATCATCTCTTTTTTTATAGGGTGGATTTTTTTACTAAATCGCTAAAAATGATAATTTAGCATAATCACTATATGTTGTGGTCTCACCTCCTGAATTCTTATTAAACAAACACTTACAAATAACTTAATTAGCACCACTTGAAAATAATGCGCTTAACACCCATTTATTTAGAATTGAACCTCAACCAATATGACGAGTCGAAGCAACGGTTGATACCAATACTTAAGATTATTTAATGACTACCTGGAGCCCACCCCAATGCCTCAGCGACTGCTGATTACACTACTGCTATGCATCCTGGTAACGAGCACTGCAAACGCCGCACTGCCAGCGCTTGACTCGCAGGGGAAACAGCTACCGACACTTGCCCCCATGATCGAACGCGTAATCCCCGCTGTGGTCAACATTTCGACTCGCGGCCAGGAGAAGATAGCGACTAGCCCACTGCTACAGGATCCGTTTTTTCGCCGTTTTTTTAACCTGCCACAGCAGCCCAGCCACCGTAATACCCAAAGCCTCGGCTCCGGCGTCATCATCGATGCCGACAACGGCTACATCCTGACCAATAGCCATGTTATTGATAAAGCCATCGAAATCACCGTCACTCTGCAGGATGGCAGACGCCTCAATGCCACTCTGGTGGGGGCAGACCCCGAAGCCGACGTGGCAGTGATTCAGGTGCCGAGTGACAATCTCAGCGCGCTCACACTGGCTGATTCAGACCAGTTACGCGTGGGCGATTTTGTGGTCGCGATCGGCAATCCATTTGGCCTCGGCCAGACCGTTACCTCCGGCATCGTCAGTGCACTGGGGCGCAGCGGTCTCGGCATCGAAGGCTATGAAGACTTCATCCAGACCGACGCCTCGATCAATCCTGGCAATTCCGGCGGTGCACTGGTCAATCTACGCGGTGAACTGGTCGGCATTAATACCGCCATCATCGCCCCCGGCGGTGGTAATGTCGGCATTGGCTTCGCCATTCCGACCAATATGAGCCAACAGATCATGGCCCAACTGGTTAAATATGGCGAGGTCAAACGCGGTAAATTGGGTGTTTCAGCGCAAAACCTGACGCCAGAACTGGCCCACGCCTTTGGTATAGAGGGCTCAACGGGGGCCGTAGTGGTACGTTTGGCGCCCGACTCGCCCGCCGCTGATGCTGGCCTGCAGATTGGCGATGTCATCACCCGCGTTAATGACACTGCCACCGACAGTGCCGCCGACATCCGCAATCAACTCGGCTTATTACGCATCGGCGACAAGGTAAAACTCAAAGTGCTGCGTGGCAACAAGACCCTCACTATCAAAACCAGGATCGCTGACCCTGAACCCAATAAAATCAAGGGAAAACAATTTGATACAAGACTCGAAGGAACGCTATTCAGTCGTATCGAAGAGGGCACACCTCTTTACGGGCAGATCGACGGCGTACTGGTCATCGAGGCAGACCAAAATAGTCGTGCATGGCGTGCAGGACTGCGTAAAGGTGACGTAATCGTCTCGGCCAACCGCCACGCCGTCACAAACTTCGCCTCCCTGAGCGATGCGCTCAAACAGTCCCGACGCGGCATTCTGCTCAATGTGGTACGCGGCAGCTCGGCACTCTTCATCCTGGTTCAATAACAGGGCAATAAAGCCCCTCCACACGATTTAAAGCGCGTGGTATAATTACGCGCGCTTTAAATTGGAGCTTCTACACGAAAAAGCGATTTGCGCACATACCTGTTGCAGCGTTACCATTAACACTCGACAAAACCTGATAATTCAAGCAATACGATCGATAAAACTATGCCACAACATAAGCTGACACAACTCCAGGAACTGGAAAGCGAATCCATTCATATCATGCGAGAGGTCGTCGCTGAGTTTCGTAACCCAGTGATGCTCTACTCGGTAGGTAAAGATTCCAGCGTGATGCTGCACCTTGCACGCAAGGCGTTCCACCCTGGGCCACTGCCATTCACACTGCTGCATGTCGATACTGGCTACAAATTTCAGGAGATGTACGAATTTCGTGACTGGTACGTCAAAGAAGTTGGTGCCAAATTGACCGTTCACCGTAACGAAGATGCGATCGCCAAAGGGATGAACCCACATGAATTTGGTGTAGCACGCTGCTGTGGCGCACTCAAGACCGGCGCACTGCTCGAAGCCCTTGAAAAAGGCGGCTTTGACGCGGCCTTCGGTGGCGCACGTCGCGACGAAGAACGCTCACGCGCCAAAGAGCGTGTCTATTCAATGCGTGATGGCTTTGGTCAATGGGATCCAAAAAATCAGCGCCCAGAATTATGGAATCTTTACAACGGTCGTATCCATGATGGCGAATCAGTACGCGTCTTCCCCATCTCAAACTGGACTGAAATGGATGTGTGGTCGTATATCAAAGAAGAGAATATTCCCATCGTACCGCTCTATTACGCCAAAGAGCGCCCAATGGTTGTACGTGGCGACCACCTGATCCCGGCATCAGAGGGCCAGCTCCTGCTCGAAGGCGAAGAGCCTAAAATGGTGATGTCTCGTTTCCGCACCCTCGGCTGTATGCCTTGTACGGGTGCTGTTCGCTCAAGCGCCACCACCATTGAAGAGATCATCGAAGAGGCAAGCATCGCCACCCGCAGTGAACGTGAGACGCGCATCATCGACCATGGCTCCAACAGCATGGAAGACAAAAAGAAGGAAGGTTATTTCTAAATGTCTAACTCAGATCAAAACCAGAACCAAAATATAGAACTACTACGCCTCGTTACCGTCGGCAGTGTCGATGATGGCAAATCCACCCTGATTGGCCGCCTGCTGTACGACACCAAAGGGGCATTCGAAGATCAACTGCAAGCCGTTCGTAAAGAAGAAGGCGAAGGTGCTGATGGCATTGATCTGGCACAGTTAACCGACGGCCTCGCCGCTGAACGTGAACAGGGCATCACCATTGATGTTGCCTATCGCTACTTTGCGACGCCAAAGCGTAAATTCATTATGGCTGACTGCCCGGGACACGAACAGTACACCCGCAACATGGTCACCGGTTCAAGTACCGCCAATGCCGCGATCATACTGATTGATGCGCGTAAAGGCGTACTGCAGCAGACCCGCCGCCACACCCATATCATTAGCCTGTTAGGACTGCCGCACCTGATTGTCGCCATTAATAAAATGGATCTCATCGACTATGACGAAGCGACCTTCCTTAAAGTCAAAGAAGAGCTAACTGAATTCTGCGCGCGCCAGGGTATTCATAACCTGATCTGCATCCCTGTTTCAGCCCTTGCTGGTGACATGGTGGTTGATCGTGGCAACAACATGGACTGGTACCAGGGCCCCACGGTACTTGAAACCCTGGAAGGAATCGACGTCAGCGCTCACATCGACGAATGCGACTTCCGCTTTCCAGTACAGCTCGTGAGCCGCCCACAGACCAGAGAATTGCCTGATTTCCGTGGCTTCATGGGACGTATCGCTTCTGGCACCGTCAAAGTAGGCGATGAAATCGTACAGCTGCCTGCTGGTAAAAAATCAAAGATCAAAGAGATCATCACCTTTGATGGCAACCTCGATGAGGCCTTCGCGCCACAGAGCGTGACCCTCACACT
>UOFQ01000090.1_pt1 | contig 28220 bp, 24 predicted proteins | sample 1988961 | NCBI WGS metagenome assembly UOFQ01 (sample SAMEA4712195, study PRJEB27164) | hydrothermal vent metagenome | biome: marine basaltic hydrothermal vent biome; feature: marine hydrothermal vent; material: mineral | place: Pacific Ocean | collected 2011-06-14/2011-07-23 | depth 1719 m | reverse complement strand
GCGGATTCAACACATAGGCGAATAATATCCAGTATTCACCTTGAAATATGAATGTCAGTGAGTGAAGATAAGGCAATCAATTTCGAGTCGGCTTTAGACATATTGCACCGATTGGCTGGGATTTATTACAGCCTCGTTAGCGTGCCAGGAATTTGATATACGGTACTGCTTCAATTAAGCAGTTAAATAAGGAGGTCGTAAATGACAACATTTGTTTATTCATGCCATAGAGCAAAAATAGATTCAGGAGAGTTGATTCGTTTGACGGGCATTATCGAAGCTTATAAGGATAAACATGGCGGTATCGCACTGACTGATCAAAACGAACGGTTGTTTGAGTATGGCGATCAGCGTATTACATCGGAGCAGCGGGCTGCCATTCGCCGTGGAGACCGAAAAGTATTCTGGGCGCTCAGAAAAAAGGTGGGGGATCCTATCGCGGACATCGCGATCCCGATATTGAATAATCGAGGCATTAACGGCAAAACCGCCAATTGGTTAACAGGGTTAAAAAATGACCCGGTTAATCTTCAAAAGTTAGGTGTGTTGTTAATGGCCGAACATGCAAAGGCGGTAACACGGGATATCAACAAATGTATTGGAAACGTGCCGGGTTTGTTAAGTCCAAAACAAGTTGCAATCTACCATGAGGAGGTTTTCAAACACATTGGTATTGGTTCATTTTTACTCGATTCCGATGGTTCATGGTTGTTCGGGGGAACGTTGTTTAATTTACCGGCCAATCTCTATCGTCCGATTTGGTGCAACGCCTGTGATTTTGTTAGCCCTGGGATTGGTTTTCAAGAGGATCATTAATCACATGAAAAAAATAACGGTTATTTTACCCATGTTATTGCTGGTCACGTTTTCATGCATAGCATTGACCGACAACAAACAAGTGACATTGGGTAAAAATACTTTTTGCATTCCCAAAAAATACGACATCCTGGATCAGACCACTGGCCCTGTTATCAATATACCGGGCACTGATACGGGAAGCTATGGTGGCTCTTTTATGCTCGCTGTTGATGCGCCTGACGTTAAGGAAAGTATTTCGGAATATTTTACTAGGCACGGTAGTTTATATTCGTCATTGATAGTTAATGTCCGCCAGGAAGGCCCGTCGGAGAGATCGTTGAGTAACGATTTCTATGCAGAGGTTTTACAATTAACTCATGATTATGAAAATGCTTATGTGCAATACGATGAGAAACATAAGTTTTATAATGTAAATTCCTGGGGTGAGTCTCCCCCTCCCTTTATATTATGGGAAGTGTTAAAAATAAAGCCTCATAAAAAAGCGATTATCCCTGAAAACCTAAATGATTATCATGTGGCCTCTTGCTCCGGTCTGGGTGGCATCGATGGGTATCATGATGAGGTTGGCACGACCTGTGATTATTCGTTAGAGATTGATGGTTATTTGGTGAACATTAAGACCACGGGGAATAATCTTCATTTAAAAGAGAAGATAACCGGTTTTGTGAAAAACCAATTAGTTTTATGGCGTGAAAATTGTGAGTAAATTTGCTTAGCAGAGCCGTTAATAGTGGATCTTAATGAAATATCCTCTGGTTATAAAGCGGTGATAGTTGAACCCATTTCCAGACGACCCATGGTGCTGTTGGCACAAGATACAACCTTTATAGACCTTGATTCAGAAGAAGCAGTTGGTCCCGGTACACTGAAATACAAAAAGAGTGGCAAGCGCTTATTACATCCCATGATTGCTTTAGATCATCAGGCAGCAATTTGGGCGTATTAGGTGCTAAAAACTGGCAGCGGACAGAGAAAAATGCAGCACAACTACTCGATTGTGTTTAGCTGATGTACTTCATTAATGGACTGGTTGTGCTCATAAGTCTCCTGCAGTCAAATTTTCAGGTAAAATATGAGGATGATGCTAGCTGGTTGGTCGGTCGCTGAACAAATTAGGTGATTAGATAACAGGAGTCGAATGTGACAGAGCGTGAAATCCCCGATAAGCAGTGTCCAGGTGATCCAATCGAGCCCGCCAATATCGTAATTTTTGGTGCGGCCGGTGATTTAACCAAGCGTAAATTGATTCCGGCGCTATTGAAAATGTTGCGTTGTGGATTGTTGCATCCTAAGAGTCGTGTGATTGGTGTTTCAAAGGGGCGTACGGAGCCTGTCTGGTTAGAGTCGCTTTACCAGGGGATACGTTCATATGCGCCGGATGTAAGCCTGAGTAGTGAGCAGTGGGAGTCATTTAGTGCGATGTGTCAGTTGGTCTCTGGCGATTTGAAGGATGAGGCGACTTATGACGATCTAAAAGAGGCACTGGAAACGATAGATGGTCATAGCAATGCGATGTTCTATTGTGCCGTGCCACCGGAATGGTATGCAACGATCACGACGGGTCTGAAGCGTGTTGGGTTGACCGATGAAACGGATGGCTTTCGTCGAGTGGTGATTGAAAAGCCTTTCGGCATGGACCTGGAGAGCGCGAGGAAACTTAATGGTGAACTGCAGGCCTCATTAGACGAATCACAGATTTATCGTATTGATCATTACCTGGGTAAAGAGAGCGTGCAAAATTTGCTCGTTTACCGCTTTTCTAACAGTATCCTGGAGCCGCTATGGAATCGGAATTTTATTGATCATATTCAGATCTCGGCGGCGGAGTCAATCGGGATTGAGTATCGTGCCAACTACTATGAAAAATCGGGTGCCCTGCGTGACATGATTCAAAGCCATCTGATGCAGGTGATGACGCTGGTGGCGATGGAACCACCGGTTGAATTTACTGCCGATGCGGTACGTGATGAGAAGATTAAAGTGTTGCGTGCCGTGCGTCCTTTTGAAAAAGAGGATATTAAAAAGCAGACGATAGCCGCGCAATACAGCACCGGTAAAATTGATGGTGACGCGGTTAAGTCTTATGTTGCCGAAGAGGGGGTCTCGCCTGAATCTGCAACAGAGACGTTTGTTGGTGCTCGTTTTTATATTGATAACTGGCGCTGGCAAGGTGTCCCTTTTGTATTGTGGACGGGTAAGCGCTTGCCACGACGCGTCTCTGAGATTGTGATCCGTTTTCGCAAGCCACCTTTCAACCTTTTTGATACGGAAGGCAATCCACCGTTAGCCAATGCACTGGTATTTCGGGTGCACCCTGATGAAGGGATTTCATTGCGGATGAACGCAAAATTACCGGGGTTAACCACTGATATTAAACGCAGCGTGATGCATGCCCCTTATTCTGAAGATGGTGGCGATATTTCAGATGCTTATGAAGTGTTGTTACATGATGTATTGAGTGGTGATGCGACGCTCTTTTCGCGTGCAGATGAAGTGGAAGAGTCGTGGCAGATCATCGATCCTATTTTGAAAGCATGGCAAGATAAGCTTTCGATTAACCGTTATCAGGCGGGCACGTGGGAGATAGAAGGGATGGAAGCGTTATTTGAAGGGTGCGAACTGGGTTGGCATAAGCCTGGGCATTAATATGCATCACTGGACAGTTTCGACTTCATTCGATGCGGCATCTATTGCAGCGGCAAATTTTATTGCCGCTCAGATGAGTGCTGCTATTGAAGCGAGAGGCATTTGTCATATGATCGTGCCAGGTGGCAATACCCCTGCGGGCTGTTTTGCTGCGTTGGCGAAAATATCATTACCATGGGATAAGTTGCACTGTTACCCCGGTGATGAACGCTGTTATCAGGTGGGCCATGCTGAGCGAAATGATGTGATGATTGAGGCGAGTTTTTTGTCCCGTCTTCCAGGTATTCATTTTCACCCAATGCCTGCGGAGCTAGGCGCAGAACAGGCTGCGTTGGCCTATCAAGCTACGATTAAAGCGGTTGACCTGTTTGATATCGCTTTTCTTGGCATGGGTGAAGATGGCCACACGGCTAGTCTGTTTCCAGGAAATGCTGCTTTAGCAGAAACAGCTTCAGTGGTTGCGGTTCATGATTCGCCAAAACCCCCGGCTGACCGTATCAGTATGAGCATGCCGGTGTTACGTCAGGCGCGTCTTCGTGTGGTGCTGGCTGCGGGCCGGTCAAAGGCATCCATCATGGAAAGAGTTCGCAGTGGCGAACCGTTGCCGGTAAATCAGGTGGGTGATATTCACTGGTTTGTTGATGAGGCGTCGCTCTCTGCAGATAGTAAACCATCGTGTTAAAAAACCCGTTACTATTTCATTTTTCACTATGCTGAATAGCTACTAATTGAAAGGATTTGAAATAATGAAGATGCTGGAAATACGAGAAATCGCCAGGGAGATGGGGCTCAAAAGTGGCCGCTTGAATAAGGTGAAACTTATTCGCACCATTCAGCTGGATGAAGGGAATTTTGATTGCTTTGGAAGCGCAGGCGCGGGTGAGTGTGATCAAACACTATGTAAATGGCGTGAGGACTGCTTACCAGCGGTGAAAAAACGACGTGGTTAAGTATCAACGGTGGCCTGGTCACGGTCACTGAGTGCTTGTTGGTAAAGCTTAATATAGTGCTCGGCGCTGCGCTGCCAGGAAAAATCACCTTTCATTGCGGTGCGCTGTAGTTTTCTCCACGCGGTCGTTTCCTGATAAAGCCCTAGTGCGTTGCTGAGTGTTGTTAGCAGTGCGTCGGTACTTTGTTCTGTTATCACAAAGCCATTGGCGGTTTTGTTTTTACGATTAAGATCATTTGCATCAACCACGGTATCTGAGAGTCCGCCAACATTTCTGACGATGGGCAACGTGCCGTAACGCAGGCTATATAATTGATTCAGGCCGCAAGGCTCAAAGGTCGAAGGCATCAGGAACATATCACTACCCGCTTCAATCTGGTGGGAGAGGGTTTCGTTGTAACCGATCACCACGTTAAGTTTGTCAGGGTGGTTGTTAGCCCATTTCACTAACTGTATTTCGTAATGTGTCTCTCCACTGCCCAGTATTACGAGTTGCAGTGGTAGATTAACAATATCTGCCATAGCCGCCAGGATAATATCGAGACCTTTCTGTTCAACCATGCGGCTGATCATGCCGACGAGCGGAATATTGGCATCGACTGGCAGGCCAAGCTGTTTTTGCAGTGCTGTTTTGTTCTTGCGCTTTTGTGCAAGCTTGCGTGAATCGTAGTTGGCTGTCAGGTGAGGGTCTGTTGCCGGGTCCCATACTGTCTGGTCGATACCGTTAAGGATGCCGGAAAGGCGCTCTTGTCGATGTTGTAACAGGCCATTAAGACCGTACCCAAACTCTGGTAGCAGGATTTCGCGGGCATAGGTTGGACTGACGGCATTGATGCGATCAGCGTAGACCAGTCCGCCTTTGATAAATGAGAGTTGATCGTAAAATTCCAGGTGTGATGGGTGCCATAGATCGCTGGGTAGTTCGAGATCGGTAAACGTTTGGTGACTAAACAGCCCCTGATAGGCAAGATTATGGATGGTAAACAGAGTAGCTGGGCGCTGTTTAAATGGTGCGAGTAAAGCGGGTACCAGCCCTGACTGCCAGTCATTGCAATGGACTACGTCAGGCTGCCATGCCAGCTTTAATCTATTCAGTGCAATATCGACGGCGATTTTACAGAACACGGCAAAGCGAAGTGCGTTGTCATGCCATGGTTGTCCATCGCTGTCCATATAGGGGCCGCCAGGGCGCTCAAAAGCAGCGGGGCAGTTGACTAACCAGAGCGGAACATCGCTGTTCGGCAGGTGAGTTTCAAGTAGTGAAACTTCAAGCCCATAGTAATGGTCGCTGGTGAGCTGTGTGGCATTTTCGACCTGCTGCATGACCTGTGGGTAGGCTGGCAGTAGCAGGCGAACCGCTTCGCCCTGTTCTGACAGGGCGATTGGCAGACTGCCCGCCACGTCGGCTAATCCGCCGGTCTTGATCAATGGAAAGGCTTCGCTGCTGATGTATAAAATTTTGCTCATTTTTTGATGAGTACCAGTGCCGCGAGTGGTGGCAGGTCGAGGGGCAGTGATGCTGGGCGCTCCATCCAGCCACTGTTATCCGCGACAATCACTGCATCACTGCCGGCGTTGCTGCCGGCGTAGTGGTGTGAATCAGAATTAAAGAGTACTTTATATTCACCTGCAATGGGTACGCCGACACGATAACCGTGTCGCACCACTGGGGTGAAGTTTAGAATAACGATGATGGTTTCTGTTTCATTTTTTCTTAAATAGGCGAGCACGGACTGGTCTGTGTCATTACAGCTAATCCACTCAAAGCCATCGTGGTCAAAGTCATAATAGTGCAGCGCAGGCTGTTGTCTGTAGAGTCGATTCAAATCACTCACTAACTGTTTAGTGCCACTATGTAGCGGATATTGCAATGCATCCCACTCCAGTCCTTTGTCATGGTTCCATTCGCCAGGTTGGCCAAACTCACATCCCATAAAGAGTAGTTTCTTGCCAGGGTAGGTAAACATGTAAGTGTAGAGCAGGCGTAGGTTGGCAAAGCGTTGCCATTCATCACCCGGCATTTTATTTAACATTGAGCCTTTACCATGCACGACTTCATCATGTGAAAAAGGCAGGATGAAATTTTCTGTGAACAGATAGAGCAGGCCAAAGGTGAGTTTGTCATGGTGGTAGTGGCGGTGTACGGGGTCTTTGCTCATGTATGTGAGTGAGTCGTGCATCCAGCCCATATTCCACTTCATGCTAAACCCCAGTCCACCAATATCGACCGGGCGCGTCACCTGTGGCCATGCAGTCGATTCTTCTGCCATGATGATGCTACCAGGATGGCATTGATGAGTGGCGGTGTTTAACTCGCGCATAAAAGCGATTGCCTCAAGGTTTTCATTGCCACCGTGTTGATTAGGTATCCAGTCGTTCTCTTCGCGTGAATAATCGAGGTAGAGCATTGAGGCAACGGCATCAACACGTAGCCCATCGATATGAAATTCCTCAATCCAGAACAGGGCATTGGCGATGAGGAAGTTTTTAACCTCGTTGCGGCCGTAGTTATAGATAAGTGTTCCCCAGTCTCGGTGTTCGCCACGACGTGGGTCTTCATGTTCATAAAGCGCACTGCCATCAAAGCGTGCGAGGCCATGTTCATCTTTGGGAAAGTGGGCAGGTACCCAGTCGAGTAAAACGCCGATGCCATGAAGATGGCAGTGATCAACGAAGTAACGAAAATCATCGGCAGTACCAAAGCGTCTTGTGGGCGCAAAATAACCGGTGGTCTGATAGCCCCATGAGGCATCGAGTGGGTGTTCGGTGATTGGCATGAGTTCGATATGGGTAAAGCCTGTCTCTTTCACATAGTCAACCAGGCGATGAGCAAGCGCTCGGTAGTTGAGGAACTGGTTATGTTCATCGCGCTGCCATGAACCGAGATGGCACTCATAGATCGACATCGCTGAGTGTAGCCAGTCGTACTCTTTACGTTGCGTGAGCCATTGTTCATCTTGCCATTGAAAGGAAGACTTCTCGCTAATTACCGATGCGGTGCGCGGGCGCATCTCCATTTGTTGTGCGTAGGGGTCGGTCTTGCTCAGTATCTCACCGCTATCGCGATTGCGAATTTCAAATTTATACAGTGCATTATTATCCAGTCCTGGAATGAATAGCTCCCATATACCATTGCTACCACGTGACATCATTGGGTGGCATCTGCCATCCCAGCCATTAAAATCACCAATGATGCTGACGCGCTCGGCACTGGGCGCCCATGTGGCAAAGTGTACGCCGTTGATGCCGTTGATCTCCTTTTTATGCGCACCGAGGATGTTGTAAATGTGAAAATGGCGCCCTTCCGCAAACAGGTGTAGGTCATAATCACTGATCTGTGCGGCAAAACTGTATGGGTCGTAGTATTTGTGATGATTATCCTGCTGATCAATGCGATGTAGCAAATAGTGTTCAGGTAACGTATCAAACTCGCCATCGTAGATAAAGAAGTCGCTGCCTGGAATACGTGGTAATGCGGCCTTAAAATCACCGAGCCTTAATTCAAGTGTATCCGGTGAGTAAAACAGGATGTGTTTGTGGGGGTTGCCAGGCAGTCGTCCCAAAACAGAGGCAGGATCGTGGTGTGTTGCATGAGCAATTCTATCCATATCAGACTGAAGCGCTTTGAGCAGGTCTGATTGCGTACGTTGACTGCTTGGATTGGTTGGCATTTAAAGCTGTTTTCCTTCATTCAATATTTTAAGCATACACCATTTGCCCCTGTTAAAAAGTGGTGCAGGGTTTTGCAAGGATAAATTATCATTATCCGATTATAGGATAATACTAGCGATAGTGCCGTATTTCACAATGATGTCTTTTTATGATGAGAATATATTTATTTTTTTGCCAATGGGGATATGGCCTGTTTATTTTTATTTATACCATTTTAGTGCGTTTTTAGTGGCGTGAAAAAGGGTTATAATCAAATATAGTGTCGTGAGCAAAAAGAGGGTATAGATCGGATGAATGCAGAGCAATCACCACGTTTTATTAGTAACCTGACAAGAAATACACTGGCCTTAATTATGGCAGGTGGGCGCGGCTCACGTTTGAAAGACTTAACGACATGGCGTGCCAAACCGGCGGTGCCATTTGGCGGTAAGTTTCGTATCATTGATTTTCCATTGTCTAACTGTATTAACTCTGGAATACGCCGTATTGGTGTGTTGACACAATATAAATCACATTCACTAAATTTACACATTCAACACGGCTGGGGTCATTTACGAGGTGAATTTGGTGAATTTGTAGAGCTGTTACCGGCGCAGCAGCGTGTGGATGAGGCGTCATGGTATGCGGGGACTGCAGACTCCATCTACCAAAACCTCGATATTATTCGAGATCATAATCCTGATTATGTGCTTATTTTGGCGGGCGACCATATCTATAAAATGGATTATGGTGCGATGCTGGCGAAACATGTTGAATCTGGGGCTGATCTTACGATTGGTTGTATTGAGGTTCCTCGAGAACAGGCCTCAGCCTTTGGCGTGATGGGTGTTAGAGAAGATATGCGCATTGAGACGTTTGTCGAGAAGCCCGCTAACCCGGCGCCAATGCCGGGTGATGAAGAGCATGCGTTGTGTTCGATGGGAATCTACATATTTAATAAGGACTTCCTGTTTGAAAAGCTTAACCATGATGCTAACAGAGCAGAATCAAGTCGTGATTTTGGTAAAGATATTATTCCAGATGCAATTAAGCATTGTTGTGTGTTTGCCTACCCATTCAAGAATTCCGTCACGGGTGTGCAATCTTACTGGCGAGATGTGGGGACGGTTGATGCCTTTTGGGCCGCCAATCAGGAACTGATTGGTGTGACACCGGAGTTGAACCTGTATGATAATAACTGGCCTATCTGGACCCATCAGGAACAGTTACCACCTGCGAAATTTATCTTCGATGAGGATGAGCGTCGCGGTATGGCAATTGATTCCATGGTTTCTGGTGGCTGCATTATCTCTGGTGCCGCGGTGCGTCACTCATTACTCTTTTCTAATGTCTCGGTTGATGAAGGTAGTGAAATCAATTCATCAGTGATCTTACCCGATGTGAAAATTGGCAAGGGCTGTCGGATTACACGGGCGGTGATTGATAAAGGGAGTATGATTCCTGATGGCATGGTGATTGGTGAAAATGAAAAGGAAGATCGCGCAAGGAATTTTCATGTCTCTGAAAATGGAATCGTACTGGTAACCTCTGATATGTTGGGACAAGAGTTGCATCATGTCGGATAGTGTCGAGCATAAAAAGCCGCTGAACGTAGTGCTTTACTGGCATATGCATCAGCCAGATTACCGTGATCTTCGTAGTGGCGAATACCATCTACCGTGGACATATCTGCATACGATTAAGGACTATGTGGATATGGTTGCCCATCTTGAAAACCGGGATGGTGCTAAGGCAGTGGTGAATTTCGCACCGATCCTGCTGGAACAGATTCAGGACTATTCACAGCAGCTGACGGATCATCGTAATGCCGGAAAAGCGCTGCGAGATCCTCTGTTGGCCGCGCTTGCAGGGCCAGTGTTACAGCTGGATGAAAATGCACGTTTAACCTTAGTTAAGGCTTGCCTGCGCGCAAATCGTCAGCGTTTGATAGAGCGTTTTCCCGCTTTTGTGACACTGGCGGAAATGGCTGAAGTGGCAGTTAAAGAGCCGCAAAAACTGGCTTATTATTCTGAGCAATTTTTTATTGATCTGCTAGTCTGGTATCACCTGAGCTGGATGGCTGAAACGGTTCGTAAAACTGATGAGCGCATTCAGGCATTAATGAAGCAGGCTGCTCATTTCACCATGCGTGATCGCCACACCCTGGTTGATATTATTCATGAATTGATCTCAGGGGTGATTGGGCGTTATAAAGCGCTGGCTGAAATGGGTAAAATAGAACTGTCGATGACACCCTATGCACACCCGATTCTACCGCTGTTGATCGACCTAAAGTGTGTCGAGCAGGCGATGCCAGGCGTTGAGTTGCCTGAGTCCGACCAATATCCCGGTGGGATGGAGAGGAGTCGTTGGCATATGAAGAAGGGGCTTGCCGTGTTTAAACAGACCTTTGGTTTTATGCCGGCGGGTTGCTGGCCCTCTGAGGGTGCGATTAGTGCTGAAACCATTGAGCTGATCGATGAAGTAGGGATGACATGGCTGGCCAGTGGTGAGACGGTGCTGCGTAAATCACTGGAGAAAGCATCCTCAGATGAGCATGCAGCCGAAGGCAATGAGTGCATCCATAAGGCCTACCAATATAAAGATAACGACGTTACCTGTTTCTTCCGTGATGATGGGCTTTCAGATCTTATCGGTTTTAAATACTCAGACTGGCATGCGGACGATGCTGTCGCAAATCTTGTCCATCATCTGGAAAACATCGCTGAAGCCTGTGCTGATAAAGAGGATCGGCTGGTCTCTATTATCCTTGATGGTGAGAATGCCTGGGAATATTACCCTGAGAATGGCTACCACTTTCTTTCGGCGCTGTATGAAAAGCTGGTGGCGCATAAAGGAATTAAGTTGACCACTTATAGTGAATTTCTCTCATCCCCCAAAGAGCGTACGCGGGTGAATGAAGTGGTGGCTGGCAGCTGGGTTTACGGCACACTTTCAACCTGGATTGGCGAGGCAGATAAGAATCGTGCATGGGATATGCTGGTCGATGCAAAGCATGCTTATGACCGTGTTGTGCAGGAAGGAAAATTAGACGAGCAACAGCAGCAACGTGCGACGATACAGTTAGCCACCTGTGAAAGTTCTGACTGGTTCTGGTGGGTGGGTGAGTATAACTCAGCTGAATCTGTGTCCGCCTTTGATGAGCAGTTTCGAATGCACCTCGGTAATCTGTATCAAATATTAGAGGTTAGCCCGCCAGACTATCTGGCCAGGGCGTTCTCATTTGGTAGTGGTGCCCCTGCGATGGGTGGTGTGATGTTGCCAGGCCAGCAGCAGTAGAACTGCATGACAGTAAACCAGGCATTATCTCGCAATGTCGCGGGCATCTTTAAGCAACGTAGTGCGGGTATATTGCTTCACCCAACCTCACTGCCAGGGCCGTTGCTGAGTGGTGATATAGGACATAACGCCTACCGATTTATTGAATTTTTAAATGGTATTGGCATTAAGGTGTGGCAGATGTTGCCGCTGGGGCCAACGCATGAGGACCGCTCTCCTTATCAATGTCTCTCTGCACATGCTGCAAATCCTGAACTCATTAGCCTTGACTGGCTGGTTGATCGCCAATGGCTGGAGTTGGCCTCTATTACTCTTCCGCTTGATGATAAAGGCTACCGTGGCGCCTGTTTGCTGCAGGCTAAAGCTAATTTTTATCAGCAGCAATGTGAAGAATGGTTTGCCCAGTTAGCGATCTTTAAAAAGGGGCAGGTGGCATGGCTTGAAGATTATGCCCTTTATGTTGCGTTGAAAAAAAAATACCGGGGAGCGGCCTGGTTTGCGTGGCCTGCGAAGTTAGCGCAACGCGATATGGCGGCGATGAGCGCAAGCATCGCGCAATTGTCTGATGAGATTGAACAGGTTATTTTTGAACAGTTTGTTTTCTTTACCCAATGGCATGAACTGCACGAGTATGCTGCCCGCCATGATGTAAAGCTATTTGGCGATATGCCCATCTTTGTTGCGCATGACAGCGCGGATGTCTGGGCAAGTCGACAAAATTTTCTGATGGATAAAAACGGCGTGATGCCTTTTGTGGCGGGAGTACCACCCGATGCGTTTTCAGAAACAGGACAGCGCTGGGGAAACCCGCTTTATGACTGGGAGTATATGGCATCGGATGATTTTGAGTGGTGGAAAGGGCGTTTTGCAACTCAATTAACGCTGTTTGATCTGATTCGTATCGATCACTTCCGCGGGCTTGAGGCGTGCTGGATGATCCCTGCAGATGAGGATACTGCGATGAATGGCCATTGGCAGAAGACTCCGGGCGATGAATTATTAGCCGCGCTATTTGAGAGTTTCCCATATCTGCCGCTAGTAGCCGAAGACCTTGGGGTGATCACTGATGAGGTCATTGCGCTTAAAAATAGCTATTTATTGCCTGGAATGAAGGTGTTGCAGTTTGCCTTTGATGGTAATAATGACAACCCGCATCTGCCACATCATCAGCTGAATAATGATCTGGTTTATACCGGTACCCATGATAATGACACAACTTTGGGCTGGGCCTGCGATGAAAACAGTTATAATAGAACGTTTTTTGAGCAATATGCCGGTTGTGGTGGCGCATCAGTGGAAGAGAAAGTGCACGTAATGCTGCGTATGGCAATGGCATCACCCTCATGCCTGGCGGTGATTCCGATGCAGGATCTCTTGATGCTAGGTTCAGAAGCAAGAATGAATGTGCCAGGGACAGTAGGTGATAACTGGCAGTGGCGTTTTGAGTGGTCGCAGCTTAAGCCCGAGATGGTTGACAGCATTAAGCACTATATAGAATCGAACCAAAGGTAAGGTATGGCTAAGGTAAAGAAAGCAAAGCGGGTAAAGAAAACAGAGCCGGTTAAAAAAGGACATTGTGGCGCTAACATTCCGCCCCCGGCTAAACCCACATCTGATAGTGAGGCATTAGCCCTCGATTTCCAGCGCTATCTGTTCAATCACCTGGGTCGTTCGTTGGGTTGTGTGCCGTATTATCTCTATGAAGCGATCTCTTTTACCATTCGTGATCGTGTGATGGTGGAGTGGCAGGAGACCCTGCGCCAACATGAAACACCTGGGCGTAAAAAAGCCTACTACATGTCGTTGGAATTTCTGATGGGACGATCACTCGGTAACCATATCCTTAACCTTGGCTTGAAGAGTGAATCTGACAAGGCGATGAACAAGTTTGCACTGGAGATGGAAGAGATTGCTAGTGCAGAGATTGATGCTGGCCTTGGTAATGGTGGCCTGGGTCGTTTGGCAGCCTGTTTTATGGATAGCTGCGCCACTTTAAAGCTGCCGGTGGTCGGTTATGGTATCCGTTATGAGTACGGGATGTTTCGCCAGGAGATTGATAATGGCTATCAAATTGAAACGCCAGATCATTGGCTACGTGATGGAAACCCATGGGAGATAGAGCGCCCTGAATTTGCCCAGCAGATTAAATTTGGTGGGCGTGTTGAATATATGACGGATAAGGATGGCAGCAAGCGTTGTGTATGGGTTAATACCAATGATGTACTAGCGATTCCATATGATGTACCTGTTTCTGGTTATAAAAATAACACAGTTAATACGCTGCGGTTGTGGTCTGCCAGTGCGACGAATGCCTTTAGCCTGGAAGAGTTTAATGCGGGTAGTTATTCCGAGGCGGTTGAAGCGAAGAATGATGCTGAGCATATTACGATGGTACTGTACCCCAATGATGCTAGTGAAAGTGGTAAGGCACTACGCCTGAAACAGCAATATTTTCTTGCCTCATCGAGTCTTCAGGATGTATTTCGTCAGTGGGAAATCAATGAAGGTAGTGACTATAGTCAGTTTGCTAAACAGAATGTCTTTCAGATGAATGATACTCATCCCACCATTGCAGTGGCTGAATTGATGCGCCTATTGATGGATGAAAAAGGGATGCAATGGGATGAGGCATGGAAGATCACCACTCAAACGATGGCCTACACTAACCATACTTTGTTGCCCGAGGCCTTAGAAAAGTGGCCTGTTCATCTCTTTGAAAGTCTATTGCCTCGTCTGTTGCAGATTATCTATGAGATCAATGCGCGTTTTCTTAAGCTGGTTGCGAGGCAGTGGCCGGGGGATACCGCACGCCAGATTCGTATGTCGATCATTGAAGAAGGCGACGTTAGGCAGGTGCGTATGGCATATCTCGCAATCGTCGGTAGTTTCTCGGTTAATGGTGTTGCGGCACTGCATTCACACCTGCTGGTAAAAGGGCTCTTTAAAGATTTTTATGAGCTATGGCCAAACCGATTTAATAACAAGACGAATGGCGTGACACCGCGACGCTGGGTGGCACACGCTAATCCGGCAATGAGCCGCTTGATTGATCAAAAGATTGGTGACAAATGGCGACATGATTTTTCGCTAGTGAATAAGCTCAAGGTGCACAACGGCGATAAGGCCTTTGCGCGGGATTGGTATGAGGTCAAGACCGCGAATAAGCAGCGCCTTGCTGACCTGGTAAAAGAGCAGTGCAGTGTCGATTTTAAGGTTAATGCGATGTTTGATGTGCAGGTTAAACGCATTCATGAATATAAGCGCCAGTTACTCAACTTGCTGCATGTGATTCATCTTTATGACCGTATTAAGCGAGGTGATACGGATGGCTGGACGAATCGCAATGTATTGATTGGTGGTAAGGCTGCACCTGGCTATTACATGGCGAAAACGATCATCAAGCTGATCAATAATGTCGCTGAAGTGATTAACAATGACCCGCAGGTGGGAGATCGTTTGAAACTCGCCTTTATCCCTAATTACGGGGTATCTAAAATGGAGATTATCTGTCCTGGTACAGACCTCTCAGAACAGATATCGACCGCTGGCAAAGAGGCCTCTGGTACCGGCAATATGAAATTTATGATGAATGGTGCTGTGACGATCGGGACGTATGATGGTGCCAATATTGAAATTCTGGAAGCGGTGGGTGATGATAATTTCTTCCTGTTTGGTCTGCGTGCAGAAGAGGTCGATGAGCTTCGCCATCATTACCAGCCAGCGGCGCTGATTGAAGCGGATGAGGATCTTAAGCGTGTGATGCACCTATTGCAGTGTGGTCACTTTAATGCGGTTGAACCACATATCTTTGATGCAGTGATCGGTTCACTATTGAACCCGCATGACCCATGGCTGACATTGGCTGATTTCAGAAGTTATCTCGATGTTCAGGAACTGGCATCTACGGCTTACCGAGATAGAGATCATTGGTTGAAAATGAGCGTTAATAACACTGCATGCAGCGGTCATTTTTCGACTGATAGAACCATTGGTGAATATAATGACGAGATCTGGAAGCTAAAACCGAGCTAGATTATTTTTTGGCCTGGAATAGGCTGAGACCTTTGCACGAGCCTATTTTCCGCCCCAGCTGTGTTATAAATGATCTCAAAACAGTCATTTACTTCGTGTAAACTCCATTTTTCCGATCATTTATGCCTTGCTGGAACGAAAACTAGTTCTCGTGCAAAGGTCTCGGGCTGTATAAATGCCTATGTGATGATGTCCGGCTGATCACGCCCGCAGCGTGCCTTTAGTTCAGCTAGATCGGCCGCGATGGTGATCATATCGGCAAGCGCTGCCTGTGTTTCAAGATCATGAAGAGCTGGGTTAGTCTCGTAACGTTCAAGATAAACACGCAAGGTAGCCCCTTCTGTACCGGTGCCTGATAGACGAAAGACGATACGCGATTCATCATCAAATATAATCCGAATCCCCTGGTGATTCGTTACGCTATGATCGACCGGATCGGTGTAGCTGAAGTCATCACTGATACTAACAGTATGGCCATGCAGGGTTCCGCCTTTTAATGTTTTGATACGCTCGCGTAGTCCATCCATTAGCTGGTCGGCAGTGTCGCTTGCCAGCCCTTCATAATCATGGCGAGAATAATAGTGACGACCAAACTCTGCCCAGTGTGCACGGGTGATCGCTTCGACTGACTGCTGTTTGATCGTTACCAGGTTTAACCAGAACAGCACGGCCCAGATACCATCTTTTTCTCTGATATGATCAGAGCCGCCGCCAAAGCTCTCTTCGCCACAGAGTGTGATGCGTTGATCATCAAGCAGGTTGCCAAAGTATTTCCAGCCAGTGGGTGTTTCGTAACATTTAATGCCCAGTTTATCCGCGACTTTATCAACCGCGCGACTGGTGGGCAGGGAGCGTGCCACACCGCTTAACCCCTCTTTGTAGCCTGAGAGTAGATGTGCGTTTGCGCTCATAATCGCGAGGCAATCACTTGGGTTCACGAAAAAATTTTGCCCGAGTAGCATATAGCGGTCACCATCACCATCAGAGGCGGCACCAAGGTCTGGTGATTGCTCACCTTGATAGAGGCGTTCTACTAGCTCCTTAGCATAAATAAGGTTGGGGTCGGGGTGGCCACCACCAAAGTCTTCCAGTGGGGTTGCATTGATGATTGAGTCGTTAGCGGCACCTAAACGTTGCTGGAAGATTTCGCTGGCATAGGGGCCGGTGATGGCATGCATCGCATCAAAGCAGATGTTCAACCTGCCCGCATCAAAAAGTGCCTTCATTTTGTCAAAATCAAAGATCTCTTCCATCAAGTCGGCGTAGTCACAAACGGGATCAATAATTTCAATCAGCGTATCACCCACTTGAAGCTTTCCAGGTTTATTGAGTGCTACATCATCAATTTCGGCGATACTGTAGTGGTTGATATGCTGGCTAGTGGCGTAGACCTGGTCTGTGAATTTTGTCTCGGCAGGGCCGCCATTAGCACTATTGAACTTGATGCCAAAGTCACCTTTGGGGCCTCCTGGATTATGGCTGGCAGAGAGAATAATACCTCCTGCGGCACCGTTTTTTCGTATTAAATGAGAAACGGCAGGCGTTGAGAGTAGGCCGTTGGTACCGATTTTGATATGACTCACACCGTGGGCAACGGCCATTTTCAGAATCGTCTGAATCGCATGAGTATTGTAGTAGCGCCCATCGCCGCCAAGAATGAGCATATTGCCTTTTAACTCGGTGGCAATGTTGAAGATCGCTTGAACAAAGTTTTCCAGGTAATGTGCCGTCTGGAATACGGTTACCTTTTTACGCAGCCCTGAGGTGCCCGGTTTTTGGTCGTTGAATGGTGTTGATGAGACTTTCTGAATATTCATTAATTAGTGCTCTATCGCTTTATTATGATGGCGTCAAACAACTATCAGACTACCACTTTGGTCTTCATAAGGCGAACAGGAGCGAGGCAGAAAGTGCCCGAATAAACAGGTGAAGATTCTACTCAGATATATTATAGATGGTCATTAAAACGCAAGATGAATATGGTGTGATTTGCTCTCAATGGTTCGGGTCTGTTGACGCTTCATATTCATCACTGTTGTACCTGTGTGAAAATGTTGCTATGAGTTAAATACTATTTCTTTACTTGCCAGCATTGTTAGATGCAGTATATTAGAAAGCTTAATATTAGGGTGGAGTGAAAATGTCTGAATTAACGCAAACGCAGGCGTGGTTAGCGCTGGTGCAACATTACGAGAAAAACAAGCATCTACACATGCGTGACTTGTTTGATCAGGATGCAAGTCGGTTTGATCGTTTCTCATTAAACCTGAACGATATTCTTTATGACTATTCTAAGAATCGCATTACCGAAGAGACGATGGCGCTGCTCTTAAAACTGGCCGCTCAAGTGGATCTACCAAACTGGATAGAGCGTCTGTTTAGCGGTGATAAAATCAATCACACCGAGCATCGAGCCGCGCTGCATACTGCACTTAGGGACCAGGGTGATGAACCTATCGTGCTGGATGGGGTAGACATTGCGCCAGAAATAAAAGAAGAGCGAGAAAAAGTAAAAAAACTGGCTGAAAAAATTCGCAGCCGAGAGTGGCGTGGGGTAACAGATCAGGCGATCACTGATGTGGTTAACATCGGTATCGGTGGTTCTAATCTTGGGCCATTGATGGTCAATGAGGCGCTGCGCCCTTATTCACTGCATGACCTGAATGTTCACTTTGTTTCTAATCTTGATGAAAGTCATATTAATGGAACGCTTGAATACCTGGATCCTAAAACAACTTTTTTTATCATTGCCTCAAAAAGTTTTATGACGCAGGACACCATGGTGAATGCTGCAACGGCGCGCCAGTGGTATGTAGATGGTATTGGCAATGACGACAACATTCATCAACATTTTTCTGCGGTCACCGCTAATCTAACGTTAGCCAGAGAATTTGGTATCGCAGACGAAAATATTTTTAAGATGAGTGACTGGGTTGGCGGGCGTTATTCATTGTGGTCAGCGATTGGTCTATCGATTGTGATTGCAATTGGTTCAGACAACTTTGATGAGCTACTGGCAGGTGCCTATGAGGTTGATCAACATTTCAAAAATGCCCCGTTAGCTGAAAATATCCCGGTAATAATGGCACTATTGGGGGTCTGGTATAACAATTTTTTCGATGCTCAGTCGACAGCCGTCTTGCCCTACGATCAACATCTGCATCGTTTTGCGGCCTATATGCAGCAGGTTGATATGGAGAGTAACGGCAAGTATGTTGATCGTGCGGGTTGTGAGGTTGATTATACGACTGGCCCGGTACTGTTTGGTGAAATCGGTATCTCGGGTCAGCATGCGTTTTTTCAGTTACTGCACCAGGGGACTAAACTGGTTCCTTCTGATATTCTCGCCCCTATTTTTAGCTTCCGCTGTATTCCTCGGCATCACCGTGCATTGATGTCAAATGTGTTCGCGCAAACTGAAGCATTAATGCGTGGTAAAACGGAAGCAGAAGTGCGCGCTGAACTTGAAAGTCAGGGGCTTGATGGTGAGGCTATTGAAGCATTGCTCCCATATAAAATTTTCCCAGGTAATCGCCCGACGAGCACTTTTCTATTTGATACATTGACACCACGTACGTTGGGTTCTCTGATTGCGATGTATGAACATAAAATATTTGTGCAAGGGGTGATCTGGAATATTAATTCATTTGACCAGTGGGGTGTAGAGTTAGGTAAGCAGCTTGCTGCAAGCATTGAAAGTGAGTTGAACGACGCACAGGAAATTGATGCACATGACAGTTCCACTAATGGGTTAATTAACCATTACAAGCGGCGTCGGCCGCCTTCAAAATCGCTGTATAAGTAGCAGACTGTCGAATGCGAATATTGGCAGGTGATATCGGTGGTACTAATACGCGGCTTGTTTATGTTCAAGATGATATTGAGTCACCTGTTCGATATGACAAAACCTTCTCCAGTATGGAGTATGGTAGTGTCGTTGAGGTCGTAGAGCGATTCCTTTTATTCTACGATATTAAACGTCCATTAGACGTCGCCTGTCTTGCTGTCGCAGGGCCTGTTATTGCTGGTTCTGCATCACTCACCAATTTACCCTGGGAAATTACTGAAGAAGCGCTGCGCAATATTTTGCAGACGCAGCAGGTCTTCTTGATTAATGATCTAGTGGCGGCAGGCTTTGCTATTCCTTCTTTAAAAGAGGATGCCATACTGAGCATCATCAAGCCGAGTCGAAGTGAGCAACACTCTCCAGCGGTTACGGATGCTGTTGTGATAGGGGTTGGAACGGGGTTAGGGGCGGCGCACCTTGTATGGCTGGGTGATCAATACCGGGTCTTTAGCAGTGAAGCAGGGCACGCCGCTTTTGCCCCTGGTAATGAGGTGCAGGTGCGATTATTGAGCTGGATGCAACGACAGCAATCTCACATCAGTATTGAATGGCTGTTGTCTGGGCGTGGTATTTATACGCTTTATCAATTTTTTCGGGATGAAGTGGGTCTGCCAGAGTCAAGTTCAATGGGTGATGCACTGCAAGTGGGTGATCCTGCTCAATTGATCAGCGAGCATGCCATTGCTGGTGAAGACTCTTTATGTGAGCAAACGCTCAGCTGTTTTATCGATATTTATGCCGCAGTAGTGGGTGATATCGCATTGCACCATTACCCGCTTAGTGCTGTTTACCTGGTGGGCGGGATTCCACTGAAGATACAGTTGCTACTGATGGCAAAAAAGGAACGCTTTGCAGAGCTGTTCTGCAATAAAGGATTGATGCATGACAATCTTGAGCAGCTGCCTGTTAAGTTAGTCGTTGATGGTGCTACTGGCCTGGATGGCGCCATTGCCTATGCGCGCCATCACTTTAGTCCTTTAGATAAAGGCTAATACTATTTGATTTCTATTGTGGCCTTGTCTCTAAGACTATCAACATACTCTTTTATAATTTTACTCTGTATTGAGGCCGCCAAATTATTTGCGACGGCTTCAATCGGTGGCGGTGCGATAGTACGCTGTTCATCTAGTTGAATGATGTGCCAGCCAAAATTACTTTTTACTGGTGTGCTTGAATATTCACCCGGTTTTAAAGTGGCCACAACGGCGGCGAATTCTGCTGGCATCAGCTCGGTACTCATCCACCCCAGGCTACCACCATCACTGCTGGAAGGGTCGATAGAGCTGGTACCCGCCAATTTTTTAAAATCCTCACCTCGTTTAAGCGCTGCGACTATATTGTTGGCTTCTGTTTCGTGCTCAATCAGAATATGTCTGATATGGTATTCGTTGCTGCCTTTACCATACTGTTCATTGTATGCCTCCGTCAGTAATGCTTCTGTAAAAGTGTCATCCATATGTTTTTTGAGAGCACTATTGATGACTAACGTTCTTGTCTGCATCTCAATTTGAGCTATTACTTCCGGCAGCTGGTCTATGCCTTCATTTATTGCGGCGTTATAAAGCAGTTCGCTATTAATAAACTCTTGAAGAAGCATGTTGCGCTGTTTATTCGTGAGCGTACCGTTGTGTTGTACCTGCTGGGTTCTCATCATGGCGTAGCTGCTGAAGGTTTCGTTATCGATCGATTTACCATCAATAATCGCGATTATATCTTCCGCTTGAGCGCTTGAAATAGAAATAAGTGATGCGGATAACAGTATTGCGGTTAGGTGTTTTAATGATTTCATGTTTTATTCCTTTGCAGCGCTAATAAATTTTAATCAGGGGCGGTACCTGAGTGGATGTTTGATGCTACAACTGATTGTGGTGAATATTCAAGTAGTTGAACGTATCTATGGTAGTACTTTTTTAAATGGCTTGATGGAAACCTTTTTGTAAACACCTGCCGTGATGTAAGGGTCCTTGTCGGCCCAGCTTTGTGCTTCTTCCAGTGAAGTGAATTCTGCAACAATCAGGCTGCCGCTAAAACCAGCACTGCCGGGGTCTTCGCTATCAATGGCCGGGTGTGGCCCAGCCAGTATCAGACGGCCAGCCTCTTTTAGGGCGCTGAGGCGTTCGATATGAGCGGCTCGACTGGCGAGCCGTTTATCTAGCGAGTCTGCACTGTCTTCAGCGATAATAGCGTATAGCATTACGGTTTTCCTTCACTATCATCTGGCTTTGGTTCGTCATCTGGGGTGATATATTTTGTCAAAAATGGGATTTGCAAAATAACAAAGGCGAAGGTGATACCCATCAGCCCAAAGAGCTTGAAGTTAACCCAGGTGTCCGTATCAAAGTTATAAACAACATAGAGATTGAGCAGGCCGATGGCGACGAAAAAGAGAATCCAGCTGATATTGAGTTTGACCCATACCTGCTCAGGCAGTGTCATTGCCTGGCCCATCATGCGTTGGATGATGGTCTTCTCGCCAATAAAATGACTACCAAGAAAGACAGCTGCAAAGAGCCAGTTGATCACGGTGGGTTTCCATTTAATGAACATCTCATCTTGCAAAAAGAGTGTTGCCCCACCGAAAACCACCATAATGGCGAGGGTGATGAGGTGCATATTTTCGAAGCGGCGGTGTTTGAGCCAGTGGACGGTTACCTGTACAAAGGAGGCCGCAATCGCCACGGCAGTCGCCACATAGATGTCATAAACCTTGTAGGCGACAAAAAAGAGTAAGACTGGGAAGAAGTCAGCAAGAAATTTCATAGGAATTGAGTGGTTTTAGCTGGAGTGTTAAGTCATTGGTTACATGGATTAGGTCTGCGTATTGTGGGCAGACATGTCATAATATCTCGTTCAAATTCAGTTTATAAGAGTATAACACGCGAAAATGGGAAACAAGGCCTTGCCCTCTATTTGTTACGACCTTCATAGTCATTCAACCGCTTCAGACGGGGTGTTAAGCCCAACAGATCTGGTGCTGTTGGCCGCTGAAAATGGGGTGGATGTGCTTGCATTGACCGACCATGATTGTACCGATGGCCATGCAGAAGCCGCCAACGCCGCCGCAGTGGCTGGTATCCGTTTTATACCGGGTATCGAGGTGTCGGTGAGTTGGCGTAAACGTTTAATTCACATTGTTGGACTTAACGTCGATTGCGACTACGCTGAAATGCAGCATGGTTTGTCGGCATTGTGTATCAAGCGTGAACGTCGTGCGGAAGAGATTGGCACTAAATTCGAGAAGATCGGCATGCCTGATGTCTATGAGGGGGCGCGTGCATTGGCGAGTGGGGTGGTGAGTCGCTCGCATTTTGCGATGTATCTGGTGGAAAAGGGGATAGTGAAGGATGTTCAGCAGGCCTTTAAAAAATATCTACAACAGGGAAAGCGTTGTTATGTTGGGGCTGAATGGGCCTCGCTGGAGGATGCACTGAGCTGGATACATGGTGCGGGTGGTCAGGCTGTGGTGGCGCATCCGGCACGTTATAAAATGAGTCGAACACTGTTTCGCGAGTTTCTGAAGGATTTCAAAGCGCTGGGTGGTGAGGGGATTGAAGTTGCCTGTAGCAGCCACAACCTGGAAGAGGCGACCCTGATGGCGGGGTATGCACAGGAGCTGGAGTTGCTTGCTTCGGCTGGCTCTGATTTCCACTCGCCGTATAATAACTGGGCAAAGCTAGGGCGTGTGCATGCGTTGCCCGAAGGTTGTATGCCTATCTGGCAAGACTGGTCATAGGCTAAAATTTCATTTAATTTTTATTAATCTTGATTGTTATAATAATTCGTTAGGGCTTTGTTTTAATGAAACATTTAAGGATTCATTCAGAAAACCCACAGTTGCGTCTGATTAATCAGGCGGTGGGCATTATTCGTGCGGGAGGAATAGTGGTCTACCCGACTGACTCCTGTTATGCACTCGGCTGTGGGATTGGCAATAAATCGGCGATTGATCGTATTCGGCGTATTCGTGATCTTGATGAGCACCATAATTTCACCCTGATTTGTCGTGATCTTTCAGAGCTGGCAACGTATGCAAAGGTTGATAATCAGGTCTTTCGTCGCCTGAAATCACTAACGCCAGGGCCCTACACCTTTATTTTGGAGGCGTCACGCGAGGTGCCGCGTCGTTTGCAACACCCTAAGCGTAAGAGTATCGGGATGCGCGTGCCGGAACACCCCATTGTTCAGGCACTATTGAGTGTACTGGATGAGCCGATGATGAGCGTTACATTGACCTTGCCGGGTGAAGATGAGCCACTGACCGATCCTGATGACATGGTGGTGCAGTTAGGCAAACGGGTAGACCTGTTGATTGATGGCGGCTGGGGAGGGTATGAACCCAGCACCGTGATCGATTTGACAGGGGATATGCCGCTGGTTGTGCGTCAGGGTGTTGGTGATCCCGCCGTGGTTGCGCAGTGATATCTCCCAGTAATCACCCAGTATTCCAGGATTAACCCGTTTAAATGATTAAAATCGTCGTTCTAATAAGGCTATAATCGACCCATGGAAGAATTGAGCTTGCTGCAGCGCATCGCTGTCTGGACGATGCCGGTGATACTGGCGATTACGGTACATGAGGTCGCCCACGGCTGGGTGGCGCTTAAGCTCGGCGACAGTACCGCGAAGATGCTGGGGCGGTTGACGTTAAACCCGGTTAAACATATCGATCCCATTGGTACCCTGTTGGTTCCCGGTCTGTTGCTGGTGATGGGCGGTTTTATCTTTGGCTGGGCAAAGCCGGTACCGGTGACCTGGGAAAACCTGCGAAAACCCAAACGAGATATGGCACTGGTGGCGCTGGCAGGGCCGCTGAGTAATCTGTTGATGGCGCTGATGTGGGCAGGGATATTGAAGATTGGTCTGCTGCTGGCGATCGCGGGCAGTGCTGAAATGGTCGCGCTACCGCTGATTTATATGGGAGGCGCGGGAATTACGATTAATTTGATTTTGATGGTGTTGAATCTGTTGCCGATGCCGCCGCTCGATGGTGGACGAATTGTTGCCTCACTACTGCCGGATAAGCTCTCGTGGCAGTTCAATCGGCTAGAGCGCTGGGGATTTGTGATCCTGCTTGGCTTGATGGTAATGGGTGTGTTGGGCAAAATTTTATGGCCACCGATTAACTACCTGCAGAGCCAGATATTTATTTTATTTGGCCTGTAAAAGATAAAGTGTTTGTTTAAATTAAGAGGATAACTGATTGATTACTACGGCTTCTCAAAAAAATCGTGTGCTCTCGGGAATGCGCCCGACCGGCAGGCTGCATCTTGGCCATTACCACGGTGTTTTGAAAAACTGGGTGAAGCTACAGCATGAATACGAATGCTTTTTCTTCGTCGCAGATTGGCATGCATTGACCACAGACTATGACAATACCGCAGCCATTGGTGACAGCATCTGGGAGATGGTGATCGACTGGCTTGCTGCTGGTGTTAATCCAGGGGCGGCAAGCCTCTTTATTCAATCACGCGTGCCGGAGCATGCGGAATTGCACCTGTTGTTGTCGATGATCACCCCGTTGGGCTGGCTGGAACGCGTACCAACCTATAAAGACCAGCAAGAGAAGCTTAAGGAGAAAGACCTCGATACCTACGGTTTTCTGGGTTACCCACTGCTACAGAGTGCCGATATTTTGATCTACAAAGCGGGCCAGGTACCGGTCGGTGAAGACCAGGTGGCACATGTTGAGCTGACGCGTGAAGTGGCGCGACGTTTTAATCACCAGTATGGTCGTGAAGTGGATTTTGTTGAACGAGCGGAAGCGGCGATTAAAAAGATTGGTAAGAAAAATGCCAAGCTCTATAAGGGGCTGCGTAAGGACTATCAGGAACAGGGCGATCACGAGGCGCTTGAAAAGGCGCGCGCGCTACTGGAGACACAGCAGAATATTACGCTGGGTGATCGTGAGCGTCTGTTTGGTTATCTTGAAGGTGGCGGCAAGATCATTCTGCCAGAACCGCAGGCACTGCTGACACCGACCGCTAAAATGCCGGGGCTGGATGGGCAGAAGATGTCAAAATCTTACGGCAATACGATTGGTCTGCGTGAAGCACCGGATGTGGTTGAGAAGAAAATGCGCACCATGCAGACCGATCCGGCGCGTGTACGCCGTACCGATCCGGGTAATCCTGAGATCTGTCCGGTGTGGGGCTTCCATCAGATCTACTCTTCTGATGAGACGCGCCAGTGGGTGGTTGAAGGGTGTCGCAGCGCAGGGATTGGTTGTATTGATTGCAAACAACCGGTGATCGATGCTGTAATTGCAGAACAGGCACCGATCCACGAGCGGGCGGTGGAATACATCGAAAACCCTAATCTGGTACGCAATATTATCGCCGAAGGCAGTGAGCGAGCACGCGAAGTGGCACGCGAAACACTGGATGAAGTGAGACAGGTGATGGGACTTGCAGATAACTACTAATCAACAAGTTAGGAAGCTTACCTAATATGGTTTCTGAATTGAATCCGGGGCTAGATACTGATGAAGAGGTGGTCGTTCAGAGACCGACTCAGCAGGAGATGCCCTTTGCCATCGTGCAGGGCAAGAGCATCAGTGAGCCACCACAGGATCTCTATATCCCGCCGGATGCGCTGGAAGTATTTCTGGAGGCTTTTGAAGGCCCGCTCGATCTGCTGCTCTATCTGATCAAACGTCAGAACCTTGATATCCTCAATATCCCGATTGCCGAGATCACGCGCCAGTACATGGAATATGTTGAGCTGATGAAGGATCTGCACCTTGAACTGGCGGCGGAATATCTGGTGATGGCGGCGATGCTGGCGGAGATCAAATCTCGCATGTTGCTACCGCGTCCGATTGAGGTGGGAGAAGAAGATGACCCGCGTGCCGAGTTGATTCGTCGCCTGCAGGAATACGAACGCTTCAAACAGTCTGCCGAAGAGATTGAAGGAATGCCGCGTGTCGATCGCGAGATCTTCCCGGTGTCGATCAAGGCCCCTGAAAGTAATGTGGTGCGGCTGGAGGCAAAGGTTGAGCTGTCCGATATTCTGCTCGCCTTCCAGGAGATCATGGCGCGTGCGGATATGTATACCCATCACCAGATTAAGATGGAGCCGCTGTCGGTGCGTGAGCGCATGACCGAAGTGCTCGACATGATTAGTACTGAAAAATTTACCGATTTCACCGACCTCTTTGCACCAGAAGAGGGGCGTCGTGGCGTCGTCGTTGCACTGCTCGCAATCCTTGAGTTAGTGAAAGAGTCACTGCTGGAGTTGGTACAAACCGAAAACTTTGGCCCCATCTACGTAAAGGCACCACATAATGTTCACGAGCCAGATGAATCACACACAGCTTAAAAATATCATTGAGGCTGCGATTATGATTGCAGACACCCCCGCCTCAATGGACTACCTGCTGCGCATCTTTACCGAAGATGAAAAAATCGGCCGCGAAGAGATCAACGCGGTACTAGAAGAGCTGCAAGCCGAGTGTGAAACACGTGGCGTTGAGTTGAAGCAGGTCGCGAGCGGCTATCGTTATCAGGCAAAGCAGGATCTGTCGCAGTGGCTTGCACGCCTCGATACTGAGCGCCCATCGCGCTATTCACGGGCACTATTGGAGACGCTTTCTCTGGTTGTCTATCGCCAGCCAGTGACACGTGCTGAGATCGAAGATGTGCGTGGTGTGGCCGTGAGTTCATCAATCATCAAAACATTGCTGGAGCGTGAATGGGTGCGTGTTGTGGGGCATCGTGATGTGCCGGGTAAACCTGCATTGTATGGCACCACACGCCAGTTTCTTGATTACTTCAATCTAAAGAGTCTCAGTGAGTTACCGCCGCTGGCTGAAATTCGCAGCCTTGATTCGATTCAAAACGAACTGGAACTGAAGATGCAGGATATTGCCGCTGAAGGTGAAGCTGCCAACGATGCCGATGCAATGAATGGCGAACAGCCAGCTGCTGAAGATGGCACAGAGGTCGCTGGCGATGTTGATACCGCTGAAGTGGCTGTGGCTGTGGCTGAGGCCGATGAAGGACAGGTTGAAGTGGCCGTTGATGCAGCGGGTACTGAAAAAGGCGCTGTTGAATCTTCGCAGGATCAGGTGAGCGATGTTGCCAGTGAAACCGCAGTGGTTGAGGAAGAGAGTAGCGAATCTGATGCGCTAGTAGAGGAAGTTGCTGAACTAACGGTAGACGCAACAGCGCCTGAAACAGAAATAACCTCGCTTGATGGTGAAGCCAAGGGCGATGAAGACCCACTCGCTGTTAAGGTGGGTTGAGATAACTGATGAGTGAACGAATTCAAAAAGCGCTGGCGCAGGCCGGACACGGCTCGCGTCGTCAGGTTGAGGCGTGGGTGCAGGAAGGGCGCATTACCGTTAATGGCAAAGTCGTAACGCTCGGTGCCCATATCACCGAGGACGATAAAGTGCTGCTGGACGGTAAACAGCTACGCCTGAAGTTTAAACATGAGCTGCCACTGAAAGTGATTCTCTATCATAAACCTGAAGGTGAGATCTGTACCCGTAATGACCCTGAAAGGCGCGCCACCATTTACGATAATTTGCCTAAGCTGCGTGGTGGTCGGTGGGTTGCCGTCGGGCGTCTTGATATCAACACCAGTGGCATGTTGTTGCTGACCACCAGCGGTGAGCTCGCCAATAAACTGATGCATCCATCCAGCGGTATGGAAAGAGAGTATGCGGTACGTGTATTGGGTGAAGTCGATCGCGAAATGATAAAGAGTATGCGTGAAGGGGTCGAGCTTGAAGATGGTATGGCCTCGTTTGATACCATTCGTGATGCTGGTGGGCAGGGTGCCAATCACTGGTACCACGTTATCATCAAAGAGGGGCGTAAACGAGAAGTGCGCCGTCTTTGGGAATCGCAGGGCGTGACGGTTAGTCGTTTGATCCGAGTGCGCTTTGGCGATATTATTTTGCCACGTGGGCTTTCTGCCGGTAAGTTTATTGATCTTGATATGGCGAGTCTTAATAAGCTGTTACGTACCGTC
>UOFQ01000178.1_pt1 | contig 29221 bp, 28 predicted proteins | sample 1988961 | NCBI WGS metagenome assembly UOFQ01 (sample SAMEA4712195, study PRJEB27164) | hydrothermal vent metagenome | biome: marine basaltic hydrothermal vent biome; feature: marine hydrothermal vent; material: mineral | place: Pacific Ocean | collected 2011-06-14/2011-07-23 | depth 1719 m | reverse complement strand
AGATAGGCCGTCTCGGTAAAGGTTTTAAGCGGCATCCGTTCGATGCCATCGTCTTCGCGCCCTGAAATATCACTCATGAAATATCACTCATCTACAGTACAAACTCGTTTTTCACTCAAATCAAAAATTGGCCTCATTATACGCAGCCCCGCAGCAAGGTACAGCGTCTAATACCTCTTAAAAATACTGCGTTGCATTCAGATACCACTTCACGTAAATTTGCTGTTGCAGAGTTATATCATCGACAATTACCAGGAAAACGGAATAGAACCATGTCATTTAGCAGAAATATCGTACTTTTTAGCGCCCTTACCCTCAGCCCAGCGGCCTTTGCAGCCACTGGAGAGAGTGAATGGAGCGGCGAAGCAGAGCTTGGGCTGGTCACCACCAGCGGTAATACCGAGACCACTACCGCCAATTTCAAGGGCAAACTGGAAAATAAGCGTAAACAGTGGCACCACCTGTTTACGCTCGAAACCCTGCACTCCAGCAACAAAGAGAGCAACACCGCCGAGCGCTACCTGCTCACCGCCAAATCAGATTACAAGATCAACGATGTCAGCTACGCCTTTGGCCGCTTCAGCTACGAAGATGACCGCTTCAGCGGTTTCGAATACCGTACCACCGAAGCCCTCGGTTACGGTCGCCACATTATCCGCGAAGAAACTCTCAAGTTTGATGTCGAAGGCGGCCCAGGTGCACGCCAGAGCAAACCAGAAATCGGCAGCAGCGATTCAGAAGCGATCTTATACCTTTCAGGCAATCTGAAATGGGACGTCAGCGAAACATCTGTCTTCACTCAGGATCTATTCAGTGAGATCGGCGAAGATGCCACCATCACCAAATCCGTCACCGGACTCAAAACCCAGATCAATGGTGACCTTGCGATGAAGGCAACCTATACCATCAAGCAGACTTCTGAAGTACCAGTGGGCGTTGAAAAGACCGATACTGAGACAGCTGTTACGTTGGTTTATAGTTTCTAGCTCAGGTTTTTCTGATGTAGGGTGGGTTAGCGTTGTTTGCGTAACCCACCGAGCATTGCGGAGCAATTCATCATAGATTTTATTTTACGTGGTGTAATGCGCTTCACTTATTGCACCCTAAACTCTATTCAACTTTCAAAAACCGACTAACACCGCTTTTCAGGAAAAAGTCGCTTCATTATTCGATCACTAGTTGTTAGATCAAGTACTGAATCGTCTTCTGTACCTTCGTAACTAACGCTCTTAACTCGATGAAACCTTAGTGACTCGGGAACGAAAAAAAGCATTGCAGGTTTTGCGCTTTCAGGAAATATCGTATTCGTGTCCACCTGATCGGAATCTACCTTAACACTAGAATACTCAGGAAATAACGCAACGCACTCTGCAGCACCATTTTTCTGAACAGATGAATACTTGATACCATGGACTTGCCCTCCAAATCGCAGACTTAAATATTCAAATACCACCTGAGTCGCTAAATAGTCTTGCTGGGTATTTCGACCTGACGGCCTTGATAACTGAAATACCAGCTCACTGAAAAAAGCACGTGCATGAGATTTATTCAAATAATCATCAGCGAAAACGTCATCAGGCTTTGGCAGGGTAGTCAGTGCATTCAGATCCAGAAGACGAAGTTCTCGATTAGGACGAAACTCACCCGATATAACAGCATCTCCCACAATAGGTCGTAATTCACTGAGGCAAGTGTCTCGATCAAAAGCCGCATAAAAAGACGATACCCCCGAAGAGGTCATACGCTGAGAGCCAGCTAAAACTGCGGGTACTGGGCCTAGTTGCTTTATTGGGTCTGCGGCTATCGTTTCTATATCCTCTCTATTTGCTGGAATTCTGGCACGATACAGCAATTCGGAATCTTTTACCGTGTAGATCAGCACAGCTTCTAAAGCATCACCAATGGAAATCGCATCAAATAAGTCATCGCAAAATCGTCTTACATCTTCGTTAAAGAAGCGCCGTTGATGGTGAATCGAGTGTATAAACTTGTCCCACCGTATTTCAAATTCATTCAATTCATCCAAACTTCCGTCATCCAAAGCAAATAAACCAGATTCATCTGGGCCGCCTGTCCCATCGGACAATGCTTCGTCAAAATTGCCCATGAATTCATCAACAGCAAACTCACTATACTCTCCAAAAAACTCCAATAGCTCAAACACAGGCGGTTCGGCAGCGCCACCTTCAAAAATCATAGCCTGCTCATAATCACTGAGTTCGCTAGTTTGTACCAAAATATTCAATACTCGTTCTTTCATAAACCCAAAGATCATCAAATCTTCAACACAAACCCCCATCGCCGCGCAATAATCACATTTTGATGAGGCACCTGAGACTTTAATGAAATCTTTCATTGATTGTTTAAAAACACAAGCAGCGCAAATCATACTGACAACCTCGCCTTTCCAGTAAGCAGCTGACCTTCCTCCAGTTGCTTAGTCATCGCCCCCCCTCCTGTAGCTGGCTTAACTGAGCGGTCGCCTTAGCGCGTTCACGTTCAAGCTCGCGTTTTAATTCTGCTTCTGTAGGCAGGTAAGGGAGATATTTGGCAGCGAAGAGTTGTTGGTTGTCGGCCAGCACGGAGTATTTAACCACCGCTTCGCTTTTTTCACTGCATAACACCAGGCCGATGGTGGGGTTGTCATCATCGCCTTTGCTTTGTTCATCGTAAAGACGCACGTAAGTATCCATCTGGCCAATATCCTGATGCTTAAGTTTGCCTAGTTTTAAATCCACCAACAAAAAACATTTTAATTTATAGTTATAAAACACCAGATCGAGGTAGAAGTCTTCATCATCAAAGCGGATACGTTGCTGGCGTTCGACAAAGGCAAAACCTTTACCTAGCTCCAATAGAAACTGCTGTAGGTTGCTGATAATGGTCTGCTCAAGATCGTTCTCCTGGTATGTTTTGTCTTGTAGACTCAGAAAGTCCAGAATGTAAGGGTCTCTTAGGTAATCTTTGGCGCTTTCGTTCAAAGGTTCTGTGTGGGCTGCAGCTTCTGCCTCGATCATCACTTTGTCTTTGCTGGCCAGTAGGCGCTCGTAATACAGCTTGCTGATTTGGCGATCAAGCGCGCGAGCACTCCAATTTTGGCTAATAGCCTCCTGAGCGTACCAGTCTCGGGCTTCTGGCTTGTCGATGCGAATCAGCCTGCGGTAATGAGTCCAGCTTAATTCGAGACGCAGTGCGTCGCGTTTTGGATAGGCTTTATAAAATTGGCGCATATTGCGAAGATTGGTGACATCAAAGCCCCTACCTAGCTGTTGGCTCAGTTGCTCGGAGAGGTATTGCAGCTGCTGTTTGCCATAGGCAGCACGATCTTCACCTTGCTGTTCGTCTTCGACAATCAGACGGCCAATCTCCCAATAGCTCACAACCATGGCATGGTTGACGGCCTGGCGTACCTGAGTGCGGGCCTGCTGGATGACCTTGTTAATATTATGGATCAAGCTATTCAAGGCGGTAGGTACCTGGCTCATACTTCAACCGCCAGACTAAGCGATAAACCCATTGCTTTAAGATGACCTGCAACTCTACCACTAAGCGCTTCCAGATCTTTGACATAGACAGCCCAAAGGAATGAGTAAAGTTCAGCTTTTTTAATTGCCATGGGGCTTCAGCCTAGGCCTACTTGATGCGCTTATAGATATCATTTTCGTTTATATTTTGAGTCAGAGTATTGATGAAATTATATAGAACAACTGAAAATGGCAAGACAAAACATACGAAAGAGGGCATTTATCGTGATAGAGACCGACTGAGTACGCTTTTAACGCCGCCAGTGGACAAAATTCAAGTGCCTCTTATGCATATTGCATGGCGTCCACCTTTCATGTGTCACCCTATTCATTAGGTGACATACCCCAAAGCACCACAATTTGACATATACCCGCATAGCCCCTAAAACTCTTACATTATTATTACTTTTGGAGTGCGCATCCCCATGATCACAACCAAGCTATCCAGTAAAGGCCAGGTAATCATACCCAAACCACTAAGAACCTCGCACCATTGGGAAGCGGGGCAAGAGCTTATTATCGAGGATTTTGGAGATGGGATTTTACTCAAACCTAAAAACTCATTCGAAGAGACAACCATTAAAGATGTCGCCTCTTGCCTCAAGTTTAAGGGAAAAACAAAATCATTCGAGGATATAGATGCTGCAATTTCAAAAGGAATTACGGACAAAGCACAGTAACTTTACCCTAGCAGGACTGTAGAAAACTAAAATTCAGTTAGCTAATAGAAAAAGAGGTAAAACTGAGGAGCAGAGGAATAGTTGAGGGATATGCCGCACCAAGAGATGGTGGGCACATGTGCCCACCCTACGGGGTTGCTTCGAGGTAATTAGAGAGCCGTGGTCAAACCTCAGCGAGATTACCTTTGCTTTGCAACCAACCACGCCGATCTGAGGCACGTTTTTTAGCCAGCAGCATGTCCATCATCTCATCAGTATCATCACCGCTATCAAGCACCAATTGAACCAGCCTGCGTGTATCCGGGTCAATCGTTGTTTCACGCAGTTGCAGTGGGTTCATTTCACCCAGCCCTTTAAAGCGCTGTACGTTGATTCTGCCTTTGAGTTTTTCCGCTTCGATGCGACTTAATATGCCGCGTTGCTCATCATCATCGAGTGCGTAGAAGACATGTTTACCGACATCGATTCGATAGAGTGGTGGCATCGCAACATAGACATGCCCCGCTGCAACCAATGGACGAAAATGCCTTAAAAACAGGGCGCAAAGCAGGGTTGCGATATGCAGTCCATCGGAATCCGCATCCGCCAGGATACAGACTTTTCCGTACCGCAATCCTTTAAGATCATCGGAACCCGGTTCTACACCAATCGCCACCGAGACATCATGTACTTCCTGAGAACCGAGCACCTCTTGCGAGTCCACTTCCCAGGTATTCAAAATTTTACCACGCAACGGCATGATCGCCTGAAAACTACGGTCTCTCGCCTGCTTGGCAGAACCACCCGCCGAGTCACCTTCCACTAAAAAGAGTTCGGTACGTTCAAGATCCTGCGAGCTACAGTCCGCTAACTTGCCCGGCAGTGCTGGGCCAGTGGTAATCTTTTTACGTACCACTTTTTTACCGGCGCGCATGCGTGACTGCGCGTTACTAATCGCCAGCATCGCAATCTGTTCACCGGCATCGGTGTGTTGATTGAGCCATAGGCTAAAAGAGTCTTTGACGACACCGGAGACAAACGCGGCACATTCACGTGATGACAAACGCTCTTTGGTCTGACCACTAAACTGCGGGTCTTCCAGCTTTATCGATAGCACATAGGCACAACGTTCCCACACATCGTCGGGCGCGAGTTTAACCCCGCGTGGCAACAAATTACGGTATTCACAAAACTCACGGATCGCATCGGTCAAACCCGTACGCAGGCCATTCACATGGGTACCGCCCTGCCCGGTTGGAATCAGGTTAACGTAACTTTCGGTGACCAGCTCGCCCCCTTCCGGTAACCAGACGACGGCCCAGTCGGCCGCTTCGCGCTCTGAGGAGACACTGCCAATCAACAACTCATCTGGCAACAGGGTGTAACCTTTAACCGCATCATTTAGATAGTCGCGCAGGCCATCTTCAAAATACCACTCTTCACGGGTATTCGTCTTCTCATCAAAAAAGGCGACATGCAGGCCTGGGCACAGCACCGCTTTGGCGCGCAATACATGGCGCAGGCGCGAGACGGAGAATTTGGCTGAATCGAAATATTTGCCATCCGCCCAGAAACGGATAGAAGTGCCGGTATTCTTTTTACCAACAGTACCAACCACCTTAAGCTCTTCAGCCTTATTGCCATGTTCAAACGCCATGGTGTGTTCCTTACCGTCACGCTTGATCTTAACGTCAACACGTTTAGAGAGCGCGTTGACCACCGAAACACCGACGCCATGCAGACCACCAGAGAATTGATAATTTTTATTGGAGAACTTACCACCCGCATGCAGTTTGGTCATGATCACTTCAACACCGGGGATCTTCTCTACCGGGTGTTGATCGACCGGCATGCCACGGCCGTCATCCTCGACCTCCAGTGAGCCATCTTTATAGAGTGTGACCGAGAGTGTTTTGGCATAGCCCGCGACCGCCTCATCGACACTGTTATCGATCACCTCCTGCGCCAGATGGTTGGGGCGCGTGGTGTCGGTATACATACCGGGGCGTTTGCGTACCGGTTCCAGGCCGGTTAATACCTCAATCGACGAGGCATCATAATCTTTACTCATGTACGTTCCTGTTCCCTGTTCCAGTTCAATTTTAGCCCTGCTTTTATGGGGTTGCCGACGGGCATGGAGTCTAGCACCAAGCTGACAGCGAATAAAAGCACCATTTTTGCCCATTATGTCGGCCGCCGATATTTATAGTAGAATTCAGCCCGAGAATAAAACCCGCCCGCAGTTGAGGGCTATCGATGCAGTATGGAGTCAGTCTTGGTCACAAAAAAGCGCAGCAAAAAGAGTTCCCCACCCGATTTTGAAACCGCCCTCGAAGAACTGGAGACGCTGGTCGAACAGATGGAAGCGGGTGAAATCACCCTTGAGGAGTCGCTGCAGCACTTTGAACGCGGTATTCTGCTCACCCGCACCTGCCAGGAGGCGCTCAAGACCGCCGAGCAGAAAGTGTCTATCCTGCTCAAAGACAATCACGCTACTGACGCCACCACTCAACCGTTTGATACCGACCGTGACTGATACCATACCCAATACCACCATAGATAACAGCGCTGCACTTAAGGCACTGATTTCACAAAGTAAAGATCAAGTGCGGGCAGCGCTGAATCGCTGGCTACCCGCTGAAGATAGCAAACCCGAAACGCTGCACCAGGCGATGCGCTACTCGGCCCTGTCCGGTGGCAAGTATGTACGCCCGCTGCTGGTCTACGCCACTGGCAAGGCACTCGGTGTCGATGCTAAAGCGTTAGATGGCCCTGCCTGTGCAATTGAGCTGATTCATAGCTACTCGCTGGTGCATGATGACCTGCCCGCGATGGATGACGATGAGCTGCGCCGCGGTAAACCCACCTGCCACAGGGCATTTGATGAGGCAACCGCAGTATTAGTCGGCGACGCGCTGCAATCACTGGCATTTCATATACTGGCAGTGGACACCTCCATTCAGACCAGCGCTGAACTTCGTATCAAAATGATCGAAACACTGGCGCACGCCAGTGGCTCCTGTGGTATGGCCGGCGGTCAGGCGATCGATCTGGAAGCAGATGGCAAAGGAACCAACTTCACCCTGGAATCACTGCAGTACATGCATTCACAAAAAACCGGTGCATTGATCCGCGCCAGTGTGCGTCTCGGTGCATTAAGCGCACCGAACTGTGACGAGGCACTACTAACCCACCTTGACCAATACGCAACTGATATTGGACTTGCCTTCCAGATTCGCGACGATATCCTTGATATCGAAGCATCTACTGACGTACTCGGCAAAAGCCAGGGAGCCGATATCGCCCGCAACAAACCCACCTACCCGGCATTGCTCGGCATGGATGGAGCTAAGCAGAAGGCGCAACAGCTGCATGAATCGGCATTAGAAAACCTTGCTACGCTGGGCAGTGAAGCGGATTCACTACGCTGTATCTCGGAATACATCGTACAACGCCCTAACTAGCTCAGTTTCCCCGGCCTAAAAGGCATATGCAAACAGCCAGAATCTACATTTTTTATGCTATATTGCGCGATTGCGTAAAACATAGCCGATTAAACAATTAAAGCTCGATGACAACCACTGACAACAAACGGTATCCACTGCTACACAAGGTCGATTCCCCTGCGGATCTTCGCCAGCTATCTGAAACAGAGCTGGAGCCGCTGGCGCGTGAACTGCGTGATTTCCTGATTCAGTCGGTTGCCAAAACAGGCGGACATCTCTCATCCAGTCTCGGCACGGTTGAGCTGACCGTGGCACTCCATTACGTCTACAATACGCCGGATGATCGCCTCGTGTGGGACGTGGGTCACCAGGCATACCCACACAAAATCCTCACCGGACGCCGTCAGCGGATGGATACGCTGCGCAAAAAAGATGGCCTGTGCGGTTTTATCAAACGCTCCGAGAGTGAATACGACACCTTTGGTGTAGGCCACTCCAGCACTTCGATTAGCGCCGCACTCGGCATGGCAATTGCCGCTGAAAAGAGCGGTAGTAAACGTAAAGCCGTGGCGATTATTGGCGATGGTGCGATGACAGCAGGCATGGCCTTTGAGGCACTCAATCACGCCGGCCACCTTGATAACGACCTGCTGGTAATTCTCAATGATAACGAGATGTCGATCTCACCTAACGTTGGTGGGATGTCTAACTACCTGGCAAAGCTACTCTCTGGCAAACTCTACACCTCAGTACGTGAAGGCAGCAAAAAAGTGTTAAGCGTGGTACCGCCGATGCGTGAACTAGCACGTCGCGCCGAGGAACATATGAAAGGGATGGTGATTCCCGGTACGCTGTTTGAAGAACTTGGTTTTCACTATTACGGCCCGGTCGATGGGCATGATATCCCAACGTTGATCACCACCCTGCAAAACCTGCAGCAACACAAAGGACCGCAGTTTCTGCATGTGGTGACTAAAAAAGGACGCGGCTAGCGACCTGCTCAAGAGAACTCCTGCACCTATCACGGCGTAACCCCGTTTGACCCCAGCAATGGCAAGATGCATGCAAGCAAGTCTGGCGGCCCTAGTTACACCGATGTATTTGGTGAATGGCTATGTGATATGGCGCAAGAAGATCCAAGCCTCATCGCGATTACGCCGGCGATGTGTGAAGGCTCCGGCATGGTTAAATTTTCACGCCTCTTTGCAGATCGTTTTTACGATGTCGGCATTGCAGAACAGCATGCCGTCACACTCGCCGCAGGGCTCGCCTGTGATGGCATCAGGCCGGTGGTGGCGATCTATTCAACTTTCCTGCAACGCGCCTATGACCAGCTGATCCACGATGTCGCGATCCAGAACTTGCCAGTACTCTTTGCAATCGATCGTGCTGGCCTGGTCGGTGCCGATGGCGCGACCCATGCTGGCAGCTTTGATATCAGCTACCTGCGCTGCATTCCTAACCTGGTGGTAATGGCGCCGAGCGATGAAAACGAGTGTCGCCAAATGCTTTATACCGCGGCCAGACATGACGGCCCAACAGCCGTGCGTTACCCACGCGGGCGCGGCCCCGGCACTGCCGTTGAAAAAGAAATGCAAGCAATAGAACTTGGCAAGGGACGTATTCTCAGAAAAGGAAAATCTACTGCCATTCTCGCCTTCGGTAGCCGCGTACAAGCGGCACTTGCCGCCGGTGAAGCGCTTAATGCCACGGTAATCGATATGCGTTTTGTCAAACCGATCGATGAGGCGCTAATCCTTGAGATGGCCAATAGCCACGACCTGCTACTGACCATTGAAGAGAACGTCATCATGGGCGGTGCCGGTAGCGCAGTGAACGAGGCACTGGCAGCACACAGTGTTGTGATTCCGCTGATCAATCTTGGTCTGCCCGATGAATATTGCGAACAGGGAGAGCATCAGTCGTTACTGGAAGCCTACGGCCTCAGTGCTGAAGGCATCATAAACCGCGTAAATGACTTTCATCAACAGTCGTCTTACAATACAATAGCCGCTCGCACCAATTCCCACTAATTCAGTCAAGATTATCGCTATGCCCGCTCGTTACACACTCAAGATCATTACCGACTTTGCCGCCGCGCATTCACTGCGCGATTACCCTGGTGACTGCCGCCGCCTGCATGGGCATAACTGGAAGGTTGAGGCAGAAGTGGTTTGCACTAAACTGGATGAACTCGGCATCGGCATCGACTTCAAAACCATCAAAAAAGAGACCAATGCGATAGCCGACCAACTAGATCATCGCTATCTCAATGAAGTGCCTCCATTTGATGAGATCAATCCAACGGCAGAAAACATCGCAGCCTTCCTTTTTAAAGGGCTGTCAGAAAAGCTCAACAGTGATGTGCTACGCGTCAGCGCGATTACACTATGGGAAACCGAACGCGCCTGTGTGCGTTATTCAGAGGATGAAACATAATGAACGACACTACACAGATCGCCGACGTACAGAACAACTCGGATAATCGCCAGATTCCGATCAATAAAGTCGGCATCAAAGATATCCGCCATCCTGTGCGGGTAAAAGATCGCAGCGAAGGCGAGCAACATACCATCGCGACATTTAACATGTATGTCGATCTACCACACAATTTCAAAGGGACTCATATGTCCCGCTTCGTGAAGCTGCTAAATTCAAATGAACGTGAGATCAGTGTTGAGTCATTTGATGAGATCATGGTGAACATGACAAACCTGCTTGATGCAGAATCTGGCCATATTGAAATGAGCTTCCCCTACTTCATCAACAAAGAAGCCCCCATCAGTAAAGTTAAAAGCCTGCTTGATTATGATGTCACGCTGATTGGTGAAATCACGAACGGCAAAACCATGATGACCATTAAAGTGGTGGTACCGGTCACCAGCCTCTGTCCATGCTCCAAAGAAATTTCTGATTACGGCGCACATAACCAGCGCTCACACGTCACCGTTACCGCTAAAACGGAAGGGTTTGTATGGATCGAAGACCTGATCGATATCGTCGAACAAGAAGCTTCGTGTGAAATTTTTGGCCTGTTAAAACGCCCCGATGAAAAATTCGTTACCGAACGCGCTTATGATAACCCTAAGTTTGTTGAAGACATGGTGCGTGATGTCGCGGCCCGCCTAAATGCTGATGACCGCATTACCGCCTACACGCTAGAGTCAGAGAATTTTGAATCGATCCACAACCATTCTGCCTACGCGCTGATCGAAAAAATAAAATAAAGCGAACCTTTAAGAGCACGCTACACCTGCACAGAGCCGTAATTAGCATATTTTGAATGGTGATTTGGCTAAGCAAGTAATATGTGTGATGATAGATAGGCTACAGCCCAGGTAGATCTGAACTAAAATTTAATAATGACTAGGACAACCCGAATAACCAGCTTTATTCGCACCCTGACCGGACGCATGGTACTGGGGGAACTCCTTATTCATTCCATATTGATCCCCACCCTGTTTCTCGGCATCAATATCGTCGTCAAAGATGGCTATGAATCAAGGTTTATCGAGCAAGCCCATTCAAAATCAGAACTACTAGCAACACTCATATCACATGATATCAACCAACAGGAAATAGACAGCCTGCTCAATGATGCTATCAGCAGTAATCAGATTCTTGCTGCAACATTGGTCTATGAAACTGGCAATGCCATTCATGGCCAATCAAGCACCACAACGCTGGTTCCTTTTAAAGAAGATCAATATTTTGCTCAACATGATGATAATACCTACCATGTCAGTACTCCGCTCTTCACTAGCAAGGGGACAACGACCACTCTACAGACCAGTTTTGATGAAAAACCAATTGCCGATCAGATTCAAAACACCTACCAGGTCAGTATCATTCTCGCTTTTGCGTACATCTTAATCACGCTAATCCTCTCTGGCCTACTAGGCCAGCAATTAACCCGACCGATACGAAAATTGCGTGATGATGCTCGCGCCATCGCATCAGGCAATACAGACAAACAGCTCAACGTCATCTCATCTATTTCTGAAGTTGCCAGCCTTACCGACAATCTTGAGACGATGAAAAAGGCTCTGATTAAACATAATCAGGATTCACTCGCACGCGAAGCACACCTGCGTTCGGTAATGGACAACGTCGTGGATGGCATCATCATTACCAACACCGAAGGGATGATTGAATCTCTCAACCCAGCCGCCATCAGCCTTTTTGATTACACTAAAGGTGAACTCATAGCTGAACACATCAACATTTTACTCGACATAAATGCACTGCTAGAAATGGAATCACAACAGCATATGGTTGCCGAAAATGCTGTTTCAACCACCCATAACAAACTCCAGGAAACAGAAGGCTATCGAAAAAGCGGTGCCATTTTCCCACTAGAAGTGGCCATTAGCAAAATGATCGTGAATGAACAGACGCACTATATTTATGTCACCCACGATATCACAGCAAGAAAACATGCTGAAAATGAGCTGAAAAAACTCCACAATGAGCTGGAACGTCGTGTGATTCTTCGCACCAGTGAACTGGCCGCCGCCAATGAAGAGCTAGAACATCAGGCGCTACATGATTCACTAACAGACCTGCCTAATCGCGTGTTACTGCTAGACCGTCTAAACCAGGCAATTCTGACCAACCAGCGCAATAAAACAAAGCTTGCACTCTTTATGATCGACCTTGACCGTTTCAAAGAGATCAATGATACGCTTGGCCATCATTATGGCGATATCATTCTGCAACAAGTGGCCAATCGCATGCGTGAAGTACTACATCAATCGTGTACCGTCGCACGCCTCGGCGGCGATGAGTTTGCCATTCTACTACCCGCCACCGACGACAGAAAAGAACCCGCCAATATCGCCACCGCCATTATCCATGCCATCGACCAACCCTTTCTACTGGAAGAACAGGCATTTCATGTTGGTGCCAGTATCGGTATTGCACTGTTTCCTGAACACGGCAGCGATACATCCACATTGATGCGCCACGCCGACATCGCTATGTATGTGACTAAAAATAATAATGGCGATTACACTTTTTATGACCCATCTCATAATCAACACAGCCGTGACCGCCTGGCACTGACCACAGAGTTACGGCATGCCATCGACAATGATGAACTGCGATTGCACTATCAACCCAAGATTGATTTTAAAACAGGCAATGTAGCCGAAGTAGAAGCGTTAGTACGTTGGCAACACCCCCGTTTTGGTCTGATGACACCCGACCATTTTATTGCATTATCAGAGCACACAGGGCTAATCAGACCTCTCACGCTATGGGTGATACGTGAGGCATTAAACACCTGCTGTCAATGGCACAAAATGGGCCACAAGCTAAAAGTAGCGGTAAACCTCTCCACCCATAATCTGCACGACCCTCAATTAACAAAACACATTCAACAAGCCTGCAAAGAATACGAGGTCGACACAAGTTATCTGGTGCTGGAAATCACTGAAAGCGCCGTGATGTCAGACCCGGTTAGCGCGATGAAAGTGCTTGGAGAGTTATCGGATATGGGGATCAATCTTTCGATCGATGATTTTGGAACCGGTTATTCATCACTCGCTTACCTCAAGCAGCTGCCGATGGATGAAATTAAAATTGATAAGTCATTCGTGATGGATATGATCAATGATAGAGACGATTATATTATCGTTCGTTCGACCATCGACCTCGCCCATAATATGGGCCGAAAAGTAATCGCAGAAGGCGTTGAGTCACCAGAAATATGGGATGCTCTCGACAAAATGGGCTGTGATATGGCACAGGGAAACTATATTAGCATGCCAAAATCAACGGATGATTTTTCACAATGGCTACAGGACTCCGAATGGTGCCTAAAACAGGCTAACTAATAACGTTACGAGACCTTTGCACGAGAACTAGTTTTCGTGCAAAGGTCTCGTTACACAACAAATAATGCAATTAACTGCAATACTCCCCATGCAAATAGCGCCGCCACCACATCATCCAACATAATACCGAAGCCACCACCCACTTGATGATCAATCACTTTGATTGGCCATGGTTTCCAGATATCAAATAGACGAAATAAGACAAACCCCAATACCACCCATTGCCAGCCAGCTGGTGCGGCAATCATTGTTAACAGATAACCTGCAATTTCATCCCAGACAATACCGGGGTGATCATGCACCCCCAGCGTCTTTGCTGAACGATCACACAGCCAGATACCCACCAACGTTACTGCAATGGCTACCGCAATATAACTGGCCAACGACAAAGGCTGCAGTAATAGATATAGCGGCACGGCCACCAACGTACCCATCGTCCCCGGTGCATATTTTGATAGCCCCGAACCAAAACCCAGCGCAAAGAAATTAACAGGATCTTTTAGCTCTGATAATAGCAACCGCCTATTATGTTTACTCATCTATGCTGAACCTTTGAAGTGTTCATAGCCAACTTTATCTGTATGAAATAATTCACCATTCTCCTGTACACAGCGCAATCCAGATTCAGCGTCAATCACGCCAATACAGCATGCATCAATCCCCTGAGCGAGTAATAACGATTCAACTTCACCCCGCTTCTGCGGCTCCACAGTAAAACATAATTCATAATCATCACCCGCTGAAAGTGGCAACATTTGCCAACATTCATCACTTAATTGCGCTGCCATTTCATTTTGCTGGCAAGCACAAAATGCTGCTGACAAGGGTAACTGCCCCTGTTCAATCACAGCGCCAACATCACTCTGCTTCAAAATATGTCCAAGATCACTCAGCAGGCCATCTGACAGATCAATGGCGGCATTCACTAAGCCATTAAGTGCCCGCGCTTCGACAATTCTAGGGGTCGGTTTTTCTAAGCGAGAGATGATCTCATCCCGTTCATGTTGTGGAAATGCTAATTGCTGCTGGATTGCCTGCAATGCCAGCCCCGCATCACCCAACGTGCCTGTCACATAGATCAAATCACCCGGCTTTGCGGCATCACGTCGCCACGCCCTGCCCTTTTCAACAAAGCCCATCGCCTGTACTGTAATCGACAGCGGGCCGCTGCTGGTATCGCCACCAATCAACTGTACCCCATGTTGATGAGCCAACGCAGAAAAACCCTGGCTAAACGCGGCAAGCCATGCTTCGTCCACTTGTGGTAGTGTCAGCGCAAGTGTGACCCACGCGGGCCTGGCGCCCATCGCTGCCAGATCACTGAGGTTAACGGCCAGTGCTTTGTGACCTAACGAACAGGGATCAACATCAGGCAAAAAGTGAATACCAGCAACCAGTGTGTCCGTTGAGACAACCAGCTCATGCATGGCTGGAAGCGATAGAATCGCCGCATCATCCCCTACGCCGAGCACCACATCATCACGCTCACTGCCGCAGCCAGTGAAGTAACGCTCGATCAGTTCAAACTCCATCACAGCCATGGTTAAAATTCCAGGGATCTGTTGAGGTTTCGTTTACAGATAGGAAAAACGATCTGCCACAACCGCACAACCGTTACCTGGAGGGTCTCTTCTGCTTAACTTCTGCGCCACGCAAGGTCACGGCTAACTTATCAAGCACACCATTGACATACTTATGCCCCTGGTCCGCGCCAAAGGTTTTGGCCAGCTCAACCGCTTCATTAATCACCACACGATAAGGCACTTCAATATTGTACTGAAGCTCATAGGCCCCCATGCGCATAATCGCCAGTTCCACAGGATCAAGGCTTTCAATAGAACGGTCTAAGGTTGGTGTCAATAACGCATCCATCTTATCAACCTGTTTTACCACGCCACTCAACAGGCCGCGAAAATAACTACTATCAACTTTTTTAACATCCTTATCTTCAAGGATCTGTGCAGCAACCTCAGCAACATCCGTTCCGGTCAGTTGCCACTGATATAATGCCTGTACAGCACAACGACGCGCCTGGCTACGTGTTCGACTCATAATACCTTTTACTAACGTTATAAACTAAAATCATGCGTCTAACGAACGCATTAAACTTGCCATCTCGATCGCGCTAATCGCCGCTTCGGCACCTTTGTTACCTGCCTTGGTACCGGCACGTTCAATCGCCTGTTCAATGGTATCAACCGTCAATACACCAAAGGTCACGGGAATATCATACGCCATCGCGACTGCACCAATCCCTTTAACACATTCACCGGCAACATATTCAAAATGAGGGGTACCACCTCTAATCACCGCCCCCAAAGTGATCACCGCATCATAACGCTTACTCGCCGCCACTTTTTTTACCACGGTCGGCAGTTCAAAGGCACCCGGTACATGCACAATGTGAATGTTATCTTCTGTCACACCATGCTGTTTCAAAGTTGCCAACGCCCCCTTCAACAGGTGGTCAACAATAAAGCTATTAAATTTCGCCGCAACAATCACAAAGCGTGTATTGGTTACGTTGAAATCGCCTTCAAAAATTTTAACCGTCATTTTCAATACTCACAACAAAATTTATTAATTAACGGAGTCGCGCTGTTAAATTTAATGGCACGACACATATTCTACTACTTCCAGGCCAAAACCAGAGAGACCATGCAGGCGTCTCGGTTGCCCCAGTACCCGCATTTCATGAACACCCACATCAAGCAAAATCTGCGCACCTACCCCGTAGGTTCGCAGTTCATTGCCGTGCATCGTTTGCGGCTGATTAATGCCCCGCTCGCGCAACTGGTAATCCATCATCTGTCTAATAGTGGCATTGGCATCGAGTTCTTTTTTTAGAATCACAATCACCCCTGAGCCCTCTTTGGCGATCCGTTCCATCGCCGATTTCAACGGCCAGGCACCATCAAGACGATCAGCAGACAACATATCGGCCAGGTGATCTTCAAGGTGAACACGCACTAGCACCGGCTCACTCATATCAGGCTCACCGTAAACCAGTGCCAGATGCAATTGAGCATCAACCACATCCTGATAGGAGATCACTCTAAAAGTACCATACAGCGTCGAGAGAGTACATTCAGCGACTCGCTCAACGGTCTTTTCATTCTGCACACGATAGTGAATGAGATCGGCAATCGCCCCCATTTTCAAACCATGTTCTGCAGCAAACAGTTCTAATTCTGGTCGACGCGCCATGGTGCCATCCTCATTGAGAATCTCCACAATCACGCTCGCTGGCTCTAATCCAGCCAGGCGCGTCAGATCACAACCCGCCTCAGTATGACCCGCGCGAGTGAGTACACCACCATCCTGCGCCATCAACGGGAAGATATGGCCAGGTTGGGTCAGGTCATCAGGGCCAGGATCAGGCTTCACTGCCGCCAGCACAGTGGTGGCGCGATCTGCCGCCGAAATACCCGTCGTCACCCCTTCTGCTGCTTCAATTGAAACGGTAAAGTTGGTCGCATGATTGCTATGCGTATCACTCACCATCAACGGCAGGTTCAATTTTTCACAACGTTCACGCGTCAAGGTCAAACAGATCAGGCCACGCCCGTAACGCGCCATAAAGTTGATATCATCTGCAGTGACTGCCGTTGCCGCCATGATCAGATCACCCTCGTTTTCACGATCTTCATCATCGACCAGCACCACCATTCGTCCCAGGCGAATCTCATCAATAATCTCTTCTGCACGACTCAAAGGCATTTGCTTAAACTCCGTTTACGGCATGATGGTTCATCAGTCGACAAAGCCCTGAGATGCCAGTAATTCACGCGAGATATTTGATGTCGATTTAACGCTGCCACCTTGCAACAGGCGCTCAAGATAACGCGCCACCACATCGACTTCGATATTGACCTGAGTACCCTGCTGATACGCGCCAATGATCGTATGTTGCTGCGTGTGCGGAATAATGTTCACCTCAAAACTACTCTCACTGACCACATTGGTGGTTAAGCTCACCCCATCGACACAAATTGATCCTTTAGAGGCAATATATTTCGATAGCGCTGGCGGCACCTCAAAAGCGATAATAATCGACTCACCCTGCGGTTTGATACTGGCCACCTGCGCCACACCATCAACATGACCACTCACCATATGGCCTCCCAGCCGAGTGGTCGGCAACAACGCCCTTTCCAGATTGACATGACTACCCGATTTAAGCGCGCCTAATGTCGTGCAGGAGAGTGTTTCAGCCGAGACATCGGCAGCGAACTGCACATCCGTTTTACTCACCACGGTCAGACAGACACCATTAATCGCAATGCTATCACCCAACTGCGCATCACTCAGGCCGATTGATGCCGACGCGAAACTCATGCGTGACTCACCACCCCTGTTTTCGATTGAGACAACCTTGCCGACCGCCTCTACCAATCCTGTAAACATAACCGCCTCATTCTCATTCACGATGCCGCCGCCGGGTGCAGCGTTATCCGCCAGTCATCGCCCACCGCACGTATCTCTTTTGTCTTAAATAAAACACGCTGCGACATTTTTTCCAGACCGGGCAAGGCCATCAAGCCCTGCGCCTGGTCGCCCATCAAGTGTGGCGCCATATAGATAATCAACTCATCTATCAAACCCGCCTGCAACATAGCGCCACTCAACACTGGCCCCGCTTCAACCATCAATTCATTAATCTCTAACGCGGCCAGATATTCCACTAATAACGGTAGATTAACGCGTTTACCACTACCTGCGAAACGACACACATTAACACGCTTCTGGCGCAACGTATCGAGTATTTCAGAGTACTCAACCGCCGTCGCAATCAACTTCTTCCCCGGTAAAGATAAGACTCGGCTCACCATTGGCGTACGTAGCGTCGAATCAACAATCACCCGCATGGGCGGCCGCAGCGCTTCGCCTGCCAACACCACATGCAGCTCATCAATGCCCTCTGGTCGTACATCAAGTTGCGGGTCATCTGCCAACACCGTGCCGATACCGGTCATGATCGCATCACTTCTCGCGCGTAGTCGCTGCACATCCTGTCGCGCCGCTAGCGAGGTGATCCACTTGCTCTCACCGGACGCCATTGCCGTGCGACCATCCAGTGACATCGCCAACTTACAACGCACAAATGGCCGGCCACGTATCAGCCGCGAAATAAAACCAGGATTCAGCGCTGCCGCTTCCGCCTGCAACATACCAACGTCAACCTCAATACCCGCCGCCTTGAGTCGCGCAACCCCTTCTCCGGCCACCCTCGGGTTAGGATCCTGCATCGCAACCACCACACGCCTAACACCGGCTTTAATCAACGCATCGGCACAGGGCGCTGTGCGCCCATGATGGCTGCACGGCTCAAGTGTTACATAGGCTGTCGCACCGACACTCTTTTCACCGGCAGCATTCAACGCATGAATTTCAGCATGAGGTTCACCTGCACGCATATGCCACCCTTCGCCGACAATCTCCCCCTGAAGGGTGATAACACAACCGACACGTGGATTAGGGTGAGTGGTGAAAATGCCGCGCTGCGCTAGCTGAATCGCGCGCGCCATTAACTGAAAATCTGCGCCGCTACTCTCTATGACGCTACTTTTTATCACGAGACTCTTTATCATCTTCGCCCGGCAAGAGCGTTATCTGACGTTTTTTCAACTCAGGTGAAGACTCATTTTGCAGCCGCTCGATCTCTTCACGAAAGGCATTCACATCCTGAAAACTTCGGTACACCGAGGCAAAACGGACATAGGCCACTTCATCTAAATCACGCAACTCGGCCATCACCCATTCACCCAACTGGCTCGAGGGCAGTTCACGTTCACCACTTGCTCGCAGCTTATGTTTGATGCGACTAATCGCGGTATCAATATCTTCGATATTAACGGGCCGCTTTTCCATCGCACGCAGAACACCCGCACGTAACTTTTCTTCATTAAAGGGTTCACGTGTACCATCGTTTTTCACCATACGAGGCAACGCAAGTTCGGCTGTTTCAAAGGTCGTGTAGCGCTCACTACAAGTCACACACTCACGCCGACGCCGCACCACATCACCATCACTGGCAAGACGTGAATCGATCACTTTGGTATCAGCTTCACCACAAAATGGACAGTGCATATTGGGACACTCAGCGTAGCAAAAAGGTTATTGAAACTATACATCAGGATGCAGCGCAGTGCGCTGCATCCTGGAGGCTATTTCTGAGTGCTATTGATAGACTGGGAAGCGTTCACAAATCGCAAGTACTTCTCCTTTAATACGCTTAATCACCTCTTCGTCACCGAGGTTATCTAGTACATCACAAATCCAGCCAGCCAGCTGAGTCGACTCTTCAACCGTAAAGCCGCGTGTAGTAATCGCTGGTGTCCCGATACGAATACCACTGGTAACAAAAGGGGACTGCGGGTCATTCGGTACGCTGTTTTTATTAACCGTAATGTTACTCGCCCCAAGTGCCGCATCGGCCTCTTTACCAGTCATACCTTTATCAATCAGATCCACCAGAAAGAGATGGTTTTCCGTGCCACCAGAAACAATTTTATAACCGCGTGACTGAATCACCGACGCCATCGCCTGCGCATTGACAACCACCTGTGTTTGATAAACCTTAAACTCAGGCAACAACGCCTCTTTGAAAGCCACTGCCTTACCAGCAATCACATGCATCAGCGGCCCACCCTGCGTTCCAGGAAACACCATCGAGTTTAGTTTTTTCTCAATATCAGGGTTACTCTTCGCCAGGATGATACCACCACGTGGGCCGCGCAATGTTTTATGCGTGGTTGATGTCGTCACATCAGCAATATTCACTGGGCTTGGGTAGACACCAGCCGCGACCAGTCCTGCCACATGCGCCATATCGACGACTAAATATGCACCAACCTTATCTGCAATATCACGAAAACGCTGCCAGTCCACCACACGAGAATAGGCACTGAAACCAGCAATCACCATTTTAGGTTTGTGCTCAAGCGCCAGCGCTTCGGCCTGATCGTAATCGATCTCACCACTCTCTTCATTCAGCCCATACTGCACCGCGTTAAAAATCTTACCGGAAAAATTCACCTTAGAACCGTGGGTCAGATGACCACCATGTGCCAGACTCATCCCCATGATGGTATCACCTGCATTTAGTAACGCCAGGTAGACCGCCGCATTCGCCTGTGAACCCGAATGAGGCTGCACATTGGCGTAATCAGCATCAAATAGTTTTTTAAGGCGATCAATCGCCAACTGCTCAACAATATCGACATGCTCACAACCGCCGTAATAGCGTTTGAACGGATAGCCCTCAGCATACTTGTTGGTCAACACAGAGCCCTGTGCTTCCATCACGCGAGGACTAGTGTAATTTTCAGAAGCAATCAGCTCAATATGCTCCTCCTGACGAACGACCTCTTTCTCCATTGCTGCAAATAATTCGTCATCAAAACCACTAATCGTCATATCCGATGTAAACATCTATTCACTTCTCCAGGCTAGCTCCGATAATTCCATAAAAAATCACCAAAATTTCATCAAAACTTAAGGAGCCTCTGAATAAGTCTGGTTGGATTCAGGCTGAGAAGAAATTGTTCCAGTTTGTTTCGAAGTGAGCTGTAATAGTGGTTCTATTGCAGCGATCGTCGAAACAAACTGGGACGATTTCAGCCAGTATAAAACAATCAAGACTTATTCAGAGGCTCCTTTAAGCGACATATCATACCTGATCAGACAAAATTACTCATTATCAAGATGCGATGTCAGTCATAAATGGGCAGCAATTCAGTTCACTTCGAGCCCAACAATTTCACCAAGGCGCTTTTAGTAATAATTTACGATCAAAACGAGCCAAATACAGGAAATAGATCATTCGCTGATGAAAAAACAAGGAAACCCGCAACCCATTGTTATATCTATTTTTTACAGGAAACATAAAGCTACATAAGCAACAGCAACTTATCGTATAATGTACATATTACTAGCAACTTATAAGAAATTATTTCTGCTTTTATCCAGGAGGGATTCCAGGTAAAAGTAACAAGATAAATGACATCCCTCTCCCAATCAGCCCATACATCGATAATTCTTAAGCTTTTAGATGCTGCGGAGCAGAAGCTGGCCGATTTCGATATCATACAGGCACACTTAAAAAGTGTGCTTAGCGCACATGAGGGTGAACAGCAACGGCAGCACCAGGCATATTGCTCACTCTTCGCCACATTAACGACTCACCTCAGCCAGCAAACCAGGATAAGTCGTCCGCACCAGCAGCATCTGGAATTACTGCAGCTAAGGCTCAGCCATCAGCCAGACCTTCCTGAGTTAAATGAAATTGACAACCTGCTCACTCACATTTTAACCCTGGATCAGGAAATTGGCACGACTTCAACAACCGTTAAATCAGAGAGCCAGACCGAAACGGCTGAAACAGTTCAGTTACAACAAACAGCACCACATATCGATCCGGCCCCTGCACCATTAATATCAACACCTGAACTGCCATCAAACAGTAATGAGTTCCTCGCGTTAGAGACTAAGCGTAAACGTATGGCGCAAATTCAAAGAACGCTATCACTTCATCTAAGTGAAGTTGCAGAACAAAACCAGGCACTCGGAAATGCACTCAGCAACGAACTGCATAACATCGACAACAGCCACGATATCGGTGAACTGCACGCACTCAAAGTAAAATTCTCCAGTGAAATATCCACACTGCTTCAAGGACACCAGTCACTCACTGAAAAGCTCGAAAATGCCAGCAAATTCATGCAAATTATTGAAAGCGAAGGCCTGGATCTTAGCAATGAACTCAAAAAAGCGCACACGCTTAGTCTGACCGATGAATTAACGCAACTTCCCAATCGACGGGCATTTATGAAACGCATCGAAGATGAAGTCTCACGTGTACAGCGCTATGTATCCCCTCTCTGCTTCGCGTTAATTGATCTTGATTCTTTTAAATCGATCAATGATCGTTATGGTCATACTATCGGAGATAAAGTGCTACGTAGCTTTGCTGAACGTGCACTTTCTGGTTTTAGACACCACGATTTAGCATCAAGGTATGGTGGAGAAGAATTTGCGATTATTTTACCCAATACGGATATCAATGGTGCTATGCGCGCACTGGAGAAAGTGAAGGGGCGAACCAGCCAGTGTACCTTTCAGCACAACAGCATCACATACCCTATTCCCACTTTTTCTGCCGGGATTGCACAATATAGCGCGGGTGAAACACCTGCATCATTGATAGAACGGGCGGATAAAGCACTTTACCGCGCTAAGCGGATGGGACGAAATCGCATTGAGACAACAGAGGTAAATGAGAGTGAGGTGATTTCTACATCACCTCATCTCAAGCGTTCCCATAAACCAGAAGAGCGCTAGTCCATCAACCTCTTTATATTGACGGATTATAGCAACCCTGTGGCATTTCGCATCAAGACACAGTTCGAAAGTGGTTGATGTACTAGCAACCACTGATCAGGGCTGGTCTCCCAGCACATCGGGGTCATCTTCACCTTCTTTCTTAACCGGCATCAGGTCTTGTTTACTGACACCCAGTGCCAGAGCAGTCGCACTCGCAACATAAACAGATGAGTAGGTACCGACAATAATCCCGATAATCAATGCTGTTGCAAAACTATGAATAATCTCACCACCCAGCACAAAAAGTGCAATCAACACAAAGAGCGTAGTAAATGAGGTGACCAGGGTGCGTGATAACATTTGATTAATCGAACGGTTCGATACTTCAGCAGGCGTCCCTTTTCGCATTTTACGAAAATTTTCTCGAATCCGGTCAAACACAACAATCGTATCGTTCAACGAATAACCGATCACCGCCAGAATAGCCGCTAACGTAGTGAGATCAAACGCCAGTTGTAGTATCGAAAAGATACCCAGCGTAATGACCACATCGTGCACAAGTGCGACAACAGAACCCACCGCAAAACGCTTTTCAAAACGCAATGTAATATAGATAAGGATGCCAAATAGCGCGTAGATCATCGCCAGGCCACCTTTTTCCGTCAACTCCTCACCCACCTGTGGCCCAACAAATTCAACACGACGCATCTCGATCTCATCCGAACCAAAAGCACCATGCAGCGCATTAAGGACACCAGTACTCAGATCAGCATTCGTCATCCCTTCGCGCGGTGGTACGCGAATCAAAACATCTTTCGAGCTGCCAAAATGTTGGGTAATGGCATCACCATAATCTGCACTTTCCAATGTCGCACGCACCTCAGAAAGATCAGCTGAGTTTTCATAACCCACTTCGATCAACGTACCGCCAGTGAAATCGATACCGAAGTTCAACCCTCGCGTTGCAAGCGACGCGATGGAGATAATCACCAGTAGAATCGATACGATCAGCGCAAGCTTGCGCCTGCCCATAAAGTCAAATGAAGGTTCTTTATTAAATATTTGCATCTAATCACTCATCCATTCGTTGCTGTTAAATTGACAGCTTTTTGACTTTCCGACCGCCATAAACCAGATTAATGACTGCACGTGTACCCATAATCGCGGTAAACATTGAAGTTACAATTCCGATCGACAATGTGATCGCAAACCCTTTAATCGGGCCAGAACCAAAGGTATAGAGTACCAATGCCGCAATCAATGTTGTGATATTCGCATCTGCAATAGTGGAAAGGGCTTTATCATAACCGGCATTAATACTCGCCTGGGGGGAATTACCACTGCGGATCTCTTCCCGAATACGCTCAAAAATAAGCACATTGGCATCCACCGCCATGCCAACCGTCAATACGATACCGGCAATACCTGGCAGTGTCAGCGTCGCCTGTAACATCGACAGTACCGCAACAATCATCACCAGGTTCACGCTCAATGCAATATTAGCGACCAGGCCAAAAACGCGATACCACACCGCCATAAAGATCATCACAATAATAAAGCCGACGATCACCGAGTTCATCCCCTGGTCGATATTATCCTGCCCAAGGCTCGGCCCAACGGTACGTTCTTCAACAATTTCAATGGGGGCAGCCAGTGCACCCGCTCTCAACAACAGTGCAAGGTCACGCGCTTCTTCAGTGCTATCAAGCCCTGTGATCTGGAAACGCTTACTGAACTGATCTCGAATCACGGCAACATTAATCACCTCTTCAATCTTCTTCTTGGTGCGAACCAGCTCACCATCGACACGCTTGATATCGGTCTTATTTTCAATAAAGACCACAGCCATTGGCTTACCGATATTCTCACGCGTGATATCCGCCATTTTGCGTGCGCCCTTACTATCAAGCGAGATAAATACCGTTGGTGAGCCGTTTTGCTGTTCAATACCTGAGGCAGCATCAATAATTTGATCACCCGTCACGATGATCCGTTTCTTCAACAAAATTGGGCTGCCATTACGCTCTTTATATAGCCGCGTACCAACTGGGGGACGCCCCGCTATCGCCGCCTGCACATCGGCATTTTCAACCGCCATTCTGAATTCCAGTGTTGCGGTTGCGCCCAGAATCTCTTTTGCACGTGCCGTATCCTGAATACCCGGTAGCTGAACCACAATGCGGTTGTCACCCTGCTGTTGAACCACAGGTTCTGCGACACCCAGTTCATTAACGCGATTACGCAACGTAATTATATTCTGCTGCAGCGCCATTTTTTTGGTTTCTCGAATTTCTTCATCACTAATGGAGACGATAAGAAAGGCATCGCCACCGCGATCTTCCTGATCAAGCAATAGGCGCGGGTACTCTTTACGGATAAGTGAACTGCCCAGCTCGAGATCTGCCACATTACGAAATTTAATCTCAATCGAGTTACCGTTACTCGTCCTGGCGATCGAAAGATAACGCACCTTTTCGCCACGCAATATAGAACGTAGGTCACTCACATAGCGCTCTCCCGCCTGACGTGCCGCAGCCACCATATCAACTTCCATCAAGAAGTGAACGCCACCTCGCAGATCAAGGCCGAGGTACATCGGTGCGGCATTAATTGCCGCCAGCCAGTCGGGCGTCGCAGGTGATAAATTGAGTGCCGGGATATAGTTCTCACCCATTTTTTCGGCGATCAAATCCTTCGCTTTCAGCTGTGTCTCTGTATTGTTGAAACGGACTAACATGCCGCGTTCGATCTGCTCGATCGATTTATATGGTATCCCTTCGCCCTTCAAAATTTCGGTGACGCGCGTAATACTCGCCTCATCAACCGCGGCACCTCTCAACGGTGAAATCTGCACCGCTGGGTCATCGCCATAGAGGTTAGGAAGTGCATATAGAACGCCTGTCAGGATCACCGTAATGATCAGAACATATTTCCAGGTAGGGTATTGATTCATCGTCGACTAGCCTTTACTTGCTGCAGTAGCTTTTTATGCTTTTCCTTTCATTGTGCCTTTGGGCATCAATGATGACACGGCACTACGCTGAACCTTAATCTCCAGTCCATTTGCGATATCCAGGCCAACAAAACTCTCATCGATACTGGTGATTTTGCCCAGTACGCCACCAGAAGTAACCACTTCGTCGCCCTTAGCGAGCGCCGCCACCATGGTGCGATGGTCTTTGCTGCGCTTGATCTGAGGCCTCAGCAGTAAAAAGTAAAAAATTACAAAAATCAGTAACAATGGCAACAGGCCTATTAGCCCAGTATCACCCGCTGCTGCACCCTCAGCCCACGCATCACTAATAAAAAAGCTCATCATCTCCCCTCTCCTAATCAAACCAAATAATTCAAAAACGACTTAAAACAATCATAAAACTACTGGTAACTGTTCAAATTACACCTAATTTGTTCGAGGATAAGAAAAAAGAGCGCTGTTTACATCGGTAAACAAGTACCACGGGCATTCCCTCTGGTCACACTTTTGACGCCGTAATCGGACAAATCAGGGGTGAGCTGAACAGTTGCTAATTCAACAGCGCAGCATTATGACACAGGCGGCACCGCTTGCGCGCGTTTTGCATAAAAATCCACGACAAATTGTTCAAGCTCGGCCACTTCTATCGCAGTGCGTAATCCAGACATAACTTCCTGATAGTAAAAAAGGTTATGAATCGAGTTGAGTGTCGCGCCCAACATTTCATTGGTCGCGGCCAGATGGCGCAAGTAGGCGCGGCTATAATTTTTGCAGGTGTAGCAGCCACAGGCCTCATCAAGTGGCTGAGTGTCGTTACGATATTGTGCATTACGGATACGTATCACGCCGCTGTGGACAAAAAGATGGCCGTTGCGCGCATTGCGCGTTGGCATCACGCAGTCAAACATATCAATTCCGCGACGCACCGCCTCAACAATGTCTTCTGGCTTACCGACACCCATTAGATAGCGCGGCTTAGACGCGGGCATCTGCGGTGTGGTATGGCTCAGGATGCGCATCATATCCTCTTTTGGTTCGCCAACTGACAGGCCGCCGATGGCATAACCATCAAAGCCAATATCAAGCAGACCTTGCAATGAACGGTCTCGCAGCGACTCAAACATGCCGCCCTGGATAATGCCAAATAGCGCCGATGTTGAATCGCCATGAGCGATTTTACTGCGGTTCGCCCAGCGCAACGACAACTCCATCGATGCCCGCGCCTCCTCTTCAGTCGCAGGGTGTGGGGTGCATTCATCAAAGATCATCACTACATCGGAACCTAGCGAACGCTGTACCGCGATCGATTCTTCTGGCCCGAGGAAAATCTTGTCACCATTGACTGGCGAGCGGAATGTCACCCCTTCTTCCGTGATTTTACGTAGCTCACCCAGACTAAACACCTGAAAACCACCAGAATCGGTCAAAATTGGGCGCTGCCAGTTCATAAAATCGTGCAGACCACCATGAGCCTCGACGATTTCAGTCCCTGGACGCAACATCAGATGAAAGGTATTACCCAGAATAATCTCTGCGCCGGTTTCACGCACCGACTCTGGCGTCATCGATTTTACGGTGGCGCAAGTACCCACTGGCATAAAGGCAGGCGTTTCAATGTCGCCACGCTCAAAATGCAAACGTCCGCGCCGCGCCTCACCATCATTGCCTGATAACTCAAACTGCATCGGCTTCTATTCCTCAAACTGTGCTGCTGTAGACGGCGTAATAAACATCGCATCACCATAACTATAAAATCGGTAACGCTGCTCAATGGCATGCTGATAGGCCGCCAGCATATTTTCTCGGCCACAAAAGGCACTCACCAACATCAATAACGTTGATTCCGGCATGTGAAAATTGGTGATCAAGCGATCAACCGTACTAAATTGGTAGCCGGGGTAGATAAAGATATTGGTCTCACCACTGAATGGCGCGAGCACACCATTCTGAGCCGCTGTTTCAAGGCTGCGTACCACGGTGGTGCCGACCGCTATCACGCGTCCACCGCGCCGCCGTGTCTCGGCGATCGCATCACAAGTCTCCTGTGATACCTCAACATATTCATAATGCATTTCGTGGCTAGCAATATCATCCACCCGCACAGGCTGAAAGGTACCAGCCCCCACATGCAGGGTCACCGTTGCCTGCCGAACACCTTTGGCACTCATCTCATCAAGAATCGCCTGATCAAAGTGAAGCCCTGCCGTCGGGGCCGCTACCGCACCAGGGTGTTCAGCAAACACAGTCTGGTAACGATGCTGGTCAAGCTCATCATCAGGACGATCAATATAAGGAGGCAACGGCATATGGCCAATCGCCTGTAATACATCAATCGCGCTACGCTCATCATTCAGGCGCAGCTGGTAAAAACCATTTTCACGTGAGATCACTTCCGCTTCAACCGACTCATCGCCTAACAATAGCTGGCCGCCAACTTTAGGCGCCTTACTGGCACGTATCTGCACCAGTACCTCATTGTCACTGAGCACGCGTTCCAGCATCACTTCAATACCACCACCACTCGCCTTTTTACCAAAAATACGAGCAGGGATCACGCGCGTGTTGTTCAATACGAGCAAATCATTTTCATTCAGCAGCGAAGGTAACTGTGCAAATTGTTGATCCTGATAATCGCCCGTCGCGCCATTGAGGCATAACATGCGACTCTGCGTGCGTTCTGCTAACGGCTGTTGTGCGATTAGATCGGTTGGTAAATCAAAATTAAAATCGGAAAGCTGCATCATCTCTACTGCGGTTGTTCATCTGTTTCTCTATTACCGGCACGACGTGCTTGTCACATCGCATCGATCACTTTATAATCCGCGTTCCCTGTGCCGGGGTGGCGGAACTGGTAGACGCGTCGGATTCAAAATCCGGTGGCCTTTGGTCGTGAGAGTTCGAGTCTCTCCCTCGGCACCATTATTTTCTGTAACTATTCAGCTCACCCTTACTTTTCTACTGTGCTGAATAACATTATTCCTGCCATTTCTTTGCGCGCGCAATGATAACACAGGCAAGCCACTCTATTTCAATACCCTCTCTAGATTACAGGATAATCAGGCTAAAATTGACTTGAAAGTGAGCGGTAAATCATCTGACACTATTTCGTATTTTCAATCAATTGCTATGGCCTGAACCCTGATTTTAGAAAATAGACCATTACGTTCTTCTGCGCCAGGAAACTGTTGCCACGACTTGACAGGCCTCTTTGCTAAAAGAGAACTGCCAATCCAGTTTAAGGCAAATGCGTTGTACCAGTTGTAACCCCAGTCCAAACCCTGATGTGGATACTTCAATTTCATCACTGTTTTGCGCTCTTATCGGATTGTTTATCTGCAGGCTATGGTTTGAAATGTCTATCTTGATGGCGCCATCAGCACTGTACAAAGAGCAATGACTTGCTACAGGTAATGGGGATGTAATTTAAGCCCGATTGCCCTGCTCTAGATTACCAGTT
>UOFQ01000173.1_pt1 | contig 29974 bp, 32 predicted proteins | sample 1988961 | NCBI WGS metagenome assembly UOFQ01 (sample SAMEA4712195, study PRJEB27164) | hydrothermal vent metagenome | biome: marine basaltic hydrothermal vent biome; feature: marine hydrothermal vent; material: mineral | place: Pacific Ocean | collected 2011-06-14/2011-07-23 | depth 1719 m | reverse complement strand
GTGCGCGTGTATTGCAATTTGATATCTCAAACAGGCATGAGTCGGCGACCGAGATCAGTGAAGACATTGCCACAAACGGTGCTTATTATGGCGTTGTGTGTAATGCCGGTATTTCACGGGATAATGCCTTTCCTGCTTTGTCTGATGATGATTGGGACTCGGTAATTCATACTAATTTAGATGGTTTTTATAATGTGATTCAACCGCTTGTGATGCCAATGATTCACCGCAAAAAAGCGGGGCGGATTGTCACATTGTCATCTGTATCTGGTTTGATTGGGAATAGAGGGCAGGTGAATTATTCGGCAGCGAAAGCGGGCGTAATTGGTGCAACAAAGGCGTTGGCAATTGAGTTGGCCAAACGAAAAATTACGGTAAATTGTGTCGCACCTGGTTTGATTGAAACGGAGATGCTGGAAGGGGTCAGGGTTGAAGAGGCATTAAAGATGGTGCCGATGCGACGCATGGGTGATCCGGAAGAGGTGGCAGCGCTGGTGAGTTTTCTCTGCTCTAGTGACTCTGGGTATATTACCCGCCAGGTGATCTCGATTAATGGTGGAATGATTTAAGTATGAAGCGTGTAGTGGTGACGGGAATGGGGGTGGTGACATCGCTTGGGGATGACTGGGAGACCTTTTCTCGTGGCTTGAAAGAGGGGCGAAGCGGTATTCAGAGAATGCCAGAGTGGGACATTTATCCTGACCTTAATACGCGACTGGCCGGGCCTATCCCCGACTTTGCAGTGCCAAAGCACTACTCTCGTAAGCAGCTTCGCGCAATGGGCCGTTTAGCGCAGATGGCGACCCGCGCCACTGAATTAGCGATCACTGATGCGGGACTGCTGGATGACCCTGTGCTCACTAGCGGTGATATGGGCGTGGCCTATGGTTCGTCTTATGGCAGCGTTGAGGCGGTACTAGATTTTGTTGAAATGATAGAGCATCAAAGCATGTCTCGTTTAACTGCCACTACCTATATTCGTATGATGGGTCATACAGCGCCGGTGAATGTAGGCGTCTTTTTTGGTTTAAGAGGTCGAATTATAACGACTTCAAGTGCCTGTACTGCGGGGAGTCAAGGGATTGGGTTTGCGTATGAGGCAATTAAATACGGCAAGCAAAAGATGATGGTCGCGGGTGGTAGTGATGAGCTTAGCCCGGCCGGGGCCGCTATTTTTGATACCTTGTACGCAACCAGTACAAAAAATGACACGCCTAATTTAACCCCGCGTCCGTTTGATCAAGATCGAGATGGACTGGTGATTGGTGAAGGTGCCGGTAGCCTTATTCTTGAAGAGATGTCCCATGCGATAGAGCGAGGCGCGACAATCTATGCCGAGCTGGTTGGTTATGGTACGAATTCCGATGGTGGCCACGTGACACAGCCTAATGCTGAAACCATGGGTGTAGCAATGGAACTGGCGCTGGAAGATGCTGCAATAGCACCTGATGCTGTTGGTTATATTAGCGGCCACGGAACGGCGACCGATCGAGGTGATCTGGCTGAATCGATTGCGACGGCAAAGTTGTATGGTAATAAAACGCTGTTTAGTACGCTTAAAGGGAATTTAGGGCATACGCTGGGTGCGTGCGGCGCTGTTGAGGCCTGGGCCACAATTCACATGATGAATGAGGGCTGGTTTGCTCCAACACTTAATCTGGATACGCCCGATGCAGCCTGTGGTGATCTGGAATATATTATCGGATCTGAACACAAGGCAGATTGTGAGTATGTTGTGACGAATAATTTTGCCTTTGGTGGTATTAATACGTCGCTTGTCTTTAAGCGTTTTGAGTAATAACCAGAGGGTATTTTCATGTTGATGACTAGAGATCGTTCGCTTAAAAAAGCGGGACTATTTTTATTGCTACTATTAATTGCTCTTTTTTGTGTGAGCGATGCATTTGCTCGGAATGACCAGCTGACATTTCCAGTTCAGGATGTGCTGAATTCTGAAGATGCTGAAGAGCGCCTGGGCGGTCGAGTGAAATTCTATTTTGGTGCTCAGGAAAGCGGTGAAATTGCCAGGAATTTTGGCGAGTATCGGAGTAATAAAAAAACAAATGCATTTAATAAATCTGACCTCAGGGCTTGCAACTGGGCCTTTCTTTCTGCCCTGATTGCACTGGAGAAGAGGGCATTAAGGGAAGGGGGGGATGCTGTTATAAATATTCAGAGCAACTATAAAAATAACCCGTTTAGTAGCGAAACTGAGTTTGAATGTGGTGCTGGGAATATAATCGCGGGTGTTGCGTTAAAAGGCACTGTTGTAAAATTAAAACCTTAATTGAAAGTAACTATTCAGCTCACTCCTGAAATCTGTCATTTCTGCGTTGAAAAATGATCATTTACACCTGTAAACTCATATTTTCCGCCTTGAACTGGCAAATTACAGAAGCAATCTGAACAGTTACATACCCATCTTCTACTATGCTGAATAGTTACAATTGAAAAAGATATTTTACTGAGATTTTTATGAAAACAGAAAAAGACCGTATCGCCCCCCACCCTGTTTTACCAGCATATTATGGTGATGAAGAGGGGCGTCGCCAGCGAGTCGATGATATGTTCGATTCGTCGGCAAAGCATTATGACTGGATTGTTAATGTCATGAGTTTTGGCTCAGGTACGCATTATCGACGTACTGCGCTGCTACGTGCAGGATTGGCCCCTGGCATGAAAGTGCTGGATGTCGGTGCTGGTACTGGTGTGGTGTCCCTGCCTGCACAGAAAATAGTAGGTGATGATGGGTTGGTTGTTGCAGTAGACCCGAGTAAAGGAATGCTCTCTGAAGCAACCAAATTGGGGGTAAAACACGCGGTGATGGGCCTGGGAGAAAAACTGCCTATTGAGGACAATGTTTTTGATTTTGTGACGATGGGTTATGCATTGCGTCATGTTGATGACCTGACGATGCTGTTTACCGAGTACAGGAGAGTACTTAAACCAGGTGGGAAAATTCTGGTGCTTGAGATTAGTCGTCCAGGTAGCGCGCTGGGGTTAGCGGCGCTTAAATTTTATATGAAAAAAATAGTACCAGCGGTTACCCGGATTGCTCGGCGTAGCAGTGAGGCGGAGGAGTTAATGCGTTATTATTGGGACACGATTGAGCAATGTGTGCCACCTGAAACGATTCTTGCTGCAATGGATGAAGCGAATGTTGATAAGAGCGAACGCCTTGTCACAATGGGGATCTTTAGTGAATACCGTGGATGTAAGCCAGAGTGATCGTATCTATTTACGAGAAATTTAGGGTGAGCGATCAAAAAATTAATCTGGGGAATCGCAGATGGTAATGCAGTCGGATAGAGAGCAGCAGCTGGCTAAAATACTGGTGGAAGTATTAGACCTTGAAGATGTTAACGCTGAGGATATTGACCCAGCAGCGCCGCTCTTTGGTACAGATATGCCGGGTAGCCTGGGGTTAGACTCGATCGATGCGCTGGAGATTTCATTGGCAATTGCCAAAAATTATGATGTTCAGCTGAAGGCGGATGATGATAATAATAAATCGACCTTCGAAAGCCTGCGCTCGCTTTCAGATTACATTCAGGCGCAGGGCTGATTACTAACACTCGAATAGATCACTATCATGCAGGTTGCACTATTGTTGTTGTATCCATTAAATGTGCACCTGGGTATTGCATTGGAGTGGCCCGTGATGCAGTTGTTTGCCATTATGGCATTGGCTGCAGGGATATTATATAAAGGGTTAAAAAGAGGTGACTCTTTACCCTGGTTGATTTTTCTGCCAGTTGTACTTGTGTCAGCAGGCACCGCTTATTTTGATATTGCGATTTTTATTCTTTACTTACCACCGATACTGATCCCGTTACTCATCTTTAGTCTGTTTTTTCGGAGTTTAATGCCTGGGGGAATTCCAGTTGTTACTGACATTGGAGAGCAGGCGCGGGGACCATTGACGGCGGAGATGCGGCATTATACTCGCATGGTAACGGTGGTTTGGGTGGTTGTACTCGGGCTACTTACTCTGGAGGCGGCCATTTTACCATGGGTTGCTTCAGAGATAGTCTGGTCACTTTTTACTAACGTGGTCAATTATTTAGTGATCGCTTTTTTATTTGCTGGAGAGTATGTGGTGAGGCGAGTCCGTTTTCGTGATCATGACCATCCGGGTTTTATCCAGTACCTGCGTATTATTTTTAATGCCAATGTTCGAAAGCGATGATATGACAGAAGAATTAGGGCTGTTTTCGAAATATCGACCGGATGAACCTTTTGCCTGGTGTGATGCGGGTTCGGTCACTCAGCAAGAATTCCTACTGTCGGTGATGGCGCTTGCTGAGTGTTTGCCTGAACAACCTTATATTATAAACCTGTGCCGAGACCGCTATCATTTTTCATTAGCTTTTTGTGCGGCACTAGTGAATGGCTCAACTAGCTTGCTACCACCCAATCGACAGCCGCAAACGATTGTCGAGATGGCCTCTGAATATCAGGTTGCCAATTGTCTGATCGATGATAGCCTGGATGTGGGTGGACTTAATTGTATCGATGTCAGGGATAAGCAGGAAGGCGTTAAGGCGACTACTGCGTTAGCGATGCCAGTCATTCCTGGCGATCAAATTGCTGTGATCGCTTTTACCTCAGGTAGTACTGGAAAACCTGCTGCCAATCAAAAACATTGGCGAACCCTTGTCGGGACATCGACTTTATTGGCGCAGCGATTTTTTTGCAACGTTGAACAGCGCTTAAATATTGTTGCAACTGTGCCTGCTCAGCATATGTATGGCCTGGAGATGAGTGTTATGGTGGCCTTGCATGGCGGTGGTGTGATGGCCTCAAGCCACCCTTTTTTTCCGCAGGAGGTGGCAAATAGCCTTGCCCAGGTGCCTGAACCACGATGCCTGGTGACTACCCCGGTGCACCTTCGAGCAATGATAAAGTCAGGAATTGAGATGCCACCTGTGGTGACGATGATATCTGCAACCGCACCTTTGACAAACGATATTTCTCGCCAGGCAGAGCAGGCTTTTGATTGTGAGGTTGAGGAAATATATGGCTGTACGGAGGCGGGTAGCCTTGCAACTCGCAGAACAAGCGCCGAAGAATCATGGCGTATGTTAGATGGAATAGTGCTTTCTGAAGAACGAGGTCAGGCATTTGTCTCAGCACCTCATCTGCCTGATATTACCCGCCTGCAGGATCGTTTAGAACCGCTTGACAGGCACTCATTTCGCTTTATTGGCCGTGGTTCTGATCTGGTTAATATTGCGGGAAAACGTATTTCTTTAGCTGATGTGACACATAAACTATTGTCTATTAATGGGGTTGAAGATGCGGTTGTTTTTATGCCTGAAGAGTCTGGAAAGCATATACAGCGATTAGCTGCATTAATTGTCAGTGAATTGTCTAATCAGGAAATTAGCCGGGAGTTAGTACGATTTCTGGATCCTGTCTTTATTCCTCGTCCTTTAAAGAGAGTGAAGAAATTGCCTCGAAATGAAGTGGGTAAAATTTTAATGAGTAGTGCTCAGGAAATTATAAAGATAACGTGATGACTACCTCTGCTCGAATTGATTTTCCTGTGCCAACGGAACATGCTTGTTATGAAGGGCATTTTCCAGGTAACCCTATTGTACCGGGTGCGCTGTTATTGCAATGGATCTCTGGCTATTCAAGTGAGGCTTTTAGTCGACGTATTACAGGGGTTAAGCATATGAAGTTTCTGATACCGGTGCAGCCGGGTGATCACTGTGTGGTTGAGCTTAATTTGGTAAAGGTGAGCGATATTTGCGCGGATGTTGCGATAAAAGTGGTTTGTTCATGTGGCCCAAATGTTATTTGTAAGGGTACGTTGTTATCTGGCAGTGCGCTGGTGAGTGCCTCATAAAATGAGTACTCAATGGAAACAGCAGGCTGAACGCAGCAATAAAAAGATGTTGTCTGTGTTGGCATGGCTGGCTCTTCATATTGGTCGAGGGCCTATCCGACTATTTTTGTATCCGATTGTTGGCTATTTCTTTTTAACGGGTGGCACGGCTCGCACGGCTTCTCGCGAGTATCTAAAGAAAATATTGGCACGTGAGCCGACACTTATTGAGCAGTTCCGACATTTTTATGTATTTGCGGTTGTTTCGATTGACCGGTTGTTTTTTTTATCGGACAGTTATGAGGATTACCAGGTCAAATTTTTTGGTCAGGATGTTATTCGTAAACACACCGGGAATGGCACTGGGTGCTTACTGCTTGTTTCTCATGTGGGTAGTGTTGATGTGATGCGCGTTTATGGTACAAATGAGCATAAGCTACCTATTCGCATTTTGATGGATCGAGAACATAACCCGGGTGTTGTTACGTTACTGGAAACACTCAATCCAGATTTAGCCAGCCGAGTATTAGACTCTGGTTGTTCAGCTCCAGAGTTAGCGCTCTCGATGGAAGCCTCTCTGCGCAACGGTGATCTTATCGGAATTATGGCTGACAGACCGAGTGTTGGTGAACAGGTTCATTTTTGTGAATTTTTGGGTGAGAAGGCTGCATTTCCGACATCGCTCTGGTCACTTAGTCTGGTGCTAAAAGTGCCAGTGATACTTTGCTTTGCTTTATATAAAGGCGGTAATAATTACGATGTCTACTTTGAATTGATGGAAGAACAACCGTCGGCACCACGTAAACAACGACAGCAGGTTGTTGCGGGTTACATCGAAAAATATGCATTACGTATGGAGCACCATGTGCGTTTAGCACCTTATAACTGGTTTAATTTTTATAATTTTTGGCACTATGAATCATCTTCAGATAAGTGATTACACCGTAACAACGGCCCTGGGGGCTGGTGTTGATGTGAATTTTGAACGCCTTAACGGTGGGCAGTCAGGGCTGCACCCCTGTAAATTTTTTGATATTTCGGACCTGCGCGCCTGGGTGGGTGAAGTGTCCGGTTTGGATGAGGTGGTGATCGATAAGCCATTCTCTGCCTTTGACTGCCGGAATAATCGTCTTGCGCTGAAGGGGCTAAAGCAAGATGGGTTTATCGAATCGGTTCAACAGGTGGTTAGTCAGTATGGTGCTGGCCGCGTGGGTGTGTTTATCGGTACGAGTACCTCAGGGATACATCAGACAGAGAAGGCCTACTTAGCACGTGAAAATGATAGCGCAGCGTTGCCTGACTGGTATCAATATGAAACAACGCAGAACACTTATTCGGTGGCCGAGTTTGTGCAAGCAATTACCGGCTGCGATGGTGTTAGCGTTGCAATTTCAACGGCATGTTCATCCAGTGCAAAGGTGTTTGCCTCTGCCTATCGCGCGATTCACTCCGGGCTGTGCGACGCGGCGATTGTCGGCGGTGTTGACTCATTATGCTTGACCACTCTGTACGGTTTTAATTCGTTACAGCTACTTTCAGAAGCGCAGTGTCGTCCCTCGGACAGTGCCAGAAATGGGATATCGATTGGTGAAGCAGCGGGTTTTGCCCTGTTGCAGCGACCTCAACAGGCGGCTGGTTTGGCTCTGCTTGGCTATGGTGAGAGTAGTGATGCATTCCATATGTCTTCGCCGCATCCTGAAGGTGATGGCGCGCTCCTGGCGATGCAGGCTGCACTGCATTCGGCAGGGATGAAGCCTGAGCAGATCGATTACATTAATCTTCATGGCACGGCAACGGTTGCAAATGATTATTCAGAGGCGATGGCCGTTAGTCGCCTGTTTGGCAATCAAATACCGGCTAGTTCAACTAAGGGCTGGACTGGCCATACGCTGGGTGCCGCCGGAATTGTTGAAACTGTTTTTTCATTGATGAGTCTTAAGCATGGTTACATGCCGCAGAGTCTAAATACTCAGCAGGTAGATCCCGCTATCGAAATCAACATTTTAATGGAGAGCCAATCGCAGCCTGTTAAAGCAGTTCTGAGTAACTCCTTTGGCTTTGGCGGCAGCAATGTGAGCCTGGTTGTAGGTGAAATACAATGAAGACGGTGTACATTGATGCGGTCGGTTTGGCGGCTCCAGGATTGCCCAGTTGGGCTGAAGCAATATCGGTACTCGCAGGCAAGGCGGCATATCAACCTGAACCACTCGCGCGCTATCGGCCGCAATTACTTCCTGCGAATGAGCGCCGTCGTGCCACAAACATTATCAGGCTCGCGTTTCAGGCGGGGGAAGATGCTATCTCTGCCAATAAAGACCTTGAGCTTAGCCAGATGGCGTCGGTATTTGCCTCTTCGGGCGGTGACCTCGATATTATTGATAATATTTGCAGAGTATTTTCTGGCCCCGATAGAGCGGTATCGCCGACACAGTTCCACAACTCTGTGCATAATTCTGCTGCCGGTTACTGGAGCATCGCAACAGGGTCTAAAGCCTCGTCGAGCAGTCTCTCTGCCTGCGACCATACCTTTGTGGCCGGACTGATTGAGGCGGTGATGTTTGCAACGGTTGAAGCGACCCCGACCCTGCTGGTGGTCTATGATATTAGTGCCCCCACACCCTTACTTGAAAAGGTTCTTAATAAAAAAATATTTGGCGTGGCGTTTCTGTTGTCGCCAGTTAAGTCTGCATTTTCCTGTGCAAGTTTGACTTTAGCGTTAGTCTCAGAATCGCGCGATGAATCGAAGGCCTTATCGAGCGAACTTGAAATTCTTAGGAATGATAACCCAGCGGCAAAAGCGATTCCGTTGCTGGAGTTGCTGGCAAGGAAGGTGGATGGTTTGCTGACGTTCTCGAGCACTGGCTCACAATATCTTGATGTGAAAATCACCCAATGTTGATAACTCGCGCTGAACTTGAACAGATGATTCCTCACGGCAGTCAGATGTGCCTGCTGGATGAGGTCGTTGAATGGGATCAAAAAAATATAGTTTGCAAGGCATCCTCGCATCGTTATACTGATAATCCATTGAGGGCCGATGGTCGGCTAGGCGGCATGACGTTGGTTGAGTATGGTGCTCAGGCAGCTGCGATTCATGTAGCACTGATACAGCAGGGCTTTAAGGCCCCGCAGTCCGCTTATCTGGGGGCGATTAAAGAGTTGATTCTTTCGAAGGATTTTATAGAAGAAATAGAAGGTTCATTGAGTGTGAAAGCGGATTGCCTTATGAACAGTATGGACGGTGCAATTTACTCAATTCAAGTGACATCCGCCGATCAAATGTTAATAGAAGCTCGAATATCTTTATTGCAGGGTGAGTAATCATTATTACTGACCAGGCTTGTTGGTTTTACTGGTGATTGTATAAGTAGACAGGAGAATTTAATGTTCAATAAAAAAATGCGGGTTCTATGGTCAGCGCTGGGATTATTATTGGCGGCGACCTATTCTGCTGGTGCGATGGCGGATGCTGCAGAATTCGAAAGTGAAATTAAGGGTTATCAGAAAACATTAGAAAAAGGCTCTTTTGTCAGTAAAAAAAGAGCGATTGGTGAGCTCGAGTGGCTAGGGATTTCTGATGAGCGTGTATATGAACCGCTCGAAGAACTTATTCTGGCTGAAATTATGACGGCCGATAGAAAGGTCGCGAAACAGGTTACTTATTATATAAAAGGGTTGTCGTTTTCAGGAAATAAACGTTATCACGCAACCTTGAAAAAGGTTGTTGATGAAGCGGAGAACAGGCATTTAATCAAGCATTCACTTAAGGCTATTGCACGGCTTGATAATCATATTCTGTGGAATCCTGTGATTGCTGCTGATCTAGATAAAGCCGCAGCCGGTGAGAACGACATATGGCGAGTTAAAAACATGCTCTCTTCTGATATGGTGGAATTGCAGCGTGTCGGAGTAAAGCGAGTCTACCGTGAATTTGGAAGTGACCCGTTGTTACTTGCAACAGTGAAGGAGTTGCTGCTCGCTGGTTATAAAAAATCGGATAAAAGTAGAGCCCATATCGACCTAATGGCCTGGTCGTGCAAAGTGCTTGGTGCTTCTGGCGATACTGCTTTTCTCGAGGTGTTGCAGGAGGTTGCCGACAATGCTGAGCATAAGAAAGTCAAAAAGCATGCTATTAAGGCGATGAGGTCTCTTTAATTCTGAGTAAAAACTACTCACTTCTATTTTACGCAAAGTTGGTGTTTTACCGTGATTGTTCAAGCCGTGCCAATGAATGAGATGGTATATTTGTGAAGCTGGGTGAACATGAGGTTCATCTTTGGTTGGTGAAATGCAGTGAGTTAAACGATACTTCATTGCTGAATGAATATCGTGATCTATTGTCTGCTGCTGAGCTTGAACGCCAGCAGCGTTATGCTCTGGATAAATCACGACACCGAGATTTGCTATCTCGCGTGCTGGTACGCACAACGCTATCCCGATACGAGCCTGTTAATGCGAAGGCGTGGGCTTTTAGCGTGGGCGAGCATGGTAAACCAGCGGTCTCCTCTCCACTATCGAGTTTACGCTTTAACCTCAGTCATGCTGAAGATTATATTGTTCTGGCGGTTAGTCGCCACCGCGATATCGGTGTCGATATTGAATATATGCAGCGTAAGGCCTCTTATTTGAAAATTGCCGCTGAGTATTTTTCAAAGATGGAAAATGCTAATTTATCTGCTTTGCCTAAAGCGGCTCAGCGAGCACGGTTTTATGATTTTTGGACGTTAAAGGAGGCATATTTAAAGGCCTGTGGTCTGGGCGTTATGGCGGGGCTTGATCAGTTTGGATTTCAGCTTGACCAAAGTAACGGCGCATCGATTGCTTTTTATGGGCAGCAGATAGAAGAGCCAGCTGATTGGTTTTTTTGGAGAGCCGCGCTAGAACGTGATTACAGGTTGTCGCTTGCGATTCGTAGTAGGGCCGATGTGAATATCAATGTGTCGTTGTTTGATGTTATGCCACTCTCTCGATATCACTCTCGTGCGCTGATTAGCATGGATGGATAATTGGCCCCCTCCATCCCAAATAGAGTATTTTTCAATTAACAAATGAGTCTGAAACAGCCTATATCATTCAACCCGAGACCTTAAGCCCAATGTAAGCTCTATTGATTAAAACTCTTGGCGTGCTACGCGGTGAATATTAAGTTTGTCAGTTGCACATACGTTTTCATTTTTTTGACAAAGAAAACTAAGGATAAAAATTGGACGCAGATGTCATTGTTATTGGTTCAGGCGCAGGTGGTTTAGCTGCGGCCTTACCCCTGGCCCAGGCAGGTGAAAGAGTCATTGTTGTTGAGCAACATAATGTACCTGGAGGTCTTTGCCACAGCTTCAGAGCAAATGGCTACCGCTTTAGTCCCGGTATTCACTATGTTGGGCAAATTGGCGAAGGTGGCTCGATGCGCGAAATTTACGAAGGGCTTGGTGTTGCCGATGACCTTACTTTTTTCGAGATGAACCCCGATGGGTATGAACATATCCAGATTGGGCTGCAGTTTATGGATATACCCAGTGGCAAACAGGCAACGATCGAACGCCTCAAACAGCGTTTTCCTGCTGATGCAGGGGGAATTGAAGACTATTTTTTTCTGGTGGATAAAATCTGTAGCCAGTTATCTATTGTGCCTGAGACCAGAAGCTTCTTAGAATTTTTGACTGTCCCCTTTAGGACGCGAGAAATGGGGCGATATGGTTTGTTCTCTTTAAAGCGAACACTAGACGACAGGATGTCTGACCCTCTATTAAAAGCCTTTCTCTCTATTCAGTGTGGCGACCATGGTCTGCCGCCATCCAGAACACCTTTTGCGTTACATGCTGCAGTAACAGGGCATTATATTGAAGGTGGTTATTACCCTAAAGGTGGTGGACGTGCTATTCCCAGGGCATTTGTACGCGCATTAAGAAAAAACAAGGGGCAAATATTTTTATCCACTCCTGTGGAAAAAATTCTTACCGAAAAAAATAAGAAAGGGCGTCAAGCTATCGGTGTTCGACTTGGGGATGGTACGGAAATTAGAGCCAAAAATATTATTTCTAATGCTTCGCCAAGAATGACTTACGAGCAATTGATCGGTCGAGAATTTTTAAGTAAAAAACTACTCCGACAATTAGATCAGTTCACATATACAACGGCTGCGCTGGTGCTTTACATTGCTACCGATCTCGACCTGGCGGGAATGAATTTAGATTCTGGGAATTATTGGTATACACCTTTTCAAGACCCCGAGGAGTATTATCGACAAGCTCAAAGTCCAAATGTAGTTGATGCTGATGAAGCCCCTGGTGTTTTTGTTGGCATAAGCAGTATGAAAGACCCAGGTAGTTTCAGGAATGGTCATCACACCATTGAAGCTGTGAGCTTTATTTCGTATGACGTTTTTAAACAGTGGCAACACACTACATACAATAATCGGCCTGAGGATTATAATGCTCTTAAACGAAAACTCACAGCGTCTATGCTTAAAACCATTGAGCATATTATTCCGGGAATTTCTGATCATTTAGTTTATTGTGACTTAAGTACACCATTAACAAATGATCATTATGTGAAATCTACCAATGGAAGTTGTTACGGAACAGAAAAAACATGGCGTCAATTCGGTCCACTCAGCTTTAAAAATCGATCAGAGATTAAAAACCTTTATCTCTGTGGCGCAAGTACTACCGCGCATGGCTTGTCGGGTGCAACTTCTTCAGGAATGGGTGTAGCATCTAGCTTGCTTTCTTGTCGCCCGAGTGAATTGTTAAAAAATACAGGCCAGACATTAAAAGTGATTCCACGATAAAACCCGATGAGACTGTATTGTCGATGTAGTAAAGCAGTCAGAACCCCCTTCTCCTACGAATGCATCGCTACTAAGATGAGTGGCCGGCTAAGCTCTAAGCTTTTCAGGCTCAACTGAGAGGCTGGATTAACTACTTCAATTTATTTGGAGAAAGTGACATTAGCAACGTGTTATTCTACTTTGACAAATGCCTAAGCCGTTGGGTGAAGATGAAATACAAAGCGATGAAGACAGTCTGGCAGCCAGCCAGCTATGTGAATGGATTAAAGCGAAAGGCCAGTTATCTTTTGCATCGTGGCAATTTGGGGCGGAGAAAGATTGGATGGCACGAGCCGTATGATGGGAGACTATCACGTCCGGTTCTGTGAGGGCCTAAGGGGGGTACTCGGCCGCTCAACTATCTGACGTTAAAGGTAAAACCATGCAATCTTCAAATATAATAGAGCAACACTCAAGCTAACTCTTATCATGCCATTAGTAAAAAAAATTATATTCATCAACCCGCCTTATGAGCGTATTGCGCCAGGTTATGAGTTCGTCAAACATATCACCAATAATTCACCATCATTAGGACTTTTGCATCTAGCAGCAGAGGTTCGGCTACGCGGTTATACACCAACCATTATTGAAAGTGATATCTCCAACTTCACGATCGAAGAAGTGGCGCAACAGGTGATCGCCTCACGACCTGACTACGTCGGTATTACTTTGTTCACCGTCGGTATCTGGTCCGCTGCAGCCATCGCCCGAAAAATCAAAAAGTCCTTACCACATACGACTATTATCGTCGGTGGCCCACATATCTCTTCCATGGGGGGGGAGACCATCACACGCTTCGCCGAATTCGACGTTGCTGTCGTTGGTGAAGGTGAAAAAATCTTGATGGAGTTGTTAGAGGCCCTGGACAAAGGTGGTGCCTTGGCCAATATCCCCGGCATCATTTACCGTGATGGCCCCTTTACCCGCAAGACGTCGGGATGGCCGCCAAATAAAATCCTGGATGATCTGCCCTTTCCTGCATGGGATTTATTGCCTGGATTCCCCAGCGCCTACAAACCTGCCATCTACGATTTTCCACGTGGGCCGGTAGCGACCATCGCAGCCTCGCGTGGCTGCCCATTTTTTTGTAAATTTTGCGATACCTCCACCTTCGGTGCCAAAGTGCGACATTATTCGCCGCAAAAAGTCTTTGAAATGATGTTGCACCTGCACGACACCTACGGTATCCGCCACATTATGTTCGTTGATGATCTGTTTCTCGCCAGTAAAGTACGCACCGCAGACCTGTGCAACATGCTACTCGACAGTGGCCTAAAGATGACCTGGACCTGTACCGCACGTGTCGATACGGTCAAGCCAGATATCCTGGCGCTGATGAAAAAAGCCGGTTGCTGGGAGATCAGTTTTGGCCTTGAAACCGGGTCTAATGATTTGTTAAAAAAGATGGATAAAGCGGCCGAGGTGGAGAAATCAGAGCAAGCGATAAAATGGACCGCCGCCGCTGGCATTCGCAGCAAGGGACTCTTCATGCTCGGTTTTCCAGGAGAAGATAGCGGCACGATCGCCCAGACTAAAGCGTTCATTCGCCGCATCCCAATGACCATCATGAATCTCACCAAGTTTACCCCTTACCCAGGCTCGCCCATATACCGCGACCTCTATGGCACTAATATCCGAGAGGATCATTGGGAAAAGATGAACGGTATGAACTTTGTCTGGGCCCCTGAAGGAATGACAGTCGAGGAACTGGATCGGCAATACCAGGAAATTCTCACCGCATTTTATCAGCGCCCCAAAATTGGCTGGTATTACACAAAACTGACACTACGATACCCTAATCACCTATTGCGTCTGGTGCGCTTTATGTTTGGTTTTTTGAAAGCAAAATTCGCCAGCATCCTCAGCGGCCGTGGCGGCCTGCTAGTCAAATCAAGCAACAATCACTTAAACAAGGGAAGCTAACCAGCGCCTTGAGAACGGAGCGCCTACAATCAGCTATCCACACCACCAAAACAACAGTAACGTTTTCACAGGTTTGTATTTTAGTGCTATTAGGTGTCTAGCAAATACTGAGAAGTCCAATCTAGCAGGATGTATTCTGCATTTAGAGTTGGTTTTCTGGCGTATTAATGGTCATTTTATGGTAATATTTTTGCTATATGTATTTGATTGCATGAGTATATGAATTAATAGGAGTTCCAATTGGTGAGGCGTGTTCTCGTCGTACATTATTCACAAACGGGTCAATTGACAGAGGTCGTAAAGGCATTTACGCAGCCGTTGCTAAAGAATCCGGAAATTGAAGTTACTTTTGAGTGTATTGAGCCAGAGGTAGATTATCCATTTCCGTGGCCTTTTTTGAAGTTTTTCAGAATATTCCCCGAAACGGTTTATATGCAGCCACCGCGGATGAAGCCGTATTCTATTGCATCAACGGATAAGTTTGATCTTATTATTCTAGCCTATCAGGTATGGTTTCTATCTCCCTCGTTACCAACCACTGCTTTTTTAAGAAGTGAACTTGCAAAAAATATATTTAAGGGTACCCCTGTCATCACCCTCATTGCTTGCCGTGATATGTGGTTGATGGCGCAAGAAAAGGTCAAAAAAGAATTGCAGCATCTTGAAGCTCGGTTGATTGATAACGTTGCACTGGTAGACGAATGTGGTAGTGCGTTAAGCTTTCTGTCCACACCGCTATGGATGTTTACTGGTAGTAAGGGGCCGAGACGTTTTTCGCCAAAAGCAGGTGTCTCAACTGAAGACATTAAAAACTGTGATCGCTTCGGTAAACGAATTGCGCAGGCATTAAATTCCTCCTCATCACCGTTACACGACCCTTTGCTACAGGGGTTGGGTGCTGTGAAAATTAAGGAAAAAATTATTGCTACCGAAGTGATGGCGCATCGAAGTTTTTTGTTATGGGGTAAGTTGTTGCGTGCAATGGGTGAGCAGGACTCTTTAGCCAGGGCTATAGGGTTATGCTTCTATATTGTTTTTTTAATTTTTTTAATTTTGACAGTTGTTCCAATTAGTGCATTAATTAAAAAATTATTGTCACCTCTCACAAAAAAACATATCGAAAAACAAAAGCTATATTATTCCCAGCCTTCTGGCGAAGGTCGGCTCCTTATACTTGGTAAGAAAAATGAGTAATCCCCCCGTTTATATTGTCAAGGCAAGCAGTTTTTTGCCTGGTGAACCTGTTGCAAATGATGAAATGGAGTTGTTGCTGGGAGAAGTCGAGGGAAGGCCATCAAGAGCCAGATCAATTATTTTAAGAAGTAATAAAATCCGTACACGCTATTATGCGATCGACAGAGAATCACTGCGGCCATCTTATACCAACGCGCAATTAGCCGCAGAGGCCGTGAAAAAGCTGTTAGGTAATGACTTTTCGCTTGACTCAATACAATGCCTGGCTGCAGGAACGTCGATAGCGGATCAAATAATGCCAGGTCATGCTGTGATGGTTCATGGCGAGCTAGGTATGCCGCCTTGTGAGGCTGTTTCTATGGCTGGGATTTGTGTCAGTGGTATGAGTGCGATGAAGTATGCGTATATGGCTGTTTCTTCTGGAGTGCACGATAATGCGATTGCCACTGGCTCTGAACTGGCTTCGATTACAATGCGGGCCGATCAGTTTACTCATGAGCACAGGCATAAAGTCGAGGCGCTGAAAATAAATCCTGAGCTTGCTTTTGAAAAAGACTTCTTGCGCTGGATGCTTTCTGATGGTGCTGGGGCGGTTCTGATGCAAGCGAAGCCAGCGAACGATGATGTGTCGTTACGGGTTGAATGGATTGATATTCTTTCTTATGCGAACGAAATGGAGCCTTGCATGTATGCCGGCGCTGAGAAAATTGATGGTCAACTCAAGGGGTGGAGTCTGTATAGCTATGAGGATAGAGCCCGGCAATCTATTATGGCGACAAAGCAGGATGTTAAACTACTAAACAATAACGTCATACACTATACCGTTGAAAAGCCTCTCGCTACTATTAGCCAAAACAGGCAGCTGAATGCAAGTGATATAGATTGGTTTCTGCCGCATTATTCATCTGGCTATTTTAAAGAGAAAGTCTACAATGGCCTGAAGAAAATTGGTTTTGAAATTCCGTATGATAAATGGTTTACCAATTTATATGAAAAGGGTAACACTGGCGCGGCCTCAATTTACATTATGTTGGCCGAGCTATTGGATTCAGGGCAATTGAAAAGTGGTGAGAAAATTCTTTGTTATATCCCTGAAAGTGGTCGGTTCTCGACGTGTTTCATGTTGTTGACAGTGGTATAAGCTAATGAAAGAAAAAGATGTCCCGCAAGACCAGGTGCGCACCTATGATGGGCATAAGAAAGTTATTTATGCAATAAGTGAACAGGGTGAATATAGGCAGTGCGCATCTAGTGGCTGGTCTACGGAAGAATATGCTACCCGCATGGCTGTAGAGGAGCTGCAGCAACAAGCTAAAGATGCTTATCTACGGGCAGTGAACGGCATTGGTTCTCCTCTGGAATATTACATGTATCTGAAGCGGATGGATGTTATTGGCCTTGCTCAAGCTACAGGGCTCTTTCAATGGCAAGTGAGGCGACACCTTAAGCCTAAAGGTATGCTCAAATTGTCTGATAAGGCGGTGACTAAATATCAAAATGCTTTAGGTATTCCAGCAGCTCAACTGCGAGTGCTTCCAGAGGTTTGTGAAGTCGATGACGTTTGAATTTATACATCAGCATACTGCCCATTGCGAAACTGGGGTAATGTCCTCTATGTTAAGGCACCATGGGTTGGATATATCTGAGCCTATGGCACTAGGATTAGCAGGGGGGGTGGCTTTTGCTTATTTACCAATAGTGAAGTTGAATGGCTTTCCTCTGATTGCGTATCGTATGCCGCCAAAAAGTATTATTACAGGCCTTCGAAAGCGACTAGGTTTGAAGATCAGGTTCGAATGCTTCTCTAACCCCGAGCAAGGAATGAAGGCCCTGGATGCACAGTTGGAGAAAAATGTTTTAGTTGGCATGCAAACTTCAGTTTTCTGGCTGCCCTATTTTCCTGAAGACATGCGATTTCATTTTAATGCGCACAATATGCTGGTGTATGGAAAAGAAAAAGATGATTACTTAATCAGCGATCCTGTTTTCGAGTCGACAGTGCGTTGCAACTCTGCTGATTTGCAGAAAGCACGCTTTAGCAAGGGTGCCTTAGCACCTAAGGGTTTAATGTATTATATCGAGCATGTTCCACAGAGTGTCGATTTTGAGCGCATCATTCCACAAGCTATTCGGACAAATGTTAGAAGGATGAATGCACCTATCCCTATCGTTGGCATAAGAGGGATACACTTTCTCGCGAATAAGTTAAGGAAGCTACCTAAGCAGTTAGATGATGAACGAAGAATAAAGCTGTTTCTTGGTCATATTGTTCGCATGCAGGAAGAGATTGGTACTGGAGGCGCTGGTTTCCGCTTTATTTACGCCTCTTTTTTGCAGGAATCGGCAAAAATACTGAATAATGATTTGTTATTGGATGCCTCTGACTCTATGACCGCAGCAGGTGACCAGTGGCGGGTATTTGCACTGGAAGCAGTGAGAATGTGCAAAAGACGAAGTGAACTGGATTTGCGCTATTTATCTGAGCTGCTTCATCGATGCGCTGATAATGAGGCTAATGTGTGGGCGCAACTGAAGCGGCTGAAAGCATAAGCTTACTTTTCGATTGAAATTGCGCTCCAGCGATCTCTGTTATCCGTGTCAATATAGATTAATAATGTAGGCCCTGTTGCTTTTTGTTCAATAAAGTTAAATATGTCTAGCGTGTGGCAGGAATCTTGAATCGATGTGATAGTTTGTTTAATAGCGGTGCCTAATTGGCTAGCAACTTCGCTGTGTTTTTTTGATGTAGCATTTGAGCTGATCATTAGATGCACCTGATATGCATTCTGTTGCTCAAATTGCATTTTAATCCAGGCCAGGAGTTCACTAAAACGCATTGGCTCTTTTACATGGATAATTTTTGCCATCGGTTCAAGTCCTGGCATATCGTAAGATAAGAGCATCCACTGGCTCACCTCTTTGGGTGTTGCCTCTTCTGTATTTAGTCCTTGTCGGTGAATATCGATGGAATGTCGAGCTTCGGTGACAAGGCCGATGAGTGCGGTGGTTGTCTGTCTGGCCGATAGGTCAAGATGAGCGAGCTTAATGCACGCTTCAAGTAAAAAATGACTTCTCGATATAAATAAGCTGCTGCTATCTAATGCCAACTGCTTTGATATGTGGAAACAAGCCGCATTTCCGACGGTATTGACAAATTTTAATGGACCAGGCGGGAGGGTTTCTTGATACATTTGTTTGAAGATAGTCAGTGAATTATTAAATGCGCCGTACATTGACACGAGGTAAAGGGATGTCTGTGGTGGTATTGCGACCTGTTTGTTGCATTGGCATGCGCCAATCAATGCCAGCTGAGTCAGTCGGTCTATGCGTCTAATATTTTGACCGCAAGCCTCTTTAACCTGTTCTTTTAATGAGGGAAGGTTATTCGTAATGTTGTGATGGTAATTACTAGTGGCGTATATGCCTATTTTTTTATACATTACTGATAACCAATGAGGTATTGCTGCCACCAAAACCAAAATAATTTAATAAAAAGTAGCCGGCATCTGGCCTGTAGGATGAGTTGGTTAATTCTAGTATGGAATCCTCATTAGAGGAGTCTGGCCTGCCGAAGGCTAATGATTGATTGTTAATGATAGACTGATAAAATAGAATCAGCTCAACTACTCCGCATGCGCCGAGTGTATGGCCAATAACTGGCTTGATAACTGATACAGGCGGAATAGTTGAAAATGTGAGCTGTAAGCCGAGAGCTTCGGCTTTATCATTAGACAAGCTAGCCGTGCCGTGTGCTTTGACTGCTTTAATCTCGTTATCGCAAATATTGGCCCGCTGTAGCGCCTGCTTGATAACTTTAGCAATTGATGAACCATCTGGTTTGCAGGCGGTGATGCTATGGTTGTCGCTTAAGGTTGCACCTGAAATGTAAGAAAAGTTATGTTCGGCAGCTTCTTTTGAAAGAATAATCGCGCCACAGGCTTCGCCTAAATAAAGGCCGTCTCGGTTTTTGTTGAATGGTTGCATACCTGCTCGGCTAATTAATTCAAGCCCTTCAAATCCAAGCGCTGTCATTTCGTTATAGAACTCTACGCCCAGTACTAATGCATGCTCTATTTCACCACTACGAATGGATTCGGCAGCATACATGAGGGCGTTGGCGCTAGAGGTGCATGCTGTATTAAATGTGTATACAGGGCCGTTAATATTGAACTCTTTGCAAATGAAGTCGGCAAGACTGGAAAATGGTGGGATGTTCTCTGCTATATTGATATCAGTTAACCGGGAGGACTTGATTGCTATTTCATGATTATAAATATCATACGATGTTGAGCCAAGGAATACTCCTAAAGCACTTTTTTCCTTGGAATTTAGCCCGGACTCCATCAGCGCCTGATTAATTACACTGTTAATTAACTGGTCAATTCTTTGTTCACTGGGAGGTGTATTTATCAGGAAATATGGAAGAGATATTTTATCGGCACCGAGCTGTATGGATACACTGGTGTGCATGCTGTCCATGTTGTTAATAGCAGATAAATTTCTTTCAACACTATCGCCGAGAGCGGTGATTAGTCCGCTACCAATAAAGTAAACTTCATCTGGCATTGGTTGATTCTTTGATGATGAAGTTAGCTAGCGCATCAATAGACGAGAACGCAATACGACCATCTTTTGAACCGTTAATGCGAACCCCGTAGCATTTAAGTAGTGCTAGTGATATTTGTAACGTATCGAGTGAGTCGAGTTCAAGCTGGGATTCCGGGCCCATTAGAGGTTTATTGATATCAACTTCTTCAGCTGTGAATTCATCATCCTTTTCACACTCGTCGATAATCAGCGCTGTCAGGTCATCTGTTAATTTTCTTTTATCCCAGGAGCTCACAAAACTTACCCTTAGCGTTAACGCTGTTTATGGCCAATAATTAATGCAATTGTCAGCATCGATAACCCAAAGGCCAGTAATATACCAACCTCATTGATGATGCTGGAAACATCGCCCTTACGAAGGAATATATCCAGGAAACCTTCAAGCCCCCATGACATGGGGCTGATATTTGTGAGTGGTTGCAGGTACTCTGGCATGACGAATTTTGGCACCATTATGCCGCCCGTTGCCGCTAATAATATATTGCCAACCCCGCCGATGGATGTTGCTTGCTCTGTTGTTTTGGCAATAACTGCAATAAGCAGTGCAAAACCCACCGCAGCAAAGCCAGTGGCAAGCGATATGATGGCCAGCGCGGGCAGCGAGCCTCCAATGGTCAGTTGTTCTCCACCAAGAAGTGGAATCAGGTAGATCCCCAGTAATATCATAATGACTAGTTGAAATTGATTGATAAGTAAGTAAGGGAATATTTTAGCGAGTAGAAACTTTGGCATGGATATATTCATGGTTCTCAGACGGTTGAGGGTGCCTTGTTGTTTTTCTGTGATCAGTGTGGTCGAGATAGGGATGACAACAAAAAACATGGAGAATATAAGCCAGGCTGGAACGCTCTGCTGCACTGCAGTCGGGGGGGCATTTTCATTGGACTGGTAAAGATAGCTTAATTTAATATCACTGCCTGCCATGAGACTGTTTTGGCTCTCTTTGTCCATTTCAAGCGCTTGAGCGAAAAGTGTTAATCTTGTTTTTGCTAATGCCTCTTCGATGACTGAAAGTATCAGAAGGCGCGTTCTTGCATCGGTACTGGGAGATAAGTGTAATTCAAGTGGTGAGTAAGGGGGGCTTTCAATATCAAAATGTGTTGACAACTTCTCAGGTATGTAGAAGTAAGCTTTGTCAGTATTATCAAGAGAGCTTTCTATGCTTACACTGACGTCTGTTGTAATGGCTTCAGTGAATTCTATATGTTGAGATTCCGTTAAAAATCCTATAAAAGTTTCTGATACGATGCTTTGATCTGCATTATGGAATTTGAGGCTGAGTTTGAAGTCACTCGTATCTGAAAACTGTTCTTGCATTGCAAGTGACATTATAACGATAAATACCGCAGGCATAACGAACAAAACCAATATTGAATGCAGGTCTCGAAATACCAGTTTGAATTCTTTTGCAAGTGCCGCGCTGAACATAATTTAATCTCTAAGCGACTTGCTTGTTAGTTGCATGAATAGCGTCTCCAGGCTCATCTTTCCGTACGTAACCTGGGTGACTGGTATGTCTAGTGATGACAATAATTTAAGTGTATCTGCGCAGTCATCTATTGTTTGCATGTTATCGAATACAAGTCTTGATGGGGAGGCCTGTAAAGTATAGTGGGTGTTCAGCTTTTTTAGTGCTTCCGTATTTGGTGTGTGGGTGCATTCAATAATGAGTTGTAGGTTATGTGTGTTCTTTAATTCATTCAATGAGCCATGCACTAGAATTTTTCCATGGTCTAGTATCGCAACCTTATCACAAATTTTCTCAATTTCTTCCATGTAGTGGGATGTGTAAATAATTGTTTTTCCCTGTTGATTTAGGTCTAGTATTTTTTCGAGGATAAATGATCGCGACTGAGGGTCAATGCCCACTGTAGGCTCGTCAAAATAAATAATCTCCGGGTCAGTTAATAGCCCAATTGCGATATTCAAGCGTCTCTTTAAGCCTCCAGAGTATTTCGAGGCATGCTGGTTTGCTACAGCTTGCAATTGACAAAAGTCCAGGCAATATTCAATGCGCTGTTTTTTTAGTGGTGAGGATAAACCTTGAATGCCTGAAAAAAAATCAAGATTCTCGGTTCCGGTTAGATTTGGGTAGAAGGCGTAATCCTGAGGGATATACCCTGCGCACTGTTTGATTTTGCTGAGCTGTGAAGTCAGTGGCTTACCCTTAATAAAAATCGCATTGCTGTTATCTGTATATAAGCCGGTTAATAACGCGATCAGTGTACTTTTTCCTGCGCCATTTGGCCCTAATAAACCATACAGAGAGCCCTCTTCAATGGTTAAATTAATATCATCGAGGACAGGGGTGTCGCATTTTGGGTAATAAAAGGTAAGCCCGTTTATACTTATCATAAAGCCTGTCAACTGTAAAATTAAAAGTTCTCATCTGTCTGGATTAATAGTGTTCAATAATCACTGGGCGTAGGTATGATGATCAAATGTAATATAAACTAAAGTTAAGACTGATTGGTGATTTTTTCTTTTTATGAGTGTTGTTGCAAGATTAATTGAGAGTACTTGTTATGGAATGTTGTGCGGTATTCATGTAATACAGTCTGCACACTGCAGCCGAAGCATAACAGGGTGGTGTCTTGTCGCAAGCCGTATAGAGTGCTTTCGGTTTTCTGTCCTATAACGTACAGGTACAGATGTTGTCGTAGTGTCATAGAGCTGGGCGTGTTGAGTGCGCTAATGCTTTTTAGCGAGATATTGGCGCAATTGAAGCTTTTCTAGTTCCCTGTTTAATGGTTTTGTTACGAAGAATATTGTAGCTTGTGAATACTAATATGAAGGGAATGATTTCCGCTATGAATCGATTTCCCTGAAATGATACTGAAACCAGGCAGGCAGTAAGCACAATACTAACAAAGGCAAGGGCCTCTTTCGTTGGTTTTTTATGGTTAGCCTGCGGCGGGCTGAAAAGCCCCTTTGAGTGAAATAAAGAGGCAAAACAGGTAATCAATACCCAAAATAACATACCTGCGGCTTCAACTTCACCGTAGAAGTGGTTAAGCCAGGTAAAGTTGAATAGTAAGCCAAGGGCACCAGAGCATAGATAGAGATTAATACCGAGGATCACTCTATTAAGGGGGCTCTTCTCTTTAATGAGATAACTGCTGATAATAATGGCGAGCAGACTGCTCAGTAGGTATGGGCCTAGCCACTGCGCTGAAATACCCTTATCTATCAGTTCGGCATAGACTAAAAATAGAGGTAACGGTAAAATTTCGGTGAAATTTAATAAAAAAGTACGAGAGGGTTTTATCATATGGGCAGTGGAAAGGCGTTAATCTACAATCGAAGTGGGAGTCATATGGCATTTTCCACTCGCTAATGAGGATTGTTGCCTTGAGGCAGAAGATAGTGTCGCGTTATTATAGCTGACCCTGAACATCAAATTAAAAATCATTTACCTGTATCCCCTTATGGCACCGACATCGACCCCAAGTTCTGAGCAAACAGATTCGACTCATCCTGATGCGTTTAAAGATCAGTGGGTTCCTGAGACGCGGTTAGGGAAATGGTTTCTTAGCACGGAATGGTGGTCTGTATTTGTATTAAATGAGGCGATCTCCGATCTGCATCAATTAGCAAGGGAGAGGCTGCCTGAGGAACGCCCCGTGCTTTTAGATATTGGCTGTGGGCAAGGAGCATCATTTCCGCTGCTTGAGCAATATTTTTCACCGCAATCAATCTGCGGAGTTGATGTTGATCCTGCATTGCTAAAACTCGCTGAGTTGTCGGGTGAAAATTGCTGTTGCGAGGTTGATATTCATCGTGATTCTGCAAAAAAACTGGATCTGCCTGATAACACTTTTGACATGGTATTTTGTCATCAGCTAATTCACCATATCACCTTTCGCGAGGAGGCAATGGAGGAGATTTACCGAGTGCTGAAGCCTGGTGGACTCTTGTTGCTGAGTGAGTCATGTCAGCATTTTTTGCGTGTCTACTGGGTTGAATGGTTGTTCCGACATCCGAAGATGGAGCAGAAGACAGCTGAGGGGTATATCGAGCTGGTAAACGGTGCTGGTTTTGAAATGACTGAGAATGATGTGCATGAAACAGCTCCGTGGTGGTCGAAGCGCGATTTTGGTTTGCTGAAAAAGGCTGGGCTGCCCTCTTCTAAGTCTGTCACAACTGAGATTTCACTCGTGGCAACTAAACCAGCGTAAATGATTGTGACGCTCAAAACAATTGGGGTTGGCTGGGTATTAATGTGCCCGCTAAATAGTATCCAGATAGGCTAAAAGAAAAGACCCAACTCCATCTGAGCCTTTTCAGGGGGGTAAGCTGCGCTTGGTGAGGTCTAGCCTGCTTTTAACAGATTGGCGAGCCCCGCAGTACCATTGCCGTGTGCGGTGAGTGCACCGGCACCGTTCTCAGCAAAGAATGATGCGATGTTCTTTGCGACATCAGATGCCTGGCTGGCACTTTGAATGTTGCCGTTATTCTGGTTACTTACAGACGAACCGAGCGCATGCGCCGCATTACTGACGCTGATGGCATCATCTTGCCGCCGGGCGGCAGGCTGTTCATTGCCGGTAGCCGCCTTGTTTCCATTGGTGGCGCTTTCGTCATTCGCGTTACCAGCCCTTCTATGGTCGATAAGTGCTGGATTATTATTAGAAATCGGTGATGCCATGTCTGCTACTCTCCATCGTCATGCGTGTTGTTATGTGTGGATGATCTTTAAATTGATTCAATTGTATGAGTAAATGCAATTCATGGGCCAAATTGATATTTTGCGGGATATTAAGGCATCTCAATAATTGAGATCGGGTGGAGAGAGATTGCGTGGTGTAGTTTGCAGAGGAGGGTGGACGTGATTACAGGTTTTCAGCCTATTGTGGCGGCTGATGCAAGGGTGTTAATACTGGGGTCGATGCCTGGACAGGCCTCGCTTGATGTCTCGCAGTATTATGCCCATCCACGTAACGCCTTCTGGCCGATTATCTGCCGGCTCCTGAATGCTAAGCCAGCGATCACCTATGAGCAGCGACTAACGTTGCTCAAGGCGAACCGCATTGCGTTATGGGATGTGATGCGGCGTTGTGAGCGAGAAGGGAGTCTTGATTCAGCGATCGAACAGTCAACGGTGATTGCCAATGACTTTGTTGCTTTTCTGGCAGACAACCCATCGATTCGTTATCTGTTCTTTAACGGTGCTCAGGCCGAGGCCTCTTTTAAACGCCATGTCTCGCCTCTTTTATCAACTCATGGTATTGAGCTTGAGATGGCTCGCCTGCCCTCTACCAGCCCGGCTCACGCAGCGATGTCATTTGAGCAGAAACTTACCCAGTGGCAGCGTATGCGTGATGTAATGACACCATGAAAAAATATTTCCCGATCGTGTTGTTGAGTCTGTTGCCAGTGATGTCATCGGCTGATTTGGCGTTGCCCCCGCCGATGAATGCAGTTGAGATTCAATTATCGAAAAGCGGGGCGCAGCTTATTGGCGAGAAAATTTGGCAAAACGAAGGGGCTGGCAAGCATGAGAACTTGATCGTATGGAATGAGGGCGAAGACTTTCCATCGCTTGGAATTGGCCACTTTATCTGGTACCCGGCTGGCTTTGAAGGCCCTTTTGTTGAAAGCTTTCCTGCGCTATTGAAGCATCTTAGAAAGGAGGTTGCTACGCCGGATTGGCTAAATGGGGTGGATGATGCGCCGTGGTCGAATCGAACGGAGTTTTACCGTGATATTGATTCATGGAGGATGGCTGAGCTGCGTGATCTGATGAAGAGTACCATGCCGCAGCAGGTCGCCTTTATTGTATTGCGGCTTGAAGCTGCGCTACCTAAAATGCTGGCAACGCTTGCGATAGAGCAGCAGCGTTCACATGTTGAGCAGCAGTTTTACCGTGTTGCAAAATCGCCCAATGGAATCTACGCACTGATCGATTATGTGAACTTTAAAGGTGAAGGGATATCGCCTGGTGAGCGTTATCGTGGTGAAGGGTGGGGGTTATTGCAGGTACTGGAGGGGATGCGAGCGGAGGATGGCGAGGTCATGGATGCATTTGCGCGCAGTGCAGATGCAGTGCTCACGCGCCGCGTGATGAGCGGCGCTGGCCAACTGGTTGGCGAGTGCGCTTGAAAAGTTATCGCTAGGAGACTGCCGGACTTCGGCAGTAAATCTACTGCGGACATGGTGCCCTCTGGGTAAAAATCATTTCGACCCATTTCTCCGATCTTTTTCGTTGAACATGCCTGGTATTCGCCTCAAATGATCAAAAAAATGAACTTTGCTATGCCCCGTGGCTGCAAAATAGTTTTCCCTTGCTACGATCACCTAACTCCGACAGCCTCCTAGGCGACATGGAAGTGTGGCAAAGTAACGAAATTCAGGAGCAAGAGTGTGATTAAATACCATGGACATTTTGAAGAAAGTGTTTAGTATTTATATCCTGTTAAAAAATGCTTAATCGACTTCAACTGTGTTTAAGGGTTTAAAAAGTACTCACAAGGAAACATGATGTCACAAACCACTTTCGTCAATGGCCGCGGTATTGTTCACAAAGGCAGTGGTGGTATCAGCATTGTTTTTCCTGATATCTGTAAAACACAGGTAGGCCCTGCCGTGGTACCGATTCCCTACCCCAACATCGGCAAAGCCTCGGACACCAGCGCCGGTCCTAAATCAGTGAAAATTGATGGTAAAATGCCAATGGTTAAAGGGGCCAAATACACCACCAGCACCGGTGATGAAGCGGGCGCACTGAAAGGTGTGGTCAGTGGCACCACAAAAGGGGAGTGCGAATTTATGATGTACTCCGCCGATGTCAAATTTGAAGGCAAGAATGTGTGCCGCCTGGGCGACCCTCTGTTCCACAACAAGAAAAATATCATGGGTTGACAGGTTTCATTTTCCTGCTGAACAGCCCTTCTATCCTAATGAACAGCCCTTATCGGGAGCGTGTTGAGCAACATGCAATGGATGCCGGCCATCTTTGGGCCTTTCGGTCTGTGGTGGTTGATCAACCACATTATTCGCCCACCGCACTGGCACAGCTTGAACAACGGATTAATCGTCACCTGAATGCGTTGTTACTGCAACCCGAACTTGCCTGGGACATCGCGGCAGAAGCGTTAACGATGGAAGAACCGGGAGAGACATTTACCGCAGCACTGCTCGCATTTGCGATCTGCGAAAACGATAAAAACAACGAAAAAATCGCACAGGTCATCAAGGCGGGTCGCATCAATACCAAAACCTTCAAAGGGCTGGTCTCTGCGCTGGGCTGGCTGCCTGAAAAAGGGGGGCTGAAATGGGTTCAACCCGGCCTGACCAGCAATAACCTTGATGACAACCACCTTGCCATCGCCGTGTGTCGCACCCTTTCCCATGATCCGGGCGTGCCGCTGGCGCATCTGCTTGAACGTGGCGCACAACACCCGCAACACCCCTTGCTCATTGAATGCCTGCGCCTCAGCGGCGAATTAAAACGTGTCGACCTGCAAGCGAGCTGCCACAAAGCCGCTACAGCAGATGATGCAGACCTGCGCTTTTGGGGCACCTGGTCATCCGTATTACTGGGCGGGTACGACGATGCACGAGCACTGGAGCCCTACATAGTGCAAACTAATCCCTGGCAACAAAAAGCCATCGAGCTGGCCTTTCGGGTGATACCAGATCACGTGGCAGACGCATGGATAGATCACCTGCTTCACCACCCCGGCCAACAGCGCCAGGGCATAAAGGCAATCGCCGCAAACGGCCGCATGCACGCCATACCCCGCCTGCTCACCTTGATGCAGGATGAGACACTGGCCTGTGTCGCAGGCGAAGCATTCAGTCTGCTGACGGGCATCGACTTACAACAGCAGCAACTGACCCGCCCCCCGCCGCCGCAAGATGAAGAGCCGGACGATATCGACATCATACTGGAAGAGACCGAACTGCCCTGGCCAGATGTTGATAAAATCGCCGCACGATGGCAGTTGCAAGCCACTGATTTTGAAAGCGGGCAACGCTGTTTCATGGGCCAACCCATTACTGCCGCACACCTGAATGATGTTATTCTTTCGGGCTATCCGCGCCAGCGCCACGCCGCCGCGCTAGAGCTGGCACTGCGTGAACCAGCGCGCCCCCTCAACAACACCCGCGCACTTTTAAAGGAGCTACCATGAGCGAACACGCCTGGATGCACATCATCGGCACTGGAATGGTCACCCCCGTTGGGGAAAATGCAGTGACGACTGCCGCGGCGGTCGCCTCAGAGGTCAGTGCCGTCCGAGAAATCGATATTCTGAACAAAAAACTCACCCCCATCAAAATGGCCCAGGTGCCAGACGGCGCGCTACCGCCGATAAATGAAAAGCTCAAGGAGGAGAAAAAAATCTCGCAACGCCAGCAGCGTCTGCTCTGTCTCGCTGCCGCGGCACTGGTGCAATTGGCGGATGTCCTACCCGCAGGCCAAACCCTGCCGCTCTACCTGGCACTGCCGGAGCACCTGCCGAATCACGCCATCCCCCCCCTGCACGGTAACTTTATTGAACAACTGGCCCTGCAATCCGGCCTGCGCCTGAATGCCGCCGACAGCCTGATCGCTGATATCGGACGGGCGGGCAGCTTCTACGCCATTGAAAAGGCAATGCAATATTTCGAGCAAAGCGGCAACGATTACCTGCTGATTGGTGGTGTCGATACCTACTGGGATCCCGCTCTGCTGGCCAGACTGGATGCTGAAGATCGTCTTAATGTGCTGGGCAATTTCGATGGTTTTTTTCCCGGTGAAGGTGCTGCTTTTTTATTACTGGCATCGGAGCGGGTTAATACCCGCCACATCGCATCCCCCGTTCGATTGTACCGACCGGGTACTGCACTGGAAGAGGGGCATTTATACAGCGAAGCCCCCTACCGAGGTGACGGTTTGGCGAATGCCGTGCGGGAAGCCATACAGCAGGCAGCACCGGCCAGGGTACAGAGTATCTGGAGCAGCATGACTTACGAAAGCTACGGCAGCAAAGAGTTCGGCGTTGCTCTCACGCGCAGCAGCGCACAGTTCGCCGACCCGCTGGACATACAACACCCGGTAGACTGTTTTGGCGACATGGGGGCTGCTACAGGTTGTGCAATGATCGGTATGATCGCCGCAAAAGCAGCCGCTCCGGTGGGCTTTCCGCACTTTCAGCACTACCTGTTATGTTGCTCATCTGATCAGCCGCACCGCGCTGCGGTGCGGCTGGACGTAGGTTAAAATCAATAACCCATACCAAAAACAGCGAGAGGTTCCCCATGGATTTAGGTGAAAAAGTCGGTATCAGTGAAATTGCCGATGAAAAACACGACGAAGAGACCTGTGTGTTTTGTCAGGCCGATGACCCTCCTAAAGAGATCGTCAATGAGCTCAGTGACGAGCATGATGAAGATATCGAGGCAGAAACAGGCGATATCATGCCCGGCTATAAATTCAAAAACGACGCCGGTAAACTGGGCTCGGCCCTGGGCGGGAAACCCGAGGCCAAACCGGTGCGACTAAAAAACAAGGTGTTTGATGCCGCCGTGGCAGCGCATCACCTGATACCGGGCAATGCCGCACTAAAAAACAGTACATTGTTTAAATCCAAGAAGTATTTGTGGAA
>UOFQ01000063.1_pt1 | contig 31870 bp, 23 predicted proteins | sample 1988961 | NCBI WGS metagenome assembly UOFQ01 (sample SAMEA4712195, study PRJEB27164) | hydrothermal vent metagenome | biome: marine basaltic hydrothermal vent biome; feature: marine hydrothermal vent; material: mineral | place: Pacific Ocean | collected 2011-06-14/2011-07-23 | depth 1719 m | reverse complement strand
GTATTCGGGTGCCATGTTGGCGATGGTGGCGCGATCTGCCAGTGTCAGGTGCGCAAGGCCGGGGCCGTAGAACTCAACAAACTTGCCCACCACGCCATGCGCGCGCAGTTTTTGTGTGATGGTTAAAACGATATCCGTTGAGGTGACGCCAGCCGCTGGGATGCCGTCGAGACGGAAGCCAACTACCTGTGGAATCAGTAGCGAGCAAGGCTGACCCAGTAGCGCCGCTTCAGCTTCGATACCGCCAACACCCCAGCCCAATACGCCCAGGCCGTTGATCATGGTGCTGTGTGAATCGGTACCAATCAGTGTGTCTGGGTAGACCCAGGTGGCGCCGTTGTATTCTGCCGTCATCGCCACAGAGGCAAGGTGTTCCAGGTTGATCTGATGCACGATGCCGTTATCCGGTGGCACGACGCGGAAGTTATTCAGTGAGTTTTGCCCCCAGCGTAGAAACTTATAACGCTCGCGGTTACGTTCCAGTTCATGCGCTGCATTAATACGAAAAGAGTCGTTGCTGCCGAAGCTGTCGACCTGTACTGAGTGATCGATCACCAGGTCAGCCGGGGTAAATGGGTTGATCTTCTGTGGATCACCGCCGAGGCGGGCAACGGCATTGCGCATCGCGGCAAGATCGGCAACCGCTGGTACACCGGTAAAATCCTGCAATAAAACACGTGCTGGCATAAAGAAGATCTCTTTATCGGGCGCGGCTTTGGCGTCCCATTTTACCAATGCTTCGATATCCCCTTTGCTGACCGTCATCCCATCTTCCTGACGTAACAGGTTTTCTAGCAGGATGCGCAGTGAAAAGGGCAGGCGGTTAACGTCGCCAATATTGGCGTTCTGCAGTGTAGCCAGCGAGTGGTAGCTGTACTGCTTACCGTCAACGGTCAGGGTGGTTTCAGTATTGAAACTATTGGTTTGTGTCATCTGTTCTCAGCTCGTAAAACCGCATGGAATACGGTTGGTTACATTCAATTGGCCGCTGATTATACCCGAAACCGGGTTATACCCGAAATGGGGGCTGAAAATGGGCTGAATAGTTACTTAGCGGTTTTCTTCGCCGGAGACACGCGCCAGAACCCAGTCGAGTGCGCGAAATGGCAGCAGGCGGCGCAGTGTGGCGAAGAGGTAGGTGGGGAAGGTGACGAAATAACGGATCTGCGGGCGTGGGCTTTCTAGCGCGTGGATCACCTTTTTAAGCACCGCCTCTGGCGGCAGTGTAAAGGGTGCCGCTGGGCCGGGTTTGATGAGACGCGAGATCATGCCGTGGTAGGCATCGCTGAATGGGCTGTTGTCAGCGTCGATTGTCTGCAGGAACTTTTGATGGGAGTTGGCACGAAAGCGACTGGTGATCGGGCCGGGTTCGATCAGCGAAATGTGGATGTTGGTGTTGCGCAGTTCCAGCCGTAGCGTGTCGGTGAGCCCTTCCAGGGCAAACTTGCTGGCGTTGTAGCCGCCGCGAAATGGCAGCGCTGCTAGCCCGAGTACCGAGCTATTCTGGATGATGCGGCCATGCCCCTGTTTGCGCATCACCGGGATGATCAGATTGGTGAGTTCGTGGGTGCCAAACAGGTTGGTTTCAAATTGAGCGCGCAGCACTTCGCGACTCAGATCTTCCACTGCGCCGGGTTGGCCATAGGCTGCATTGTTAAAGAGCGCATCGAGCTTGCCACCAGTCTGGCTCAATACTGCATCAACCGCGCGCTTGATCGACTCGCTGTCATCGAGGTCGAGCTGCAGTGCATTTAAGCCTGATCCTTTGAGTCGCTCGACATCAAGCTGTTTGCGTGCCGTGGCGAAGACCTGATAGTTGCGCCTATGCAAAGCTTCCGCGACACAAAGCCCGATGCCGCTGGAGCAGCCGGTGATTAAAATGGTCTGTCTTTGTTGAATAGTCATTATGTTTAAAATTTTACGCCAGTAGTGTTGCGACGATGGCGGTATAAAAACAGACCATCTAAGGTGATCTTAACATTAGTTAAGTGCTGCTGTGATGCACTCTATAAGAGCCGGGTCGCTTTCCAGTAGCGTTTCTGCCAGTAGCTGTTGTTGATGGTTGAAATCATCACCCCCTTGCTGGTGGATGCGTGTAAAAACTGCCCGTTCTCGATATAGATGCCAACGTGACGAATGTTAGACTCGGTCTTGAAAAACACTAAATCACCTGCTTTAAGCTGAGAACGAGGAATTTCAAAGCCTTGTCTGGCCTGTTGTTGAGTGGTTCTGGGAAGCGGGATAGCAAACTTTTCTTTGAATGTGATTCTGACAAAACCAGAGCAGTCGATCCCTTTTTTACTTAAGCCGCCTAGTTGATAGCGCACCCCTTTCCACGCGTTATATTGGGCATAGAGTTGTGTTTTTATTTTGTCTGGGTGGTGGTTGTTTTTGCCTGCTTGCAGGGATGGCGCATGGTCTAATCTATTGGGCAGGGTGCCGCAGCCATTAAGAATCATTGTAATAGCAACGACCATGACGGTCATCGGTAGCAATTTTTGCAGTTTAAGTGGCAAGCTTACGCCGTTTGTCGGCGAGACGAGTAGTATGTTATCAGTGCGAGTGAAATAAGCAGACCACTGATGGCACCATAAAGGTGGGCATCGACAATCACATTACCGCCTGCAAATTCGGCACTGCCGGGCAGTGGGCCGACCATCTGCTCCCATGCTAGCTTGCCAGATAGCAGTAGCAGCAGTAGCCATTCCGCACGGTAGCCAGCTTTTATGCTAACGATAGCGCCTGCGACAAACATACCGTGCAGAACACCAGAGAGACCGACGTACCATTTGAGCTCTGGGTTGAAGAACATCATCCCCGCGCTAATGCCGATGGTGCTGGTTGTGCAGATGATAAGCCAGCTGTTGCGTTTGATAAGGTGTCCAAAGAGGAGCCAGATCAGAATCAATCCAGTCAGGTTCATTAACAGGTGTGGCCAGCCGAGGTGAACCAGATGGCCTGTGATAATGCGCCACACTTCGCCGTTTAAAATCCCCTCTCGGTCATAGCGTAACCAAAGGCTAGCCTCATGGCCGCCGAGCTGAATGAGCAATGCGATGGCGCATAGTGCTAATGGTAGTTTTCCATTTTTCAGCAGTGAGGTAAGGGCAGGTGGTTTTGTATTGTTTGCTGGCGGTGGCTTATTATCGGGTGTTGATGGCATGCGCGTTAGCATAACAGAGGTTGTGCTCCGTATGTTTCCTGGTCAGTTATTATCCAGTGCTTTGAAGAATGATTCTCGTAACGCTTCAATCTGATTGACATCACTGATTGGCTGGTCATCTTTATCGCTAATGTAAAAGATATCTTCAACATGCTCGCCAAAGGTGCCGATTTTTGCGTTATGAACTTTAACGTTGCATTCCACGAATACCTTACCGATGAGTGATAGCAGGCCGGGGCGATCACTAGTGATCAGCTCCATTACGGTGATAGCACTGTTTGGTTCGCTGAAAAAATTCAGCCTGGTGGCGGTGTTATTAAAGTGTTTCTGGCGGCGCGTCAGACGACGTGCTGTGGGTAGCGCTGATAATTCATCTCGACCGATAATCCGTTTCAGGGTTGTGATAATGTTGTTGATACGGCTGGTGTCAGTGATCGGGTGGCCATCATGCTCAAGCACGATATAAGTATTGAGTGTGAGGCCATTTTTTGCAGTGATGATGCGCGCATCAATAATATCGAGGTTGAGCTGGTCAAGTGCGATAGCGGTGTTGGCGAAGAGGTTTTCTTCATCGCTTGCATAGATGAAAATTTTGGTGCCACCCTGCTCGCTATCTGAATGTATTGCGATTAGCGGTGTTGATGTTACATTGCTATTGATAATTTCGTTGCTGTGCCATGCAATCTCATCGGTGCTATGGCGTAAGAAATAATCGTCATCGAGCTGCTGCCACAATGCATCAATCTGGGGGTGGTCATGTTGTGTGAGTAGTGCGAGTGCTTCTTTTTGACGGTCGATGACCAGCTCGGATTTATCAACCTGTTTATCAAGCCCGCGCCGTAGCGCCTGCTTGGTACTGTTGTAAAGGCTGAACAGGAGCGAGTCTTTCCAGTTGTTCCATAGCTTTGGATCGGTGCCTCGAATATCAGCGACGGTGAGCAGGTAGAGGTAATCGAGGCGAGTTTGTGTTTTGACGATGGCGGCAAACTCGGCGATCACATCTGGGGCGCTGATATCGCGTCGTTGTGCAGTGACCGACATGATCAGGTGGCTCTGAACCAGCCATGCGACGATGTTTGAGTCCTGTTCGCTCAGGCCGTGGTGCTGACAAAAAACGTAGGCATCTTCTTTTCCTAGTTGAGAATGATCGCCACCACGCCCTTTGGCGATATCGTGAAACAGTGCACCAAGATAGAGTAACTCCAGTTTTTTAAGCTGTAGGATAATCTTGCTGCAGTTGGGGAACTCATCGCGAAAGGCGGGTACGGTAAAGCGCCGCACATTACGCAGCACATTGAGGGTATGTTCATCGACCGTATAAACGTGAAACATATCGTGCTGCATCTGGCCGACGATATCACCAAACGCCGGGATGTATTTGGCGAGCAGGCCGTAACGATTCATGCGGCGTAACTGATGGGTGATGCCGTGCGACTGGCGCAGCAGGGTAATAAAATTCTCTCGGCACTCAGGGTTGTTGCGAAAATCATCATCAATTAAGTGTCGATGACTGCGTACCAGGCGAATGGTTGCTGCGCGCACCCCTTTGATATCCACTCTTTGGGTCAGGATCAAAAAGAGTTCGAGCAAGGCTGGCGGGTGTTTTTCAAAGACATCATCACTGGTCACTTCCAGATAGGCGTCGGTAATCTGAAAGCGCTCGTTGATTGCAACAGGGCTGCTGTTGTGGTCACTCAGGATCTCTTCGCGAAAATGTTGTAACAACATTTCATTCAGTCGCGACACTTCCATGATATGGATGTAGTACTTCTTCATGAAGCCTTCTATCGCTCTCTTAATGCTTTCATCCAGATGCCCAAAGGCTTTTGCAACATGTTGTTGATAGTTGAATAGCAGGCGCTCTTCGCTACGTTTTGTGTGCAGATGAAGGACGAAGCGTACGCGCCATAAAAAGTTACGTGCTTTGATCAGAGAGTCATACTCCTCACTGGTCAGAAACTGATGGGTGAGCAGTGCGTCGAGCGATTCTGAGTTAAAGTAGCGTCGCGTCACCCATGAGATCATCTGTAGATCGCGCAGTCCCCCTGGCCCCTCTTTGACGTTCGGCTCCAGGTTATAGGCGGCGTCATGGTATTTCAGGTGACGTAGGCGCTGCTCTTCTTCCTTGGCTTCGAAAAATGTGGCACTTGACCAAATTTCATTTGGCTCGATGCGCCTCTGTAGTGTTGCGAGTAGTTCTTTTGGGCCCGCCAGATGACGTGTTTCGATTAGATTGGTGATGATGGTGATGTCGCGTGTCGCCTCATCAATGCACTCATTGATGGTGCGCGTACTGTGGCCGATTTCAAGACCAATGTCCCAGAAAAAAGTGATGAGCGTGCTTAACGCTTCCTGGTAGTCGTGATGGTTTTCCTGTGCGAGTAACAGCAATACATCGACATCTGAGCAGGGGTGTAGTTCGCCGCGGCCATATCCACCGACCGCAACGAGGGCGATACCGTCATCGTCTGCCGGCATAAAATGTTGCCATGCCAGTTGTAGTAGGTGGTCGGTGAAATTGGCACGCGCGTGGATCAGTGTGGTAATCGCGGTGTTGCGATCGAGGTGTTCGCGCAATACTTCGATCACCTGTTTAGTGGCTGCTCGACACGTCTGTTGGAGTGCTGTATTGGCCTCGAAGGCGCGTTCAATCTCTGCTATTTGGTTGGATAACACGCGCTCAGTTCACTCTTTAAAAAATAAAGTTAAGAATTAGAAGGTTTCGTTGGATCGTTTTGTCAGTACTTCAAAGCCATCATCCGTGACTAGAATGGTGTGCTCCCACTGTGCCGTGAGAGTGCGATCTTTAGTGATGACGGTCCACTCATCATCCAGCAGTTTAACGTGTCGTTTACCAATATTGATCATTGGCTCAATGGTAAAGGTCATGCCTTTTTCGAGCGGCATGCCGGCACCTTTTTTGCCATAGTGCAGCACTTGTGGCTGCTCGTGAAAGCCGCGACCAATACCGTGCCCACAATATTCGCGCACAACCGAGCACTTTAGCGTCTCGGCATGGTGCTGGATTGCGAAACCAATATCTCCCAGGTGTGCGCCCGGTTTCACTAGCTCAATGCCTTTAAGCAGGCATTCGTGGCTGATACGCATAATGCGTTTAGCCTTTTCGGATACGTTACCCACACCAAACATCTGGCTGGTATCGCCGTGGTAATCATCTTTGATCACTGTGATATCGATGTTGACGATATCGCCATCTTTGAGTGGCTTATTATTGGGAATACCGTGACACACCACATGATTGACTGACGTGCAGATTGATTTGGGGAAACCGTGATAGTTAAGCGGTGCTGGAATGGCTAGCTGTTCGTTGACGATATATTCGTGACAGCGCTGATTTAGCTCATCAGTGGTGACGCCGGGCAGGACAAAAGGAGCGATCATTTCGAGCACCTCAGCGGCGAGTCGCCCTGCGATGCGCATTTTTTCGATTTCTTCGGCTGTTTTGATCTGGACAGTCATGGCTACCTGCAGGCTGAAATTGTTAAAATGCCAAACTTCCGGAGTATCCCCATGAATGTTGGTATTTTTTGCTTAAGATTGAGTTGCTTAGAATACTATCCTGAATCTAGCTTGAAGGCCAATGCGGCATTCTCGGCAGGCTCGGATGTCCTTGTTTATTGTAGTGTTTTGTCTTTTGTGGTATAAAGCGCGCGCAGGTAAAAAACTTCGAGAGTGTATGGCTGCTTAATTCCTTGTTTTTCGCATGGGTTTGGGGGGTGTTCATTCCGAGCATATCTGTGAAATTTATTAAATACTCACATATACCGTCACATGTGTCTGGGTGCCTGCGAGTCGGGTTGATGCATGGGGTGTATGGAGGCCTAACCCATACAATTAGGAGAAGTTAGAATGTCGAAAATTTCCATGCGCAACATGCTGGAAGCCGGTGTCCATTTTGGCCACCAGACCCGTTACTGGGACCCTAAGATGGCACCGTTCATCTTTGGTGCACGCAGTAAAATCCATATCATCAACCTTGAAAAGACCCTGCCACTGTTCAACGATGCAATGAACTTTGTGGGTAAGATTGCGGCTAACCGCGGCAAGATTCTTTTTGTCGGCACCAAGCGTGCCGCACGTGAAGTGGTTAAAGAACAGGCGCTACGTTGTGGTATGCCTTATGTGAATCAGCGTTGGATGGGCGGCATGCTGACCAACTTTAAGACTGTTAAACAGTCAATCAAACGTCTGAAAGAGCTGGAAGCACTGTTTGCTGAAGGCAAGCATGAGCGTATCAACAAAAAAGAAGCGCTGGGTCTGAGTCGTGAAATGGAAAAATTAGAGCGTGACCTGGGCGGTATTAAAGATATGGGCGGCCTGCCTGATGCAATCTTTGTGATTGATGTGGGTTATGAAAAAATTGCGGTGAGTGAAGCGAAGAAATTGGGCATACCGGTTGTTGGCATCGTCGATACTAATAACAATCCCGGTGGCCTTGAATACATTATTCCTGGTAATGATGATGCGATCCGCTCTATCGGCCTCTATCTACAGGCAGCTGCTGATGCTGCACTGGAAGGACGTGCTTCTAGTGGCCAGGTTAGTGCTGGTGCTGGTGCGGCTGATGACCTGGTTGAAGTTGATTCTGCACCTGTTGAAAAGGCAGCTAAGCGTGCTGTAAAAACGGCAGCGGTTAAAACTAAACCAGCTAAAAAGACAGTGGAAAATGCGGGTGATGATGCCGCTCCTGCTAAAAAGACAGTAGAAAATGCGGGCGATGATGCCGCTCCTGCTGCAGAGGCAAGCGCATAAACGATTGTCTGCTGGTAGCGCCGGAAGCCGGGAATTGTGCTTTCCGGCGCTACGTTCAAGTCTGAACGAATTTAGAATATTTAAGAGAATATAGAGGTTTAAGCGATGGGAATTACAGCTGCGCAGGTTAAAGAGCTCCGCGAGCGTACCGGCTCTGGGATGATGGAGTGTAAAAAAATGCTGGTTGAGACCGGTGGCGATATTGAGGTGGCGATCGAACAGATGCGCAAGTCTGGTATGGCGAAGGCTGACAAAAAGGCGGGCCGTGTGGCTGCTGAAGGGGTTATTGTTTTCCATGCCAGCGAAGATGGTAAAAGCGGCGCGATAGTTGAAATTAACAGTGAAACCGATTTTGTTGCTAAAGCGGATGGCTTCATTGAATTTGCCGCCCAGGTGGTCAACACGGTTGCCACGACGCAGCCTGCGGATGTGGATGCGCTACTGACAGGGCCAATGAACGGTGCCGAAGGGTCAGTTAATGAAACACGCATGGCGTTGATTGCTAAAATTGGTGAAAATATCAATGTCCGTCGTTTTGCTAATTACGATAGTGATGCTGGCATTGTCGGTGGTTATCTGCATGGCGTACGTATTGGTGTGATTGTTGAGCTGGACGGTGGTGACGCTGCGCTGGCAAGGGATATTGCGATGCACATTGCGGCAAGCAATCCATTGGCGGTTTCTGCTGATGATGTTTCAGCGGATGTACTTGATAAAGAAAAAGCAATTTTCAGTGCACAGGCAGCTGAAAGTGGTAAGCCACCTGAAATCGTAGAGAAGATGGTCGCGGGGCGCATTCGTAAATACCTCGCTGAAATTACCCTCGAAGGGCAGGCGTTTGTTAAAGACCCTGATACCACCGTTGGCAAACTGCTAGAAAAGAATGGCGCGAAGGTTATCCGTTTTGAGCGTCTGGAAGTGGGTGAAGGGATCGAAAAAGTAGCAGAAGACTTTGCAGCAGAAGTGATGGCACAGGTTAAAGGGAGTTAAAATTAGTGACATCACTAGATGGATCGACAGCTAACGCTCCAATGAATAATGGCAAACCTATCTATAAGCGTATCCTGCTTAAAATGAGTGGTGAGGCGTTGATGGGGGCCGGGGATCATGGAATTGAGCCTGAGGTGGTGAATCGTATCGCTACTGATGTTAGTGAACTAGTGAAACTAGGGGTACAGGTTGCAATGGTCGTGGGAGGTGGCAATATCTCTCGCGGCGCAACGCTTGCCGCATGCGGGATGGATCGTGTAACGGCCGACCATATGGGGATGTTGTCGACCGTGATTAACGCGTTGGCAATGCAGGATGCACTAGAACATCATGGCGCATATGCGCGGGTGATGTCTGCTGTTAAAATTAACCAAATTTGTGAAGACTACATTCGTCGTAAGGCGATCCGCCATCTTGAAAAAGGGCGTGTGGTGATCTTTGCTGCGGGTACCGGCAATCCATTTTTCACTACTGACACTGCAGCCAGTTTGCGCGGCATAGAAGTGAATGCCGATGCGGTATTAAAAGCGACGATGGTCGATGGGATCTATTCAGATGACCCAAGGAAAAATCCAGATGCAGAGCGCTACGATACGCTGACTTATGATGAGGTGCTGCATCGAAAATTGATGGTGATGGACGCGACTGCGATCGTTTTGTGTCGTGACAATAACATGCCATTAAGAGTGTTTGATATTACTAAGCCCGGCGCACTAAAAGATGTTGTGATGAATGAAAAAGAAGGCACGCTGGTATCTAACGGAGAGAGCGCATGATCGATGAAATCACTAAAGATGCTGAAATCCGTATGGGGAAAAGTATCGAGTCACTGAAACTTGCATTCGCCAAGATGCGTACCGGGCGTGCCAATGCGAGCCTTCTGGACCATATTAAAGTCTCTTATTACGGTAATGATGTGCCGTTGAGCCAGTGTGCGACCGTATCCGTTTCTGAGGCGCGTACATTGACCATTAGTCCGTGGGAAAAAGAGCTGGTGCCTGTGATTGAAAAGGCGATTATGCGCTCCGACCTTGGTCTGAACCCTTCAACAGCTGGTACTACTATTCGAATTAGTATTCCACCGCTGACCGAAGAGCGCCGCAAGGATATGATCAAAGTGGCGCGCGCTGAAGCAGAGAATGGCCGAATTGCGATTCGAAATATTCGTCGAGACGCCAACAGTGATTTTAAAGAGCTTCTGAAAGAGAAAGAGATTACTGAAGATGAAGAGCGTAGTGCGGAAGAGGGGATACAGAAGTTGACTAATCGTTTTGTTACCGAAGTAGAAACGTTGCTGACAGCAAAAGAAAAAGACCTGATGGAGATCTGATTCGGCTTAAGCGAATTTTGATCCGGTGTAATGTGATGTCTAAGCAGATGTCACTTACTCATTACTGAAAATGTTATTGTTCAATTAAGGTTTAGATTGTCTCCCATAATGTTTGCTAGCAAACCTGAAGACACCCCGACAACCGCAAACTCTGACGCTATACCACGTCACGTTGCGATTATTATGGATGGCAATGGGCGTTGGGCCAAAAAGCGTTTGATGCCGCGTATCGTTGGCCATAAGGCCGGTGTTGAAACGGTGCGGGCGATGGTGCGCCACTGCGCCGAAAAAAAGATCGAAGTACTAACCCTGTTTGCCTTTAGCAGTGAAAACTGGCGTCGTCCTGAAAAAGAGGTGCGCTTGCTGCTAGAACTTTTTGTGATGGCACTAAAACGCGAAGTAAAGCGGCTCAATGATAATAATGTCATTTTAAAAGTCGTTGGTGATTGCGCGGCCTTCCCGGAAGCACTGCGGCAGGAAATCGCTAAAGCGGAAGCGACCACCAGCACAAACACTGGCCTGAAATTAGTGGTTGCGGCCAATTATGGTGGGCGCTGGGATATTGTACAGGCAACACGTGCGTTGGCTATTGAAGCGGCTAGTGGAAAACTTGACCCTGCACAGATCGACGAGGCTGCATTAGAACGCCATCTATCGCTCTACGGTATGCCGGAGCCCGATCTTTTTATTCGTACCGGTGGTGAAGAGCGCGTGAGTAATTTTCTTCTGTGGCAGCTTGCCTATTGTGAAATGCACTTTACTGAGACTCTGTGGCCTGATTTTGATGGTGATGCGCTGGATGTGGCCCTGGACTCCTTTAGTAAACGCCAGCGTCGTTTTGGGCGTACCGGTGATCAGGTGGAACTGGGTAAAAATGCTTAAGCAGCGTGTCATTACCGCGCTGATTCTGGCGCCGTTATTTGTCTGGAGTGTGATTGCGCTGCCGACTACTTATATCTCGATACTGTTTGCGGTGATGATCACGGTTGGTGCGACTGAATGGGTGCGCTTGATGGGGGAGCCTGCGCCGATTGGAAAATACCCTTTTATTGGGCTTGTCTGGCTACTCATGCTGGTGAGCGGCTGGGTGAGCCAGCACACGATACCCTTTTATCTATTGCTCACGGCTACTGCGCTATGGTGGTGTTACGCGGTCTGGTTACTGCAGCGCTACAGCGCGCACGTATTGAACTGTGAAGCACAGGGGAAAACGAATCAATTTCCACTTTCAGGATTGACGGCCATCGGTGTCGTTCTGTTAGTGCCGAGCTGGATTGCGATGGTGGTACTGCATACAATATCACCCTATTGGTTACTGTTAATGATGGTTCTGATCTGGGGTGCCGATACCGGCGCTTATTTTTCAGGGCGAGCCTTTGGTAAGCGTAAGCTTGCACCACAGGTGAGCCCTGGTAAAAGCTGGGAAGGTGTTGCGGGTGCGATGGTGATGGCAGTGGTGGTTGGATTAGTGGGCGGGATGTTGCTTGATGTGAGAGGTGTTGCACTCTTTGGCTTAGTGATTTTGTCGTTGATTACCGTCGCATTTTCGATTGTAGGTGATTTAATGGAAAGTTTGATGAAACGCCGTATTGGCGTAAAAGATAGCGGTACCTTGTTGCCTGGCCATGGTGGTGTACTGGATCGTATCGATAGTTTAACGGCTGCCGCGCCAGTCTTTGCTTTAGGTATTTTCCTGTTGGGTATCCGCGCATGACTGGTATTACTGTTCTGGGGTCGACTGGCTCGATTGGCGTTAGCACGCTTGATGTGATTGCGCAGCATCCTGAGCAGTATCGTGCGGTAGCATTAACGGCCAATCGAAATGTTGAACGTCTGTTCGCACAGTGTGTCGCTCATTGTCCCGATTATGCAGTGATGTGTGATGAGACGGCGGCAGAGCAGTTGCAGCAAAAAATTCAGAAAGCAGGTCTCGATGTTGAGGTACTTGCCGGTACCGCGGGCCTGGAGAAAGTCTCAGTGCTACCTCAGTGTGATCAGGTGATGGCAGCGATTGTTGGTGCTGCAGGCCTGTTACCCACATTGGCCGCGGTACAGGCGGGAAAACGAGTATTGCTGGCGAATAAAGAGGCGTTGGTGATGTCTGGTCACCTCTTTATGGATGCGGTGCGTGAACATGGTGCAGAATTGTTGCCGATTGATAGCGAACACAATGCGATCTTTCAATGCATGCCCGAATCTAAAGGAGGGCGTTTTAATGGGCTTGAAAATGGCGGCATTGAACAGATTTTATTGACTGGTTCGGGTGGCCCTTTTCGCACGGTTGATCCGGCGGAATTGGTTAACGTTACGCCAGATCAGGCCTGTGCTCACCCCAACTGGGTGATGGGACGTAAGATATCAGTTGATTCCGCGACGATGATGAATAAAGGGTTAGAGTTGATTGAGGCGTGCTGGCTCTTTGCCGCGCCGCCGGAGAAAATTTTGATTGTGGTGCACCCGCAAAGTATTATTCACTCCATGGTGGAGTATATTGATGGTTCAGTATTAGCGCAGATGGGAAGCCCCGATATGCGGATTCCGATTGCCCACTCAATGGCATGGCCACAGCGTATGTCATCTGGGGTTGAGCGTTTGAATCTTTTTGATGTTGCGCGACTGGACTTTGAACGTCCGGATGATGCGCGTTTTCCTTGTCTGCGGCTGGCGCGTACGGTGGCAGAACAGGGTGGTACTGCAGCGGCGATTCTTAATGCTGCGAATGAAATCGCAGTTGAGGCTTTTCTTGATGAGACGCTTGGCTTTATGGATATTAGCCAGGTGATTGAAGCGACCCTGGCTGATGTGAGCGCCCACACAGCAGATAGTTTAGCGATTGTATTGCAGGCCGATGCGGCAGCGCGTGAAGTGGCGAAAAGCCATGTTGAGAGGTTGAAGCTAACATGATGGAATCTGTTCTATCCTCGGTTTTCTTTTTTATCATTGCGATTGGCGTATTGATTACGGTGCACGAGTTTGGTCACTTCTGGGTGGCGCGTAAGGTCGGTGTAAAGGTGATTCGTTTTTCGGTGGGGTTTGGTAAGCCGCTTTTTAGGTGGCGTCGTGCGAACGATGAGACCGAATATGTGATCGCCATGTTGCCGCTCGGCGGCTACGTGCAGATGCTGGATGAGCGTGAAGGGAATGTCGCGCCTGAAGAGCTTGATCGAGCCTTTAACCGCAAGTCACTGGCGAGTCGAACCGCAATTGTCGCGGCTGGCCCTGTCTTTAACTTTATATTGGCGATCGCTATTTACTGGTTAATCTTGATGATAGGTGTGAGCGGGGTTAAGCCAATCGTTGGAGACATTAACGAGGCGAGCATTGCCTCAGCGGGTGGCTTTCAGCGAGGTGATGTGATTACCCATGTGGGTGATACAAAAACAGTCACATGGGGAACGGCAGCAATGGCGTTGTTAGACCATAGCCTGGACGATGAATTGCTAGTCGTACGTGTGCTTGAAGATGGTGTGGTGAGCAAAATGCGACAGCTGGACTTCTCGACGCCGGGGCTGGAGCTTGAGCGTAAAAACCTGCTTGAAAGCATCGGCATTAATATTATGCGCCCACAGATTCCGGCACGTATTGGAGAGGTAACACCTGGCGGCTCGGCGGATAAAGCGGGCATCATCAGCGGTGATCTTTTATTGACGGCAGATGGTGAGGTGGTTGCCGATTGGGCAAAGTGGGTTCATATTGTGAGAAAAAACCCTGAAACCCTGCTTCAGGTTGAGCTGGAGCGAGATGGTCGTGTGATAGTGGTTGATCTGCGACCTGCCCGCTTAGCGACCAAAGAGGGTGAGATTGGGCGCATCGGAGCCACGGTTAACTATCCGAAAGAGCTGTTTGAGGAATTTAATGCGGTTGAACGTTACTCCTTTTTTGCGGCATTCAATGCTGCGGTTGTTAAAACCTGGGATATGTCGCTGCTAACATTGCGCATGCTGGGCAATATGGTAGTCGGCAATGTGTCGGTCGATAATCTCAGTGGTCCGATTAGCATCGCGCAATATGCTGGTTCCTCTGCCGGAATGGGTTTTGTTGCCTTTGCCGGGTTTCTGGCATTGATTAGTATCAGCCTTGGGGTGTTGAATCTGTTGCCGATCCCGATGCTTGATGGTGGCCACCTGTTTTATTATCTGATTGAATGGATCAAAGGGAGTGCCGTGTCAGAAGAGACCCAGATGATGGGGCAGCGGGTTGGCATTGCATTGCTGGTGCTGGTGATGGTAGTGGCATTTTACAACGACATTGATCGTTTGGTGAGTTAGCAGGTGACTGGTTTGCGGGTAGTACAGATGAAGTTGATGTTGCGTGTTGGGGCGCTGCTATTGATTGGTAGTTTTGGCGTGTCTTCGGCATGGGCTTTTTCCCCCTTTACGATACAGGATGTTGAAATTCGTGGTCTTGAGCGAATTTCATTGGGCACGGTGCTCAATTATTTGCCATTAAGTGTTGGTGAGCAATTGGATGAAGCGCGCGCAGATAATGTCATTAAAGAACTTTTTAAAACGGGTTTTTTCGATGATGTGACTGTTGCATCGCGCGGCAATGTACTGGTGGTTATGGTACGTGAGCGGCCAGCGATCGCCAGCATTGATATTGCTGGCAATAAAGATATTGAGACAGAGGCGTTAAATGGGGCGTTGGAGCAAATTGGGCTGACGAGCGGCCGAGTGTTTGACCGTTCTGCGCTTGATAAGGTGGTGCGCGAGCTTGAGCGCCAATATATCAATCAGGGGCAGTATGGGGTCAAGGTTGAGTCTGAGGTGGTGACGCTTGAAGATGGCCGGGTTGAGATCGATATCGATATTAACGAAGGCGATGCAGCCACTATTAAGCAGATTAACCTGGTAGGTAATCACGCCTATTCGGATGGTGTTTTACGAAACAAATTTCAACTCGATTCACCGGGCATATTTTCTGGCGGTGAGCAATACTCACGCTTTAAACTGAGCGCAGACCTGGAATCATTGCGCTCATATTACCTTGATCGTGGTTACATTAATTTTAATATCGATTCGACACAGGTCACCCTGTCGCCGGATAAACAGGATATGTTTATCTCGATCAATGTCTCAGAAGAGCATCAATATTCGATTAAAGAGATCAGGCTGGTGGGCGACCTGGTCTTGTCGGAAGCAGAGTTAAGGCCTTTGATCTCACTTGCCGAGGGCGATATTTTTTCACGTAGCAAGGTAACGGCGAGCACAGAGGCGTTAAATAGCCTGCTGGGAGAAGAGGGTTTTGCTTTCGCTAATATTAATGCGATTCCAGAGGTCGATAAGGAAAATCATCTGGTTTCTTTATCCTTCTTTATCGACCCGGGGCGTCGAGTCTATGTACGCCGAATTAATATTAGTGGCAATAAAAATACGAAAGACGAAGTGGTGCGACGTGAGTTCCGCCAGATGGAAGGTGGCTGGATTTCGACTGCTCAGATCGATCGTTCGCGAGTGCGTGTGCAGCGCCTGGGTTTCTTTGAAAATATCAATATTGAAACACCATCCGTGCCAGGTGCTGAGGGAGAGGTTGATGTCGCGCTCTCTTTAGATGAGCGGGCTTCTGGTTCGCTGACGGCGGGTATTGGTTTTTCTCAGACTCAGGGAATGCTGATTAATGCCAGTATTAGTCAGGATAATTTCATGGGGAGCGGTAAGCGCATCACCACGAATATCAATAATAGCGATGTGAACACCGTCTACAGTTTTTCCTATAATAATCCGTACTATACGGTGAACGGGGTGAGTCGCGGCTTTAATCTCTCTTTTAGAGAGACAGATGCGGCCAGGGCGAATATTGCCTCATACACCTCTGATCAGTATGGTGTCGGTGTCAATTATGGTTTCCCGTTGAATGAATTTAACCGAGCATCACTCGGGATTGCCTATGAAAGTACTAATATTCAGACTTCGGTGTTAACACCTCAGTCAGTCCTTGATTTTCTAAATGCAAATTCGGACGAGTTTGATATCTATAAATTGACGCTAGGGTGGTCTCATGACACCCGTGACCGAACTATCTTTGCCAATGATGGCCTATTGGTGAGCTTGAGTAATACCATCGCACTGCCAGGCAGTGGTCTGGAGTATTATAAGGTTGATGTTCGTGCGATGAAATTTCAGCCAATTACTAAACGCGTTACTCTTTTAGTGAAGGGAACCGTCGGCTACGGTGACAGCTACTCGGATACCACGCGCCTGCCTTTTTTTGAGCATTACTACGCAGGTGGCAGTAGCTCAGTGCGTGGTTATGAGGGGAACTCGCTTGGGCCGCAAGAAAATAATGTGTCGCAGGGTGGGGTACTGAAAGTGGTTGGGAACCTTGAACTAATAGTGCCGATGCCATTTGTGGATGAAGATAACCGTTCGCTACGCTTGAGTGGCTTCTATGATATTGGTAATGTGTTCACTAGTGGCAGTGACTATGATTCGGCGGAATTGAGGACATCGACAGGTATTGCGTTGATCTGGATGTCGCCGATTGCACCGCTGACATTTAGTTATGCATTCCCTCTGAATGATAAAGAGGGTGATAAACTTGAACGTTTTCAGTTTACGTTAGGCTCTTTTTTCTTCTAGATTATTGACAGTTGGGGTTGAGATTTGAATAAAATAATCAAAATGGTTTTAGTGGGTATCATGCCGCTGTTCCTTACGTTGCCTGTTGTGGCTGCAGACCTTAAACTAGGGTATGTCGATGCTGTAAAACTGTTTCAGGAAGCACCGCAGGCTGCGCAGTCTGAGGTGATGTTACGAAAAGAGTTTGCTGACCGTGAAAAGGAACTATTAGCTTTGCAGGAAAAGGCAAAAGAGCTGGAAGATCGCCTTAGACGTGATGGTATGGTGATGAGCGAGAGCGCGCGTAAAAAGATCGATAGTGAGTTAATCTCACTTTCTCGTGATGCGCGTCGTAATCAGGAAGAGTTTCGTGAGGATCTTAATCGTCGTCGTAATGAAGAAATCGCGAAGGTACAGGAATTTATTAAGCAGGTTATTGATAAGCTTGGTAAAGAAGAGGGGTTTGATCTGATCTTCTTTGAAGGAATTGCCTTTGCCAACCCTGAACTTGAAATTACCTCAAAGGTACTGACCAGACTACAAACGCTTTCTAAATAAATTGTAAAAGGATATATTCACTTGGGATTAACGCTGGCGCAACTGGCATCTCGCCTGGGTTGTGAATTTGAGGGTGATGCGGCCTGCCTGATATCCGGTGTCGCCACGCTGGCGGATGCCACTGCGGGTGAACTCAGTTTTTTTGTGAGTTCGAGATACCGCTCTGACCTGGCCACAACACAGGCATCGGTAGTGATTGTGGCAGAGCGAGACCGCGCCGCCTCTCCTGTGAATATATTGATTGCGAAAGACCCCTATCTAGCATATGCGCGTGCCGCGCAGCTGCTTTACCCAGAGCCATTTCAGGCTGGTGGGGTGCATCCCTCTGCCGAAATAGACTCAACTGCGAAAATTGATGCTTCAGCGTGGGTTGATGCGCTGTGCGTGATTGGGCCTGGTGTGGTAGTGGGCGCCAATACGCAGATTGGTGCCGGGTGTATCCTTGATCGTGATATTACGATTGGCTGCGATTGTCGTTTATTTGCGAATGTAATGATTCATGGCCACGCTTCACTGGGTGCGCGTTGCGTGATTCAAGCCGGTGCGGTGATCGGTAGCGATGGCTTTGGTTATGCCAATGACCAGGGTAAGTGGGTTAAAATTCCGCAGGTGGGTGGTGTGATACTAGGCGATGATGTTGAAGTGGGGGCCAATACCACCATTGACCGTGGTGCGTTGAGTGATACGATCATTGAAAACGGGGTAATACTGGATAACCAGATCCAGATCGCTCACAATGTTCATATTGGTGAGCAGACTGCGATTGCGGGCTGTACTGGTGTTGCGGGGAGTACGCACATTGGAAAACGATGTGCGATTGGCGGTCATGTGGGCATTGTTGGTCATTTGACGATTGCCGATGGGGTGCAGATTAGTGCCAAGACGTTTGTCAGCCAGTCGATTGATAAAGCAGGCTTTTATTCGTCCGGTACGCCAGTTGAATCGAATGCGCGTTGGCGCAGAAATTTTGTACGGATGAAGCAGCTGGATGAGATGGCGCGCCGTATCAAAGCGCTTGAGAAAATGGTACACAAATTATCTAATGATGTCTGAAGCAAAGGGTAGAGTAGAAGAGATGACGCAGGAGAAGGAAAGGCAGATCGAAGTAGGTGCGATGGATATTCATCAGGTGATGCAACATCTACCACATCGTTACCCGTTTTTACTGGTCGATAAAGTGGTTTCATGTGTGCCAGGTGAAACCCTGACAGCGCTCAAAAACGTTACTATTAATGAGCCATTTTTTCCGGGCCACTTTCCGATTAAACCAGTGATGCCTGGGGTATTGATTCTTGAGGCACTGGCCCAGGCAACGGCTATTCTCACTGCCAAGAGTATGAGTGATGCGCCGACTGGTGAAACGCTTTATTATTTGGTGGGTATCGATAACGCTCGTTTTAAACAGCCTGTTGAACCCGGCGACCAGCTGATATTGAAGACAGATCTCATCCGTAACAAACGTAGTATCTGGAAGTTTGATGCCAAAGCATTAGTTGATGATAATGTAGTGGCGAGTGCTGAGATTATCTGTTCGGTGCAATCTGCATAATGAATTGTGTGTAAATAAAGAAAATTTATGATTCATAGCTCTGCAATTATTGACCCTGCCGCACGCCTCGCTGAGGATGTAACGGTGGGGCCTTTTTCGACTATCGGGGCGGATGTTGAGATTGGTCGTGGTAGTGTCATCGGCTCTCATGTGGTGGTTAAAGGGCCGACTACCATTGGTGAAAATAATCAGATTTTCCAGTTTGCTTCAGTGGGTGAAGATCCGCAGGATAAAAAATACCAGGGTGAGGTGACCCGCCTTGAAATTGGAGACAATAACGTGATTCGCGAGGGTTGTACGCTCAATCGAGGTACTGCTCAAGATAGAGGAATGACCTCTATTGGGGATGGTAATCTGATCATGGCGTATGTGCATATTGCACATGATTGCGTGGTGAAAAACAATACGATTTTAGCCAATAATGTCGCGCTTGCAGGGCATGTCACGATAGAAGATTTTGCCATTCTGGGCGGTTACACCCTGGTGCACCAGTTTTGTGTGATTGGCTCGTATGCATTTACTGCGATGGGCAGTGTGTTGCCAAAAGATGTGCCGCCTTATGTGCTGGTCTCTGGTCATATGGCGAAGCCATTTGGGTTGAACATAGAAGGGCTGAAACGGCGCGGTTTTAGTAGTGAAACGATCCGAGATTTACGTCGCGCCTACAAATTAATCTACAAGGCTGGCATTACCATTGAGCAGGCATCACAGCAGATGCGTGACCTTAATCCTGCTTCTGATGAAATTGCTGTGTTGGCTGACTTTATCCAAAAGTCACAACGTGGCATTGTTCGTTAATCATTTTGAGATCTTTGCAGGAGCAGTGATTTTGTTCTCTGGCAAGGCAAAAGTGCACGGAATGAGGGAGTTTATCGCTATAAATGACCGATTGAGTATGCTTTTAACGCCGTCAGAGGATAAAAGAACAATCGTGCAAAGATCTCATTTTACGTTATCTGAGAGATAATTATTGTGCGTATCGGGATCGTTGCAGGAGAGGCATCAGGAGACCTGCTTGGCGCTGAATTGATGCAGGCGATTAAGCGCCGTGTACCAGAGGCCCGCTTTGAAGGGATCGCAGGCCCGAAGATGATCGCGCAGGGGTGTGATGCACTCTATCCTTCTGAAAAACTCGCGGTAATGGGGTTGATCGGCATCGGCAAATACATGGAGCTGCGCTCAATTCGTGCGGGGCTTGCGCGTAAACTGATTAACGATCCGCCTGATATTTTCATTGGGATTGATGCACCTGATTTTAATATTGGCCTTGAAACTCGCCTGCGCAACCAGAATATTCCGACCGTGCATTACGTGAGTCCATCGGTCTGGGCGTGGCGTCAGTATCGTCTGCCAAAGATTGCACGTGCAATTGATTTGATGATCACCTTATTTCCATTTGAAGCCAGGTTTTACGAAGAGCATAACGTGCCCGTTAAGTTTGTGGGTCATCCATTGGCGGATATGATTTCGCTAGATACTGATAGTGTTGCGGCGCGCCATGCATTGGGCCTGCCGCTGGATAAGCAGATTATTGCACTGCTGCCGGGGAGCCGAATGGGGGAGGTCTCTCGTCTCTCTGATTATTTTGTGCAGGCGGCGGCGCAGTGCATAGAGCAACGACCAGGCCTTCACTTTGTGGCACCTTTCGCCAACCGTGAAACACGTGAAATATTTGAACAGGCACTGAAAACAAAGGCACCACATCTACCGATCACCATCGTTGATGGTCAGTCACGTGAGGCGATGGCCGCAGCCGACGCGGTGTTGCTTGCCAGTGGCACGGCAACCCTGGAAGGGATGTTACTAAAAAAACCGATGGTGGTTGCCTATCGCCTCAAGCCTTTTTCTTATTGGTTGGCGATGCAGTTATTGAAGGTTGATAATTATTCATTGCCTAATCTGTTGTTAGGCAAGCGTGTTATCCCGGAGATTATTCAGGATGATGTCACGCCTGAGAGCCTTTCCAGCGCCGTGTTGGCTTACCTGGATGCCCCTGAAAAGGTGGCCGACTTACAACAGCAGTTTCTGGCTATTCACCATGAGCTTAGACAAAATGCTAGTGAAAATGCAGCGGATGCCGTGTTATCGGTGGTTGAACGTGCACGCAGCATGGGGCCAGGCTCAGCAAAAGACTGAGCCCCTGTTGTCGCTGTTTCAGTGCGGAAGTCTGACGGTAAGCACATCGCACGCCGCATGGTTAATCACGCTGTTCGCGGTGGAGCCGAGTAGTCGTTGTAATCCACGACGACCATGTGTACCGACGACGATTAAGTCTGCACTCTTTTCTGTGGCTACTGTGGTGATTTCATGGCTGGGTGAGCCGCTCGGTACCAGGAGCGCTGCATCACCAAGCCCCATCTCTGTTGCAAATGTCTGTAACGATTTTTCACCTTGTTTAATCAGATCTTCTTCAACCAGTAGCCAGTCCGGCGAGGGAACCAGCTCGTCACCAAAGGCGAGCGGTGAGAGATACTCCACCGCATGTAACAGTGTTATCTCTGCGCCATTTTTCTGCGCGATATCGAGTGCACGAGCCGCGACTATTTTTGATGATTCGGAAAAGTCGACCGCGACGACGATTTGCTGATAATTGGGGATATTGGTGGTCATGATAAGCTTACTCCCATCGTTCTCATTACAAGTAGAAATTCACAGTCACACCATTCATATTATGATGTTTACGCAAGCCCTGCTACTTTGATGATCAATCCGCTTAACTAGCCTACTACATAATTCGCCTGTGCATAACTGTAAAATTTTACAGTATCTCTTTCTGGCTTTTTATGCTGTTATGAGTGTGACCTGGGGGTGTTAGCACCCCCTAATTATCACAACAATCATTTTCTATCGGCCAGATCCAGGGACGGATTCAGAGACGGTGTAGCATTTGAACCTGGGGCGTGGTGCTTTATGAGTAGCAGATCAAGAAATCCGCTGTTAATGGCGAAGCTGTTTTTTTCTTTGCCGACGATATACATCCAGAGCGCATTTCGCTCGCTGGGTATCATTTTGTTCTGGTCTCTCTTAACCGCGTCATCAATAGCCTCGGCTGTAGAAGTGCCACTCGGCGGAAAACCGCAGGCCGTTGCCATACACGCCGGAACGGGTCAGGTGCTTGTCGTGGTTAAGGAGAGCCAGGCACTTGAGGTCATCGACCTGACCAGCCAGAACAGCGTTGCAACCATTGCGCTGGGTGAAAAGCCGACGAACATTGCACTCAATCCCGCCACCAGTACGGCCGTTATCACGCATAAAAAGAGCGATTCCGTTAGCTTTATCGACCTCGCTTCCCATGTGGTGACGGGCACACTGGCGGTGGGAAAAGACCCACACGGTGTCGCCGTAGATGCTGCCAGCAACCTCGCCATTGTGGCCAATAAAAAAGCCGATACCGTCTCGATTATTGATCTACAGACCTTCATCGTCATCAACACACTAACGGTAGGCGAGCGCCCCACGGCGGTAGCAGTCGATAACGGCATTGCCATCGTCAGCAACGAAAAGAGCGATACACTCAGTTTTATTGATCTCGCCACACAGACAGTCATCGCCACCCTCCCTGTCGCAGAGAAACCGGGCGAGATAGCGGTCAATCCCGAGACGCGTATTGCTGTTATCACCCACGAAAAAAACAATCAGATCAGTATTATCGATCTCCCCACTCGAACGCTGCTAAGCACCTTGCCGGTGGGCGAAGAGCCCCAGGCGGTCGCAATCAACCCAGTAACCAATATCGCCCTGATTAGCAATGAGCACGACGACAGCCTCAGCGTCATCGACCTGAGCGACCTGTCGATGCTCGGCACCCTCAGCACCGGCCGTAACCCGGTCGATGTTGCCATTGATGCCGAGAGCAACATTGCCGTGGTCGCCAACAAAAAAGGGCACTCCATCAGCATCATCGATCTCGCCACCGCCACCTATGCCATCTCGGCCCCGGTAGGGCATGACCCGCACGGCGTCGCCATTCACCCCAGCCTGAACATCGCTGTTGTGGCCAATATGAAAGACGACACCGTTACTATTCTCTCACTGCCAGACGGGGCGACCACCGCCACCATCGCAGTCGGCAAAAAGCCGCGCAGTGTCGCGATCCATACCGCGCGCAACGAAGCGCTGGTGAGCCAACGAAAAGATGACACGCTGACGGTCATCGACCTCATCACCCAGCAAGTCGTCGCCACCATCGCCGTTGGCAAAGGGCCCAGAGGCATTGTGATTGATGAAAATACCAACCGCGCCATTGTCGCCAACAAAAAAGAGAACACGCTGAGTCTCATTGATATCAATGCACGCACAGTCACCGCCACGATACCCGTAGGCAAAGACCCCGTTGATGTTGCCCTGCATCCCACATCGAATAGCGTACTCGTCGTCAATAAAAAGGATGACACCCTGCAAATCATCGATCTGGATAGCGGCACTGTCACCGCAACCATCGCGACCGGCAGGCAACCGCGCGCCGTGGCCGTCAGCGCGACGCTTAATATAGCCGTCGTCGCCAACAAAAAAGATGACAACCTGACCCTGTATGATCTTGCCGATAACAGTGTCATTGCCACCATCCCGGTTGGCAAAGCACCCAGAGATCTCGCGATACGAGAAACAGATGACCATCTACTGGTGGTCAACAAAGGCGACAACACCGTCTCGGTCGTTGACCTCATCACACAGAGCGTCATCGAAACCTTGTTCGTCGGCAACACCCCCTTTGCCGTTGCGCTCCACCCTGACACAGGCCAGGGCATCGTCACCAACGAACACAGTGACGATATTTCGTTACTGAATTTTACCGCCACAGACAACACCGCCCCGACCATCACCGCTGCTCTTTCTATGCCCGCCAACGCCGCAGGATGGCACCAGCAAGATGTTACCGTCACTTTCACCTGCACCGATGCCGGGATAGCCGCATGCCCCGCACCGGTTACTCTATCAACAGAAGGGGCAGGGCAGGTTATCAGCGGCACCGCTACTGATGTGGCGGGCAACAGCGCCACAGCATCCATCACCGTTAATCTGGACAAAACCCAGCCCACAATGACGGCAACATCGACGCCGCTTGCCAACATATTTGGCTGGCATAACAGCGATGTTATCGTGTCGTTTAGTTGTAGTGATACGCTTTCAGGGATTGTGCAATGCCCCGCTGATCTTTTGATTGCTGATGGCGGGGCTGGGCAGGTCGTGAACGTGACTGACCTAGCCGGCAACAGCGCGGTCTCTTCCATCACGCTGATGATTGATAAGAGCGCACCAGTGGTTACGATCAACTCGCCGCTAGCAGGGGCGCAACTGACCGAGACACCCGTCACGGTCAATGGCAGTGTTGTGGACACCAATACCATCACCTCGCTGACGGTCAATGGTATTGCGCTCACACCTGCCACCGATGGCAGTTTTAGCGGTGCGATACCGCTCACTGAGGGTGCCAACACCCTCACTGCCACCGCTATCGATATTGCCGATAACAGTGGCAGTGCTGCTGTCGATGTCACACTGACGCTTAATCAGTCGCCGACGATCACCTCTGTGGCTCTGCTTTCTGCTGCGGAAAACAGTCCCTATCGCTACGATGTTGATGCAAATGATCCAGATGCTGGGGATACGCTGACCTATTCACTGGTCTCCTCTCCCGTTGGAATGTCCATCGATAGTGCGAGTGGTTTGATCCAGTGGACGCCTGTTACGGTAGATGTTGGGAATCAAAGCATCACCGTGCGCGTAGTGGACCGATCCGGTGCCGAAGCAACACAAACTTTTGTTGTGATGGTGGCACCTGCAATCAACCCGACGGTCGTGACCACCCTGCAAAGTGCGACCGCCTTCCTCTACAGTGGCGCCAACCCGATTCAGACCGGGGTTGTGGCGGGCACGATTGATGTCAAACGCGCAGCCGTCATACGCGGCAAGGTCATGGGGCGGGATAACCAGCCATTAAGTGATGTCACCCTGACGATCAAAAACCATCCAGAGTTTGGCCAGACCCTGAGCCGCAGCGATGGCATCTTCGACATGGCGGTGAACGGTGGCGGGCTGCTCACCATCAATTATGAGAAGGCGGGTTATCTGCCGGTACAGCGTCAGGTCAACGCCCCGTGGCAGGATTACATCTGGGCCGATGATGTCGTGATGATTGCACTGGACAGTGCGGTCACGACGATTGACCTCTCATCCACCACCGCGATGCAGGTGGCACAGGGCAATCCTGTGACCGATGTTGACGGCACCCGCCAGGCCACCGTTCTTTTCCCTCAAGGCATCACCGCGACCATGACACTGCCCGATGGCACCACGCAGGTGCTGACCACCCTTAATGTTCGGGCGACTGAATACACCGTGGGTGAAAATGGCCCCGAGGCGATGCCCGGCCCTTTGCCTCCCACCAGTGCTTATACTTATGCCGTTGAGCTTTCTGTCGATGAGGCCATGGCAGCGGGTGCTACACGGGTAGACTTTAACCAACCGGTGCCGTTCTACGTGGATAACTTTCTTGACTTTCCGGTGGGAGAAATAGTCCCCACCGGTTGGTACGACCGAGAAAAGTCGGCCTGGATCCCCTCTGATAACGGTTTGATTATCGGTATTCTCGCGATCACCAATGGCATGGTTGAGCTGGATCTGGATGGTAGTGGTAACGCAGCGGACGCCTCAGTCTTGAGCAACTTGGGCATCACTGATGCAGAGCGTGCTCGTTTGGCTAGTCTATACACAGTGGGTAAGAGCCTCTGGCGTGTTCCCATTACTCACTTTACGCCGTGGGATCATAATTGGCCTTTTGGCCCTCCGTCGGATGCAACAGATTTGCTACCACCTCCACCAATGGACGAATCACCGCCGGACGAAGACGAACCTTGCGTTGGGGGTTGCATCATTCAGCCCCAGAGCCAGTCGCTCGGGGAAGAACTGCCCATCATCGGTACGTCATTCAATTTGCGCTATCAGAGTGAACGTATGCCTGGTACCATCGCGGCACGTACGCTCCGTATACCTTTGTCAGGTGATGTAATATCAACCAGCCTGCAAGCCATAGAATTCACTATTGACGTTGCAGGTCAAACTTACCAGCAGACATTCTCCGCCATACCCAACCAGAACTACACTTTTGTCTGGGATGGAAAAGATGCCTACGGCCGGGCGCTGGGTCAGACAACGGCCACCATCAGGGTCGAGTACCACTACAGTTTGGTCTATTACCCTGCTCGGCAGGATTTTCAGCGTGCATTTGCACGTGTTCGCAGTGCCGGCGCTCAGTTTCTAGGTACTCGCGGCAGCGAGACTAGTGTGCTAAGCCGGCAGTGGCAACGCACACTGACAGGCGTTGCAGAAGCACCTCATTTGGCCAGCAGTGCTTTGGGCGGGTGGGGGGTGGATATCCTACATACCTATAACCCATCAGCGAGAGCGCTTTTTCAAGGTAATGGGAAGGTGCGAAAAGCAGATGGCTTTAATCGTGTGATTACTAGAGTGGCGGGGACGGGGGCGTGGGGTGATTCCGGTGATGGTGGCCTTGCTGACCTGGCTCGGATGCGCTGGCCTGTTGATGTCAGCTTAGCTCCTGATGATAGCCTCTACATTGCGGATAGAATTAGTCAGAATGTCCGCCGTGTCAGCCCGGATGGGATTATCACCACTGTGGCTGGTACAGGAGTCCAAGGTTATTCTGGTGATGGTGGCCTCGCTGTCCAAGCGATGTTGAGTTGGCCCGAAGATGTGGCTCTTGGTTCCGATGGCAGTTTTTACATTGCAGACTCCGGTAATCATCGCATCCGCCGCGTTGCGCCTGATGGGATTATTACCACCGTAGTGGGTACGGGGGCTGCGGGCTATGCTGGCGATGGTGGCCCTGCCGACCAGGCTCTGTTGAATGCACCCTATGGCGTCGCTGTTGGCCCTGACGGTAGCCTCTACATTGCGGATGCCAATAATAATAGCATTCGCCGTGTTACACCGGACGGTATCATCACCACCATTCAGGCTGCGCTGAGCTTTCCTACTGATGTTGCCTTTGGCCCTGACGGTAGCCTCTACATCGCGGACGAAGGCAATAACCGTGTCCGTCGTGTTACCTCTGATGGCACCGTCACTACTGTAGCAGGTACGGGGGTTCAGGGTGATTCGGGCGATGGCGGCTTTGCCGACCAGGCGCTGTTGAATGCCCCCAATGGTGTAGCCATGAGTATTGACGGTAGTCTCTACATAGCTGACTCCGGAAACCACCGCATTCGCAGCATTACCCCGGAAGGGATTATCATCACTGTGGCAGGTACGGGAAATCAAGGGTCGTTTGGAGATGCTGGCCCCGCTGATCAGGCTCAACTGAATGCCCCTAGCGGTGTAGCTATTGGTGCTAACGGAAACCTGTACATTGCAGACAAACGTAATTCTCTAGTTCGAAAAATCGGTGTAGCCCAGACTGGTGTAAGCAATAATGAGTATCTGATTTACTCTACCAGCGGAACCCGATATTACCACTTTTCTACTTCTGGCCATCACCTGCGTACCCTCGATACCACGACAGGTGCAGTGATCTATCAATTTCGTTACGACGCTGACGGCCTCCTAAGTGAGATCGAAGACGTCGATGGTGATATCACCCGCATTGAACGTAGCGCTGGGATCCCAACCGCGATTGTTGCCCCTGACGGCCAACGCACCAGTTTAAGTTTGGGTGCTACTGGTTATCTGGATATTGTGACTGATCCTGCTGGAGAAAGCTGGCAGTCTGAATACACCACTGATGGCCTCATGACCGCCTTCACTGACCGCAACGGTAATCGCTCCGATTACACTTTTGATTCTGAAGGCCGTTTGCTTCAGGATGTCAACGCGATCAATGGCGGCTGGCAACTGGCACGCACTGATATTGATAACGGTTACAGTGTTGCCATGACCAGCGGCGAAGGACGCATTCAGACCTACCTAGTGGAACGTCTGCCAGATGGCACCCGTCGCCAAACCGATACCGCACGTGATGGTAGTGTGACCATCAAAAATTTCAAAAATGCTGTGACGAGCACTATCTTTCCCGATGGTACTACCAGCAATATGACTGAAGGCCCTGATCCTCGTTTCGGTATGCAAAGTTCGGTACCACAGCAATCGGTGCTGACCACACCTAGTGGTCTGACACGCTCTATTGTTGTCGATCGACAGGCAGCGTTGTTAGATGCAAATGACCTACTTAGTCATACTACGCTTACAGAAACCATCACTACCAACGGTAAGGCTAGCGTTAGCAGTTATGACACTACCAGCAATACCTGGACATCCACTAGCCCTGAAGGCCGTATTGCGACGGTCGTGCTTGATGCCCGCGCAAACCCCATTCAGGTGCAGGTTGCAGATCTTGAAGGCATCACGCTGGGTTATGATATTCGCGGCCGACTATCGAGCCAGTCTCAGGGGCAGGGTGCAGAAATGCGTTCTACCACCTATAGCTATCACTCTAGTGGGTCACAGGCCGGTTGGTTGGCCAGCATTACAGATTCTTTAGGCCAGCAAGCCCAGTTTGACTATGATGCTGTTGGTCGGGTGACGCGTCAGACACTGCCGGATGGTCGTTTTATCGATTACAGCTTTGACCATAATGGTAACCTCGCCAGTCTCACACCGCCCGGTGGGGTGGCCCATGTGTTCAGTTACACCTCGGGTGACCAGGAGGCTCAATATATCCCACCGGAGGTGGGTGCGGGTCTCAATGTCACCCAGTACAGCTATAACCTGGACAAGCAGCTGGAACTGGTTACTCGCCCCGATGGTCAAATCGTTGATCCGGTGTACAACATCACCACGGGTCAATTGGAAACCCTCACCCTGCCACGCGGCAGCTATCAATACGGTTACGATTTGACCAGCGGCCAATTGAATCAGATCACCGCGCCTGATGGTGGCGTGTTGAACTACACCTATGATGGCTTTCTTCCACTGACAGAGACCTGGACGGGCAGTGTCAGTGGCGTGGTCACCCGCACCTACAATAATGACTTCCAAATCACTCGCCTGGATAGCAACGGTTTTTCATTCGACTATACCTATGACAATGATGGCCTGCTCACTGGCGCAGGTGCGCTCGGCATTACCCGAGATCCCCTAAATGGCCTGATTACCAGCACTTCTCAGGGAAGTGTGGCTACCACTCATGGTTATAATGGCTTTGGTGAACTCAGTTCAACCAACACCCAGAGCCAGGCGACACTGACGCTATCCGTACAGGGAACGAACATTACCGATGAGACATTGCTGATATCGGGGCAGGTCAGTGATGCCAGCGCGGTGGACATCAATGGAGCCGCCATGACCCTTGCGACGGATGGCACGATCAGTGGCAGTGTCCCCTTGCCCAGCCTGGGCGTGAACACCCTGATAATAGATGTCTATGATGCCAGCGGTCTGTTAGCGTTACAGCGCAATGCCATTGTCCAGCGTTTTGCACTGGGCACGGCTTATACTGTAAGAGAGGTATTGGCCATATCACCGGGAGGCGATGTTTACTTTACCGATAATCTGAATGCCGTGTGGCAACTGCCAGCAGGCAGCAGTACGCCGGAGCAACCCGCCTGGTTAGTGGGTGCGCAGGATGCAGCCGTGACCAGTACCGGGCAAATCTATCTGCTCAAAGGGACACGTCTGACGACCTTTGATGGTGCCATTGAAACGGAAGTGATAGATCTGGCAGGCGCTGGACTGGCATTCATCAACGACATGGTCGTCGGGCCAGATGATCTGGTGTACATCGCATCAGCACCCGATATCTACCGGCTTGCCGGTAATATCGTAGTCCTCCATACAACACTCACTGGCGGCGACCCGGAAGCGGGCGGTGTCTCCTTCATTACGCTCGACAGCTCAAACTGGGGGCTGGTGGCAGATGGTGGGTACGGTGTAGGTTTTCAGCGCATACTCAGTGACGGGAGCACAACGCCTCTGTTCCAACGGGGCTTTCGCAGCAAGTTTTCGGTAGACAGTACGGGTACAGTTTGCTATCCAGGCGAGTCAACCGTTGAGTGCCGCCAGCTGGATGGCACCATCATCCCGTTACCCTTTTCCTCCAATTCACTGAAATTCGGTGCTGATAACAGTCTCTACCATGAGGCTGCAGACAGCAATGTCCATCGCTGGGCCGCAGGCAACGACACGCCGTTGATTGTGGCAACCAGCACGCCAGTACAGGGAGAACTCCAGCTCAGCGGTGCAACAGGCGGCACACTTTATTCCACGACCTATACCCGGGATAAACTGGGCCGCATCACCCAGAAGCAAGAGACGATCACGGGTGCAACCACTACCTACGACTATCGCTATGATCTCGCCGGACGGCTCACCGAAGTCAACACCGATGGCATCACCACCGCCACCTCCACCTACAGCTATGATGCTAACGGCAATAGAAGTGGTGGTACCTATGACGCTCAGGATCGTCTGCTAACCTATGGGGCCAATGGCTACACCTACACCGCCAACGGAGAACTCCAGTCCAAAACCAATACAGGCCTAACCACCAACTACACCTACGATGTTTTGGGGAATCTCACCAACGCCACCCTACCGGGCGGCATGACCATTGACTATCTCATCGACGGTCAGAACAGAAGGATCGGTAAAAAGATCGACGGCACCCTGACCCAGGGCTTCCTCTATCAGGATCAACTCAACCCCATTGCCGAACTGGATGGCCTGGGTAATGTCGTCTCGACATTCGTATATGGCACAAAATCCAACGTCCCGGATTACATGATCAAGGGTGGAAACAGTTACCGGATCATCAGTGATCATTTAGGAAGTCCACGGTTGGTCGTAAGCGTAGCAGATGGAGCTATCGTCCAACTCATTGAGTACGATGTGTGGGGCAACATCACCAATGATACCAATCCCGGTTTTCAGCCGTTTGGGTTTGCGGGTGGGATCTATGATCAGCATACTGGGCTTGTGCGGTTTGGGGCGCGGGATTATGATCCACAGATAGGGCGGTGGACCGCAAAGGATCCGATTAGGTTCCAGGGTGGGGATACTAATCTGTATGGGTATGTGATTAATGACCCGGTTAATTTTGTCGATCCGGATGGACGAATCCTTGTTAATTTGGTGACTGGTGCCATCGGTGCAGTAGTTGGGGGCTTAGTAGCAGCAGCGACTGGGCAATCAATTGCTGGAGGTGTGATCTCTGGTGGGCTTTCAGGTCTTTTCCCTGGGGGTGGGTTACTTGCCAATGCACTTATAGGAGCGGGAAGTAATGTATTAGCTAACCCTTGCGGTGATACTGTAACAAATGTTGTTGCCGGTGCTTTGGGTGGGGTACTTGGGAGGCAGATAGGTATGGCTAATGGTGTGCAAGCTGCGAGGAGTGGAGCAAATAGTACCCAAGCTGTTACAAGGGCCTTTGCTTCACAAGCTGCTAGTGGTAGTGGTATTTCAGGAGGGGCGCAAGCTGCTTCTGGTAATTGACATAAGTAGAAAGAGAGTTATCTAATACAATGGAATCACTTATTTCGATAGGAATTAAAGTTTGTGCAGTGGTTTTAATAATTGCGGCATTTATTTTGTATGCTTTTCCTAAAGAAAAAATACTTTCTGTAAAAGAGCTTGCTAAAACCTTTCGAGGTACGATGCCTCCGCGTACTGTGCTTAATGATTTTGGAAAAAAAACACATACAATTTTTTATGTTTCTGGGGTATTGATGATCTTATTTGCTTTAGCTTCGGTGGTTTTTGGTTAGGATCAATCAATATTTAGGGTCAGTGTAAGAACCAGTTACGAACAAGATCTCGAAGCGATTAAAAGAAAAGGCCCAGCAAATTAGCCGGGCCTTTTCTTTTTTATGAAGTGGTCAAGACCAACCTCCCCAGCGAAAAATATTTAGGGTCAGTGTAAAAACCAGTTGCGAACAAGATATCGAAGCGATTAAAACAAAAGGCCCAGCTAATGAGCCGGGCCTTTTGTTTTTTATGCA
>UOFQ01000006.1_pt1 | contig 32079 bp, 28 predicted proteins | sample 1988961 | NCBI WGS metagenome assembly UOFQ01 (sample SAMEA4712195, study PRJEB27164) | hydrothermal vent metagenome | biome: marine basaltic hydrothermal vent biome; feature: marine hydrothermal vent; material: mineral | place: Pacific Ocean | collected 2011-06-14/2011-07-23 | depth 1719 m | reverse complement strand
TTCTGTATTTCACTGTTTAGTCCGCTAAAGCTACTTCCAAGGTTAGAGACGGCATCGCCAATAACTCCACGAGCCTGTTTTAGTTCCTTGCATGAGCTATTAACTTCGTTATTGAGTGCTTCATTGATGAGTGCTATGAAATCGATAAGATTTTCATGGCTTGATATTTTTGATTGAGTTTTTAATTCTTCTTCTGCTGCTGTATTTGAGCTTGCGAATGACTGTGATCTTAGCGAGGCATAAATCCATAGCAATAGCATAATAACCAGAGCAGGGGTCTCAGCAGATGAGTGCTCTCCATTAATTACCAGCGCAATAACAATAATGCTTACTGTGAGTGGTACAAAATAATTTTTAAGGTATGCGCTCATTTTTGTATCAATGTGCCTATAAATAACAACAATTGTAAATATTTATCGGTATCATGAAATGGAACTTTATAAAATCACTTATTTGATTTGTTTAGCCAGGGTGATTATCTTTCCTGGTACAGAATTAAGCGGAAGTATGCTATCCACGCCGCCTAATTTTACTGCTTCGCCTGGCATTCCCCAGACAACACTCGTTTTTTCATCTTGAGCAATCGTACTGGCACCTACATCATGTAATTCTTTCATTCCAGCAGCCCCATCGTCGCCCATACCCGTGAGTATCACGCCAATTGCATTATGGCCAACATTTTGTGCTACAGATCTAAACATCACATCAACAGATGGTCGGTGACGGTTAACAGGAGGGCCATCGTTTAAACGACAGATAAAGCGCGCGCCATCTCTTTCAATCAGTAAATGATGACTTCCTGGAGCAATATATACATGGCCAGGAAGTATTTGCTGCCCATCATGTGCCTCATATACTGTCATTGCAGAACAGCCATTCATTCTCTTGGCAAATGGTGAGCTAAAGGCCTCAGGTATATGTTGCGATATTACCATTCCAGGTGCATCTGCAGGCATTTTCATCAGGACCTCTTTAATTGCCTCAGTACCACCTGTTGAGGCACCTAATGCAATAATAGTATCGGTCGTCTTAAAATGTCGTTTAGTGGCTCGATTGTTTTTCTCCAGGATGACATCTGCTGAATTTTTAGCAGTTACTTCGCCAATTGAAGAGGCGGATTGTGTGATGGCGTGGACGTTTGCATTTGCTGCTGCTTTTACTTTGCTGATGATTTCATAGGTATAATCAGGTAATGAATGGGCGAGGTCTAATTTTGGTTTAGAGACGAAATCAACCGCTCCAGATTCAAGTGCTTCTAACGTGATATCCGCACCTTTTTCTGTCAGTGATGAAATCATAATGACAGGTATGGGATGTAATCGCATCAGATTTTTAAGGAATGTGATGCCATCCATGCGAGGCATCTCGACATCTAATGTGATCACATCTGGGTTGAGTTTTTTTATTTTTTCTCTAGCTGCAAATGGATCTTGTGCCGTACCGACAACTTCAATCTCTTTATCAGTCGCTAGTATTTCTCCAAGTAGCTTGCGAATCAAAGAAGAGTCATCGACGATAAGTACTTTTATTTTATTTTTCATAATATCCCTTCAGAAAAGTTCGATATCACTTTTAACTGGTTTCTTGACAAGATCTTTCATATAATCTGTTTCACGTTCAATCACGGTATCATTATGAAGTTTTCGTAATTTTTTAATTCGAACTCGGCCGCTATCAGGAAAATAATATACTTTTCTCGGGTGAGGGGAACCAACATCACTTGAAATCAGTTTTAGACCTTCAGTTTTTATATAAGTAATTGCAAATTCAATATTACGCTCTCCAACATCGGTCATATTCCGCAATATTTTTCCACCGCCAAATATTTTTACCTCCAAATTTTTCTTTTTACCACCATTCTTCAATATTTCATTGATTAACATTTCCATGGCAAAATTCCCATATCGTGCTGATTCACTAAGCTTGGTATCTTTGCCGCTATTATCTGCAGGCAGCATGAAATGATTCATCCCTCCTACACCAGATAGAGGGTCACGTATGCATGCCGATATGCAGGACCCTAAAACCGTTACAATTGCTTCATTTTTTTTGGTTACGTAAAATTGCCCTGGAAGTATCTTTGCAGATATGATCTCATTTTGTTTGTCCCAGTAACGGTTTATATGGGAGAATCCTGCTAGGCATTTTTCGATTTGGACATCCTTTTCGCTGCATAAACCCATCAGACTTCCCTTATTTTATTTTATTATAGATAGTTTGCCCAAGTAGATTGAAGCGATCAGATACTTTAAAGAGTGACTCTGAATGCCCTATAAATAGATGTGCACCACTTTTTAAGACATTTGCATATCTATCAAATAGAACTTTTTGTGTATCTTTATCAAAATAGATAACGACATTTCTGCAAAATATAAAATCAAATGGCCCTTTTGTTGGCCATTCACGCAGCAGGTTAAGCTGTTTGAAGGTGATCAGATCTTGAAGCTCAGGCCTTACTCGTACTGTTCCAGCGTTATCACCTTTTCCTTTGAGGAACCATTTCTTTTTCCGTCCACTGCTCAATCCGTCAATCCGGTCACTGTTGTAAATACCATTTTTAGCTGTATTTAAGACATCAGAATCCAGGTCGGTTGCTAGTATCTTCACATCCCACGAATCAATCGATGGAATTGCCTCTTTCATTGCAATTGCGAGTGAATAAGGCTCTTCACCTGTCGAGCAGCCAGCAGACCAAATTCTAATACGTTTATCACTATTGGATTTAGTTAACTCTGGAATGAGCGTCTTTGCCAGGTACTGAAAATGGTGATCTTCCCTAAAAAATGCAGTTAGGTTAGTTGTGATAGCATTCGTGAACTTAATAAGCTCAGCATCATCACCACCTTCAACAAGAGAGCAATAATCTGAAAAGCGGTCGATTTCAAGGCTTCTTAGCCGCCTGGACAGGCGGCTGTAAACCATGTCCTTTTTTGCATCAGATAATGAGATTCCTGTGTGACTCTTTACAAGGGTTCTAACCTTTTCAAAATCCCTGTCAGTAAAGTCGAAATCGCGAACTTTTTCCATGTTATTATGAACTCATAGGTTGTGTTAATATGGTTTAGAACTCTTCCCACTCATCGCTATCGACTGATGCACTTTTCTGTTTAGAACGAGGCGCTGAGCTTTTGGCTGGTGCGCTTGCACGTGTCTGCGGAGCATTATTTGTAGCCTTAGCTTTTGGTCTTGCTGCTGGCGTTTCTCCACCATTATCACCAGTACTGAAAAATTCCATCAGTTGAGACAGCCCTTTAGACTGCTCATCCATCGATTCACTTGCAGCCGCCGCTTCTTCAACCAGAGCGGCATTCTGTTGAGTGACCTCATCCATCTGGATAATCGCTTTATTGACCTGGTCAATCCCAGTCGATTGTTCCTGGCTGGCTGCGGCGATCTCGGCAATAATATCACTCACTTTTTTCACTGCAGTTACGATCTCTTCTAGTGTTTTCCCTGATTCATCAACTAGCTTACTTCCCTCATCAACTTTATCAACACTATCGTTAATTAATGCTTTAATCTCTTTAGCAGCAGCTGCACTACGTTGTGCCAGGTTTCTGACTTCACCAGCTACAACTGCAAACCCTCTACCTTGTTCACCTGCTCGAGCGGCTTCGACGGCCGCATTCAGTGCTAGCAAGTTTGTCTGGAATGCTATTTCATCAATAACACTAATAATGTCTGCAATTTTCTTGCTACTGCTGTTAATTTCAGACATGGCAGAGACTGCCTTTCCAACAACTTTTCCACCTTTTTCCGCTTGTTCTCGCGCACCACTGGCAAGTTGATTTGCCTGATTTGCGTTATCAGCATTTTGTTTCACTGTACCTGTGAGCTGTTCCATACTTGAGGCTGTTTCTTCAAGTGACGATGCCTGCTCTTCTGTACGTTGGCTGAGGTCCTGATTTCCCTGGGCAATTTCACCAGCACCCGATGTAATTGCAGAAGCTGATTCTCTAATGTCGCCAACCATACTGCGGAGATTATTAACTGATGTATCAATTACTTCTTTAAATGCGGCGAACTCACCTTCAAATTCTCCCTTCATGTTTTGAGAGAGATCACCTTCTGCAAGTGCTTTCATCACTCTCGTTCCTTCTTGTACAGGGGTAACTACAGCGTCTAACATCTGGTTGATGCCATCAGAAAGGGAGCGCATAAAACCTTCATATGATGATGAATCAATTCTTTTGGACAGGTTGCCTGCTGATGCGGCATCAATCAACGCTTGCATCTGCCGTTCTGTATCTTTCTGTTCAGTGATATCTCGCCATTCGACCATGTTTCCTATTAGATTACCTTCACCATCGATAATTGCTGTGGCATTAACCTCAAATTCAAGGTCAGCAACACTTATCTCAGCTTTTGCCGGCAGGTTATTTTTGTTGCCGAGCAGGGCACGTTGATGTGAAGGATTTTTATGAAATTGATCAATACATTGTCCAACCAGGTTGTGTGGGTCAAATCCTGGGAATGCGCTACGAAGTTCAGTTTCACGTTTGACCAGCATCTGAATAACAGCTGGGTTTACGTATGTGATAGTGAGATCGGTATCACATAGCATCATATTAGTTTGTGCGCCCTGAATGGCTGATTGCAACCTGGCCACTTCGAGCTCTTTTTTACGCTGTTCTGTTACATCTGACCATTCGAGTGAATTCCCGATATACTCCCCATTACTATCAAACATTGCGCTGACATTAATCCTAAATTTTAATGGCCCTACTGCGATATCAGTTGAATAGGGCAGGTTGTTAGGGTTATTTAACAATTGTCTTTGATGTGCTGGGTTTTTATGGAATATATCGATGCAGGTACCAATGATATTATTGACATCAAAGCCAGGGTATACGGATCTTAGTGCATTTTCATGTGTCCTCAACAGAACAACGGTTGAGTCATTCGCATAGGTGATAACCAGGTCTCTATCGATCATCATAATAGGTGTCATGGCATTATCAACAGTTGACTGCAGACGCATTACCTCATTTTCTTTTTCCCTAACTTCTGTTACATCTGCCCATTCAAGTGAATTTCCAAGGTGATTGCCATCATGGTCGAGAATTGCATTGGCATTGATATTGAACTTTAAGGGGCCAACCTGAATATCAGTTGAATAGGGCATGTTAGCGGGATTGCTTAGAATTTTTCTCTGGTGAGATGGGTCCTTATGAAAAATATCGATGCATGTTCCTTCAATGTCATCAACAGAAAACCCTGGAAAAAGTGAGACGAGTGTATCCTCATTTTTCTTGAGGAGCGACACAGTTGCGTCGTTCGCATAGGTGATCACTAAATCTAAATCGATCATCATAAATGGTGTCATGGCATTATCTACAGCAGCCTTCATCCGCAGTGAATTTTCATCCTTGACTTCATTAATTCCAGATTTTACTGATTTTGTTGCTGACACCATGATTGAATTCTCCATTTTTCTATTGTTACCTATCATTGTGGTCGCGACGTTATTTAATGCTTGCTGCCACATGTTTTCGATTTCCTCTGACCATTCATCGTCGGCAACATCTTTCATTACATCAAGTAATGTAGCTACAACTGCTTCATAATGCTCAGGATTTGCACCATATTGAATATGCTTTTCACCTAATGATGACAATACGACCTTGAGTTCATCAGGTTTTCTCAGACTACTCACAACGGTTGTGAGTGCTGATATAAGTTTCTTTTCCTGTTCCTTAATACGCGTATTTTTAAACAGGGGCTTTACATCTGGGTACCTTGAAAACAGCTCTTTATAGAATAATTTTGCTATTTGAACCGCTTTGGGTGCTAATCTCTCAAAGCTAGTTTCAATTAATGAAATATCTAATTCCATCGCTTCATCTTGTTTTTTTAGTGACGACTTCATCTTGTCACACCCCAATTTTTGGTTAATTCTATTGCTAATTGAATAGGCATTTCACAATCTCCTTGGCTAAATTAGCCGTACCATGCCATGTCTGAAAGTACCTGTTCTAATATGTAACTATTTTCATTGAGTGATCGCGTTTCATCGTTGCTAACCTTGTTGTCAGTATGACAATTTCCACTATCATTAATCTTTTTTTTATTTTTTTGGTATGTGGCATCTATTTTACTGTCTTTAGAATTTTTCATATTAAAACCCTGCCACGATCAATGTTTATTGAAGAAGCGCTTCAGTAGTATCCATTACACCGCTATTCAATAATTTATCAATCTCAAGTACGATCACCATTTTATCTTCTACTGTTGCAAGGCCTTTAACGTAGTCAATACTGATGGTTCCAAAGTCAGGTGGTGGCTTCATCTCTTCTGCTGAAACATTATATACATCGGATACTGCATCAACTACGATTCCCATTGTCCTATTGCCATTATCGCTGACGACTTTAAGTACAATAACGACAGTCGTTGCGCCATAAGGAATTTCCTCCAGTGCGAATCGATGCCTTAAATCAATTATTGGTACAATGGTGCCACGAAGGTTAATTACCCCTTTAATATAGTTGGGTGTATTCGGAATAGGAGTCACACTATCCCAGCCCTTTATTTCCTGTACCCGTAAGATATCGACACCATATTCTTCACCTGCAAGAATAAATGTGAGGTATTGGTCGGTGTCTGTCATGACATCAACTGAGGTGTTTGTATCGACATACTGTGTTGTACTCATAATTTAATCTCCTTACGCAACTTCCCTTACGCTACTTTCTGGGGTGTGGTTTGATGTAAGTGGGTTTCGTGATAAATCAATTAACCCATCTACATCTAGAATTAGTGCAACTGTTCCATCTCCAAGAATTGTTGCCCCAGAAACACCGCCGACACGCTTGTAATTGGTTTCTAAGCTCTTAATAACGACTTGTTGCTGTCCAAGTAATTCATCGACAAGTAACCCTACTTTTTTACCATCACCTTCAACAATTACAAGTAAGCCACCTTCAAGGATTTTCCTTTTGACGTTAACCCCGAACATATCGTGCATTCGTACGATAGGGATATATTCATTGCGGACTTTATAAAGCTCAGTTTGGCCTGCAATATTATTCACAAACTCTTTTTTAATCTGTAGTGATTCAACAATTGAAACCAGCGGGGTGATGTAAATTTGATCACCGACACAAACAAGTTGTCCATCAAGAATAGCAAGTGTCAGCGGCAGTCTTATTGTAAATGTGGTGCCATGACCCTCTTCTGATTTAACATCAATATTTCCACCAAGCTCTCTAATGTTCCTTCTCACAACATCCATTCCAACACCGCGCCCTGATATGTCACTTAACTGCTCCGCAGTGGAGAATCCTGGTTGGAATAGGAGGTCATAAATCTTATCATCTGTAAGATTTTCATCACTACTGATAAGTTCTTTTTCAATCGCTTTAGCTTTTATTCTATCCTTATTAAATCCAGCACCATCATCCTTAATCTCTATAATGATATTCCCACCCTTGTGGAATGCATTCAACTCAATAGTGCCAGACTCTGGTTTTCCAGCTGCCAGGCGGACTTCTGGCATTTCAATGCCGTGATCAATTGAGTTTCTTACTAGATGCACAAGAGGATCACCGATTTTCTCCATCACAGTCTTATCTAATTCGGTCTGTTCACCGGTCATTTTTATTTCTATTTTTTTATCTAATTTTTGGCAAAGATCATGTACCATTCTGGGAAAACGATTGAATGCGAAGCTGATTGGAAGCATGCGAATCCGCATGACACTCTCTTGAAGTTCTCTGGTATTTCTTTCTAATAACGTTAGACCGTCACGAAGTTTCTCCATACGACTAATATCAAAATCATCAAAATCGCAGTCGAGCTGTCCAATCATTGACTGTGTAATAACCAGCTCTCCAACCATATTAATAAGTGCATCTACCTTATCAATACTGACTCGGATTGATGCGTTATCAGTATGTGCAGCCACCTTGGTTCCTGCCGCTGGTTTTTTTGAAGCTTCTTTAGGAGGAGTAGCGGTGGGTGTAGTTACAATAATATCTTCTTTCGGATTTTCTGCTATGTTGGGTGTATCTTCTTTTATTTCAATTATTTCCAGGTCACATTCATCTTCAACCCATTCAAATATTTCCTTTACTTTTTCTATTTCAACCGTCGACTTAAGCATTAATTCCCATGATAGATAGGATTCTTCAGGATCAAGGTCATCAAGTATGGGGAGTTGTGATATATCGACTACAACTGATAGCTCGCCCAGCTCCCCTAATTCTCTAAACATTCTAACGGGGTCATTGCCTGTTCTGAGCATGTCGTGATGTGGTCTGAATTTTATCTGCCATCCTTCACGTTCACCACTCTCATTTGATACCGCATTTATTTCATCATTTTTAGTGGTGTCAGGCGGTGCGCTGTTGTTGCCTGTACCCAGGATGGCTTCGAGTTCACCTTTGAGTTCCGCCGCACGTTCGGTGTCAATGGCAGTCTTATCCCTTGACGCTGCAAGCATTTCACGTAAACAGTCAACGGATTGAAGGAGGGTATCGACAGAGCTTTGTGTGACATCACGGCTGCCGTCACGCATCTCGTCAAGTAGTGTTTCCATTCCGTGGGTAAATTCAGCGACCTCGGTGAAGCCGAAGGTTGCACTACCACCTTTAATTGAATGTGCTGCCCGAAAAATTGAATTAACGGTATCATTATCTGCAGCACCAATGTCCAGGTTTAATAACCCAGATTCCATGATGTCTAGCCCTTCAAAGCTCTCTTCAAAAAAAGTTTCATGAAATTGTGTAATGTCTATTGTCATTTCGAATCATCCCAGCACTTTATTTATTGTTGCTAGTAATTGATCTGGATCAAATGGCTTAACAATCCAGCCAGTTGCGCCTGCATCTTTTCCTTCTTGTTTCTTGTGAGGAGCAGATTCAGTTGTTAGCATGAGTATTGGTGTGAATTTATAATCGGGAAGGCTACGTAGCTCTTTAATTAAAGCAATACCATCCATGTTGGGCATGTTGACATCGGTGATCACAAGGTTAACCTTGTTTTCTTTGGCAGCTTTTAAGCCATCCTGGCCATCAACCGCCTCTACAACATCATGCCCCGCATTCTTTAGTGCAAAAGACACCATTTGACGCATTGATGCCGAATCGTCCACTGCTAGAATACTTGCCATAATTTAATCTCCTTCGCACTTTTGCTACTTAAAATAAGGCCTTATTGCCTGCTTAGCTGGCAGCTGAAATTTGAAGATGTTCAGTAAGGCCCAATTGTTCTATCGATTTTAAAAATATGTCTGAAGGGGTCGTCCATTCAAATTTTATTTTTTTTGATTTAGCATCTTGATAAAATGCACACAGCATCTGAGCACCGGCTGTATCGATACGCTCAATATTTGAAATATTAATGGAAATAGCCTGCCCAGAGTTAAGGGAGTCTTTGAGTTTCTGGTTAATTTCATTGACCATTGAAATATCTACCAGGTCTCTGCAATCAATACTGTTATTGTGCTGTGTAGACTTGTTTTTTTTAGTGCTTTTTGCCATTGATTTTTCGTCCCTGATGTTCCTGTTGTAATACACCTGTTGCTACTTCAACCCAGATATCGTCAGCCAAATCTAAAACTTTAACGAATGTCAATACGGCTAAATTTAGCGTGATTAACTACAATAATCTGCAACGCTAACCTTATTTTTTTGACAGTCAGCGCTCTATACTTTAAAAGCTGATTTGATAGTGATGAATAGGAAGGGTCGGATAAGGATGGTTATTTAATAGTAGTTCTTCTTTTTCGACATAACGCCATTAGAAAGTGCGTGATCTGGCTGTGGGTGGGTTGTGGCAGGTTTTCAAAACAGGCATCTAATTCGGGAATAAAACTGATAGCAGGTGGTATTTTTATATGTTTTTAAATATATTAATGGTTTGTGCTAGATTTATGATGCCTCTCCGGAGGCTCTTCTTTGTTTCGGCCAGTGTGATGTGAATCTTAGGCCTTAGCGATAGTGCGTGCTTGATTTTGGGTAACGGTTTTTCCTGAACTGCCATATTGGAGGCCAGTAGAAGGCTCTTTTCCAAGGAGAATAGCAGTGGCTTGTTCTACAAAATTTCTTGTCGAGTTGATAATGATGCCGTTAAGCTGGTTTTGTTGTTGGCAATCCTGTGCCAATGTCTGTAATTGCTGCCATGATGATTTTAATGGTTCCGTTAGCAATTCAGGGTCGGAGAGTGACAGTTGCGCTATCCTGTTTTGGCTTGCTTTTTCCAGGGTGGTGAGTTGTTGCTCCTTTTCGGCAGCCAGGCTGGTGATTTCAGCAGCGCTGGTTTTTAGGTTGTTGAGTGCATCATGCTCTTTTTTGAGCAGTGAATGTAATGAACGTGCTGCATTTAATTCTTCAGCGATCAAGTTTTCTTTATATGATTGATTATTAGTATTCATCAGAATGATACCTTATCCTTTCTATTTTGATTGTAGCTGGGTTTCAAAGCGTAATATATTATTTGCCAGGTTGTTTGTATTAATCTCAAATTTACCATTTTCAAGGCGATATTGTGTCGCTTCGACTCGAGCCATGTCTACGACTGGGATATTGGCGATTTTCTTTGCGATCTCCTGTAGTTGCGTCGCTGTTTCAGTGAATGTGACGGTATCCGTATAGGGCGCTTTTTCAGTTTCACTTTCTGTCCGGTTTGATGGATTGTTTGTTGCTTGCGCGCGAGCTGGTGTTGCGCCTTCATTTATTCCAGCATTGCTGCGTTGTGTAGTTGGCAGATTAATGACTTCGATTGGCATGGCTTTAAACCTCTTATGACTAATATCGGCCTGTCAAAGGCTCTCTTGATGGAGTATGTGATGCATGAAATGCAATTTATAGTCGCACTCCGACGACCCCCTCTGACAGTACTTTTCCTTCAATAATACGTTTTGAACTGAGGTTTCTAACACGAATGATTTCACCTTTTGCACCATTTTTTAGGGCTTTTCCCTTCATATGAACTTTTACACCTGTGTTTTGAGCCAATATAGTGACTCTGTCACCCCTTTTAATCAGCATGGCTTCAGTTAGCGCATTAGGCGGAATAATGCTGTTATGGCGTAATGGCCGACGCAAAATTTTGCCTTCAATTGCCTTGATGTCGGTGATGTAGCCGATAGAGCGACTACTGATGTCGTGTCTTTCAAGTGAAAAATCACCTTGTTTAAGTTGTTCTCCACGGGGCAAAAAGCGTGTGGTGATGTAAATATCCGCATATTTGATGATTTTTGCTGAGACATAGAGCGACCACGGTTTATTATCCTGGCAGCGAATACCTACACTGGTATTGCCGCTAAGATTTGCCCCTGTCGGCAAAAATGGTTCTAGTGCTACTTCACATTGCCGCAGCCGAAGGCGAGGGTCGAGACGGTTAGTGATGACTTCAATTTCAATCCCGCCGCTACTATGGCGTGATAATTTGCTCATCAGGAACGTAGCGGCAGTATCTTTGATCGAGTCATGTGATTGATAACCGGAAGAAAATGATGGTGCTGAATGCAGCAGAGTGAGGCTAGCACATAACATTGAACTCAATATGTATTTGGTTTTTTTACTCATTTTCATTATTGCCATTGAGAGTGAATTACGTACCTACATAGCAATTAACATGCCATTACATACGCTCTCGATATCGACATTAAGGTTAAGAGGAGCAGAGACGATATCCTTAATGATAGTTGAAATGGAGAAAGTCATGAGTGGCCTGCTAGATGATGTCAACCAACGTACCCAACTGGCTGGATATAACCGGCTAGAAATATTGATGTTTCGTCTGGGTGGCAAGCAGCGTTACGGGATTAATGTCTTCAAAGTTCAAGAGGTGATCCAGTGCCCGCCATTAACAAAATTGCCTAGTTCAAATCCGGTGGTGAGAGGGATTGTGAATATTAGAGGCAAGACACTTTCGGTAATTGATTTAGCGATGGCAATCGGCAAGCGGCCACTTGCAGATGAAAAGGATTGCTTTTTGGTTGTTGCTGAATACAACCGGGTGACTCAGGGGTTTTTAGTGAGTGAAATGGACCGTATTGTGAACATGAACTGGGAAGAGATTAAACCTCCACCTAAAGGGATGGGGCCCGCATGTTATTTGACTGCAATTACAACCGTCGATGAGGAATTTATTGAGATCATTGATGTTGAGAAAGTGCTGGCAGATGTGACTGGGACCAGTATGGAAGTCTCACAGAAGCAGATAGACGAAGGGAAATGCTTTGATCTTTCTGAAAAATTTATGCTTGTTGTCGATGATTCTGTTGTTGCACGTAAGCAGGTTCAGCGCACGCTTGAGCAACTGGGCGTTTCCTCTGTTGTTGCAAAAAATGGGCGTGAGGGGCTCGATTTACTTCAACAATGGGCTGAAGATGAGCCAGATAAAATTCAGAACCATCTTATGATGGTGATTTCAGATGTAGAGATGCCTGAAATGGATGGCTATACATTAACGACTGAAATTAGAAAGGACCCACGTCTGGCCGCACTCTATATTACCCTTCACACATCATTAAGTGGTGTATTTAATACCGCAATGGTAGAGAAAGTAGGGGCTAACGAATTCATTTCGAAATATGACCCTGATATTTTAGGGGCGGCGGTGCTTGGACAAATAAAACGATTTTCCGAGGCGCATGACGCAGCAGCGTGAGCTGAATTAATCATGTTTTATCAAGGATGAAACTTGATGTCAGGTGATTTTGGCTCAAAAAATGTTATTGATCAGCAGGAGTATGATGCCTTTTGCCACTTTCTGGCGACGGCTTGTGGGATCATCTTAGGTGAGAATAAGCAGTACCTGGTGAGTAGTCGCCTGGACAGTTTAATGAAAGCGAATGGCATCGTATCACTCGCGGCGTTGGTTCAGAATCTAAAGGAATACCCCGGTTCAAAAATTTATATCGCGGTTGTCGATGCCATGACGACTAACGAAACCTCCTGGTTCAGGGACAGTTATCCGTACGGTTTTCTTTATGAGCAGCTTTTACCCGATGTTGTGGACAAACATAAAAATCTGCGTATCTGGTCTGCTGCAGCATCATCTGGGCAAGAGCCTTACTCTATTAGTATTATTGTTGACGAATTCCTGGAAAACAGGCGTCTTTCGCTTACCTCGGTGAATATCGTGGCGACTGATATATCGCAGTCGGTGTTGAGTAGTGCCAAAGAGGGTGTTTTTCCTCAAAGCTCATTAGACAGAGGAATGTCGCAGGCACGCATTGCTCACTATTTTGATGAAAAGGACTCCTTGTGGAGGATTAAAGATGAGATTAAACGACGTATCACATTTCGTGAGTTTAATTTACTCGGTAGTTTTTCGGCATTAGGTAAATTTGATATTATCTTTTGTCGTAATGTATTGATCTATTTTTCTTCAGATACGAAGAAAGATATCCTTGCTCGAATCGCTGGGGCACTGAATCCACTGGGTTACCTGGTGCTTGGCGGTTCAGAGTCTATTGCCAATTATTCTGATAGTTTCAACATCGTACGACTTAAGAATGGTCTGGTATATCAGCTGAAAGAGTAACCCCCATTTTTCCCTCCTGTGGCAACAAAGCTTGCCGCTGATTACAATATTTTGCCTGCACAGCTCCCCCTTCTTTGAAAGGAAAATAGCCTAACCAACTGAATTATTGGTTATATTCTCTCCTGGCACGACCATTGCTTTGTATCCAGAGTAAGGTCAATGAACAGGAGTTAGGTAGTGGCATTTAATCTGGATAATGCATTTGGGATACACGCAGACGCACTTAAATTACGTGCGCAACGTACTGCTCAGCTGGCGACCAATATCGCCAATGTTGATACGCCGAACTACAAGGCTAAAGACATTGATTTTCAATCAGCGATGAAACAGGCGCAGCAGGCGAATCAAGCATCTTCCCTTAATCGCACTCAGGCTGGCCATATATCCGCAGCCGGTGGCGCTACACCTACTGCACCATTATTGTATCGCATCCCGCTTCAGCCCTCACTGGATGGTAATACTGTCAATGCTCAAATGGAGCAAGCCGCATTTGCTAAGAATACGGTGGAATACCAGGCGTCATTCAGTTTCCTCAATGGACGTATCAAAGGTCTGATGACCGCGCTTAAAGGAGAATAATCATGTCACTCATGAGTGTCTTTAATATTTCTAGTTCTGCGATGAATGCGCAGTCAGTCAGACTAAATACCACCGCGAGTAATCTTGCTAATGCAGAGAGTGTTAGCAGCAGTGAGGCGGATGCCTATCGTGCCCGCCAGCCGGTTTTTAAAACGGTGCTGAACAATCTTACCGGTGAAGTCCAGGGAGTGACCGTGGCGGATGTGGTTAAAAGTGATGCGCCGGTAATGAAGCAATATTCACCGGGCAACCCGATGGCAGATCAAGAAGGTTATATCTACCGTTCTAATGTTAATGCGATGGAGGAGATGGCCAATATGATCTCCGCTTCTCGTTCATATCAAAATAATGTCCAGGTGATGAATACCTCAAAAGAGATGTTAATGAGCACTTTGAGACTTGGCCAATAACCCTTTTTGCGTGATTTTGGAGATTTATTATGTCAGCAATAGAACAGAGCGTACTGGATAATCTGAATATTTCGCGGCGCCCACAGGCATCCGGTGGTGACGAGATTGGTCAGGAGGGTTTTTTAAAGTTGATGACTGCCCAAATGAATAACCAGGACCCTACCAAACCAATGGAAAGTGGAGAATTTTTCTCTCAAATTGCGCAATTTAGCAGCGTTGCCGGGATTCAGGATTTACAAAATTCATTTAGCCAGGTCGCGACTGCATTGCAATCTAACCAGGCCTTGCAGGCATCCACTATGGTGGGACGTACAGTGATGATTCCTTCGGGTGAGGCGGTGTTTAACGGCGAAGATCCCGTGGTTGGGAAGGTCGCGGTGCCGGATGCAACCAATCAATTAATCATTAATGTTTTAGATGATACGGGACAAGTTGTAAAAACCATGAATATGGGGACTAGAAATGCCGGCGTGGCTGATTTTTCATGGGATGGACGTAATGAAGAGGGTGAATTAATGCCTAAAGGTGATTACACCATTAAGGCTATTGCAACCACCAGTAATGAAAGTATAGAGCTGGGCACGTTGCTAGCTGAGAGAGTGGAGAGTGTCACGCTGGGAAGTGGTGGCATCACACTTGATCTTGCTAGTGATCGCTCTGTGCCAATGTCTGGCGTCAAACAAGTACTTTAATTTAGTTTAAGAGGAGAAGTAATATGCCATTTCGTATCGCGTTAAGTGGGCTAAACGCAGCATCATCAGAGCTTCGTGTTATCGGTAACAATGTAGCAAACGCCAGCACGACTGGTTTTAAAAAGGCTCGTGCAGAATTTGCTGATATTTTTGCCTCATCGAACCTGGGATCGTCATCCAATGCCATCGGTAGTGGTGTCAAGCTTTCATCGGTCACGCAGCAGTTTTCACAGGGCAATATTGGTTTTACCGATAATAACCTTGACCTGGCAGTGAGTGGGCAGGGGATGTTTGTACTTAATGATAACGGTGTGAGCGTTTATACCCGTGCGGGTGCCTTTGGTGTGGATCGCAACGGTTTTATTGCCAATAGTCAGGGGCAGGTTCTGCAGGGTGATATTGCCGACTCGAATGGCAATTTGACCAATACCACCGGAGACCTGCAATTGAATTTTGATAACATTGAACCGCAAGCGACTTCGACCGCAGAGATCTCATTGAACCTGAATTCATCGTTACCTGTGCCAGGTGCAACCCCATCCTCTAGTTTAACCGTGCCTGCTACAACGATTCTTGATGAAGATGCACCAATAGCACCGGCGGCAGGTTCTACGATTGTCGGTGCACCATTTAATATGCGAGATAATTATGGTGTGGAGCGCTCAGTGCAGATTGAATATACCCACACAGCAGCTAATACCTGGACGGCGACTCTGCGTGACAATGTTTCAGGCAATACCTTTCCTGGCTCTTCGCCGATAGATACAAGCGGCGCTAGCCCATCTCCAAGTTCGGTTGACTTTGGTTGGGTACCTCAAACGGGCAGCGGTGCGCAAGACCCTATTATTGTCGCTACTAATATTTCCGCCATCACATTGGTGGCTGCGGCTGCCGATGGAGATACTTCAGTCGGCACGGTTTCTACGGTGAACAATGGCACCGCGCAGGTACCATTTAATGCAAATGATGCCACTACCTATAGCCATTCTACCTCAATGACGATTTTTGACTCTCAGGGAACACCGCACCTCTTGACTCAGTACTATCGAAAGTCGACACAGGCAAACCAATGGGAAGTGTTTACCTTTAGAGAGGGTAATCGTGTAGATGCTCCTGTGGGGAGCAACGGTCAGACCGTGGTGTTTGATACTTCAGGGCAGTTGCAGTCACCAACCCCTACTTTGCCCGCCATTTCATTTAATCCGGGTGGTGGTGCAGCACAGATTACCATGAGTGTTGATATCTCAGGTGTGACTCAGTTTGGTAGCTCTTTTAGTATTTCATCACTAACACAGGATGGTTTTTCCACGGGTCAGCTGAGTGGCATCGATATCAGTGATACCGGCATTGTGCTGTCTCGCTTTACCAATGGCCAAACCCAGATTCTGGGGCAGGTTCGATTGGCTAATTTTACCAACCCACAAGGACTGCGCCAGTTAGGCGATACCACCTGGGCTGAGTCATTTGAGTCGGGGCAGGCGATTGTCTCTCAGCCAGGTTCTTCGGGGTTAGGGTTGGTACAGTCCGGCGCGCTGGAAGGATCAAATGTGGATTTAACAGAACAGCTCGTTGGCATGATTACCGCGCAGCGTAATTTTCAGGCGAATACGCAGGTGATCTCAACCGCAGACACCATCACTCAGGCAATTATCAATATTCGTTAATTCAGTATTGGTCACTTAGGAGGCCTCAAATGGATCGTATGCTCTATCTTGCCATGTCTAGCGCCAGCCACACGATGAAGGCGCAGGCAGTGAATGCGAATAACTTGGCAAACGTGAACACTTCTGGTTTTCGCGCGGACCTGGCGGCCTTTCAAAGTGTGCCTTTAGAAGGTGCGGGACACGATAGCCGTGTTTATAGTGTTGCGAAAGCGAATGGCGTCAACCTCTCACAGGGCTCGATGGTGACGACCGGGCGCGAACTGGATGTTGCTATTAACGGTGATGGCTGGTTTGCGATACAGGCAAAAGATGGCGGCGAAGGTTTTACCCGTGCCGGCAATTTTCGAATCACTTCTAGTGGCCAGCTTGAGACAGATCGTGGTCAACCGGTATTAGGAAATAGTGGCTTGCCTATCATTATTCCGCCTTCGGAAAAGATTGAGATCGCGTCAGACGGCACAGTCTCTGCACGCCCGGTTGGACAGGCAGTCTCTACGCTGGTAGTGATTGACCGGGTCAAGATGGTCAATCCAGATCCGGCCACGATGCAGAAGGGCAGTGACGGTGTAATGAAGCTTAATGATGGCACAACTAGTATCGCAGATGCCGGAGTCAGGCTCTCATCGGGCATGCTTGAGAGCAGTAATGTGAATGCGATTGATGCGATGGTTGGGATGATTGCGTTATCACGTCAATTTGAGATGAATGTGAAAATGATGAAGTCGGCAGAAGATAATGATAAGGCGTCGGCACAGTTATTGCGTATGAGTTAGTAAGCGGCAACGAATTTAGACGATTAAAGAGGATGATGTTATGACAAGTCAGGCACTTTGGATAGCGAAGACAGGGTTGGATGCACAGCAGACACGTATGTCGGTGATCGCGAATAACCTTGCCAATGTGAACACTACTGGTTTCAAACGTGGCAGGGCTGTCTTTGAAGACCTGCTCTATCAGAACATACGCCAGGTAGGTGCTCAGTCATCGCAGGACAGACAGCTGCCCACTGGCCTGATGTTGGGTACTGGTGTTCGTACCGTTGCGACAGAGAAGCTTTTTACACAAGGTAACAGTGTTGAAACTAAAAGCCCGTTAGACATGGGTATTCAAGGACGCGGTTTTTTTCAGATTCAACTGCCAGATGGAACACAGGCGTACACCCGAGATGGTTCTTTTCACCTGGATGCGCAGGGGCAAATTGTGACCGCAAGCGGCAATGTATTGCAACCTGCGATTACCATTCCAGAGAACTCATTGAGCATTAGCATTGGTGCCGATGGCAGTGTTAGCGTGACCCAGCAGGGCAACTCATCTCCCACTAATGTTGGCAACATTCAGCTGGCTGATTTCATTAATCCAACAGGTTTACAGCCAATGGGGCAGAACATGTTGCTGGAGTCTGCCTCTAGCGGCTCACCGCAAACAGGTACACCGGGTATTACTGGGATTGGTACTTTATCTCAGGGTACGTTGGAGACGTCGAATGTCAATGTGGTGGAAGAGCTGGTCGGTATGATTGAAGCGCAGCGCGCGTATGAGATGAATTCAAAGGCGATCTCTGCATCTGATCGTATGCTGCAATTTATTAACAACAACCTTTAGATTTAACACGATAGATGGCTTGAAAGAGAAGGTGATGTACATGAATGCTGAAAATATTAAATTGATGGCAGGCGTGATGGGGGTACTGCTATTAACAGGATGTGCCTCAGGGCCAAAAAATAAGATCGCAACTGCAGAAGAGATCTTTGCCATGTCTACACCACAGCGAATCGATAACGGCTCAATCTTTCAGCCAGCTCAAGGGATGGCGCTGTACGAGGACATTAAAGCGCGCAATGTGGGTGACATGATCACCATCGTGCTGTCAGAGCAGACCAATGCCACCACCTCTGCAAGTACTAGCACATCAAAAGAGAATAATATTGATATCACTAATCCCACCCTACTGGGGTTACCGGCTATGATCAATACCTCGTTACTCAGTAACCGTCCGATGACGCTTGCATCTTCATTAGATTCAAATAAATCTTTTTCAGGTGAAGGTGATAGTGCACAGAGTAACCAGTTAACCGGCAGTGTTACTGCATTGGTAACGGCGGTGCTACCAAATGGTTATCTTCGGATTGAAGGTGAAAAGAATATCAGCATCAATCAGGGCGATGAGTATGTGCGTATCAAAGGGATTATCCGCCCGGTTGATATTCGCTCAAACAACACTATTTCTTCAACGCAGGTGGCGAATGCTGAGATCTCATATGGTGGTGACGGAATTGTTGCAAGTGCCAATGACATGGGCTGGTTAGCTAAGATGTTTAATAGCATTTGGTGGCCTTTCTAAGATAAGCAAACCATTTTAGCGATAGAAGGACTAAATGTAATGAATAAAAAATGGCTATTAACACCTTTTATGTTAACGCTGATTTTAATGGCTGGTGTGGCACAGGCAGAAAGAATCAAGGATCTTGCCACAGTAGCAGGCGTGCGCTCCAATCAGCTGGTTGGTTATGGTCTGGTGGTCGGGCTTGACGGTAGCGGTGATCAAACCAGTCAAACACCATTTACGATTCAAAGTATGTTGAGTATGTTGGCGCAGTTTGGTGTCACCTTACCCCCTGGTACTAATCCACAGTTGAAAAATGTTGCGGCCGTTTCACTACACACGAATCTACCCGCATTTGCAAAACCGGGACAGTTGCTTGATGTCACTATTTCATCGTTGGGTAACGCCAAGAGCCTACGTGGTGGTAGCTTGTTAATGGCACCACTGAAGGGGGCGGATGGGAAAATTTACGCAATTGCACAAGGCAACCTGGTAGTGGGTGGTTTTGGTGCGGGTGGCAGTGACGGCTCCAGGATTACCATTAATATACCCAGTGTTGGTCGGATTCCAGGTGGCGCGACGGTCGAGCGTGCAGCACCGACACCCTTTGGTTCTGAGGATAGTATTGTCTTGAATCTTCACGGCCCAGATTTCACCACTTCAAAACGTGTTGCCGAGGCGATAAATAGCGCGATTGGAATGGGTACTGCTTATCCAATTGATGCATCATCGATTAAAGTAAATGCGCCTAAATCACATTCGCAACGCGTGATGTTTTTATCGATTGTTGAAAATATTACATTAGAACCGGGTGAGGCCTCAGCCAGAATTATTGTTAACTCAAGAACGGGTACGGTGGTGATTGGCCGCCATGTTCGTGTGACTTCCGCTGCCGTTGCACATGGTAGCCTGACGGTTACGATTGTTGAACAAGCTGCGGTTAGTCAACCTACTGGGCCGCTTTCTGGTGGTACAACAGTGGTGGTGCCTAATTCTGATATAGAGATCAGCCAGGAGACTAATCGTATGTTTATGTTTAACCCTGGGGTTTCTCTAAATGAGATTGTACAGGCGGTGAATCAGGTCGGTGCAGCGCCGGGTGATTTGATTGCGATTCTTGAAGCATTGAAAGAAGCGGGTGCACTGCGCGCAGAGTTGATAGTGATTTAAAATAGACTGAAGTGATCATACTATGACTACAACCTCATCTGTTTATACTGATTTTCATGGCCTGTCCCAGTTAAAGGCGGATGTGCGCAATGAAACCTCGGATGAGTCGATTGAGCAGGTTGCGCGTCAATTTGAATCAATCTTTACCCAGATGATGTTAAAGAGTATGCGAGATGCAGCCCCAACTGATGGTGGTTTGTTCGATAATGACCAGAGTAAAATGTATCGTGAAATGTTTGATAAGCAGCTCTCACTGACCATGTCTGAAGGGCGTGGTATTGGCTTAAAAGAGATGTTGATTCGCCAGTTGGGTGGCACGCCAGGCGAGACTTCGGTGGCGCTTGATGGTGAGATGAAGCTTAACCCTTTACCAGAACGGATGGCTTCTCAGAGTCCTCTTCATTCGGCGTATGGAACGAAGGAAATTGAATACAGAGCAGAACGAATTGAGTCACCTCGTGAATTTGTTGAGCGGATGAGGCCTGCGGCTGAGCGTGCGGCAGAAAAACTGGGGGTTTCGCCTGATGTGCTGATTTCTCAGTCTGCACTTGAGACTGGGTGGGGCAAGGCAATCATTCAAGACCCAAACGGTAACAATAGTCACAACATGTTTGGGATAAAAGCGGATAGCCGTTGGCAGGGCGAGCGGATCGCTGTGCCTACGATTGAATACGACAATGGCGTTGCTAGAAAAGAGATTCATCTGTTTCGTGCATATGGTTCTTATGAGGAAAGTTTTAATGATTACGCCAATTTTATTCAATCAAATCCGCGTTATGAAAACGCCTTGTCCGTAGTGGCTATTCCTCAGCAATACCTGGCTGGTCTGCAGCAGGCGGGTTATGCCACGGATCCAGAATATGCTTTAAAAATCAGCAAAATAATGGAGTCTAATGCAATTCAGCAGAAGCCTCATCCGGTTCAGGATTCAGGCCACCAGCCGCTAATATAGGAAGGGTTGACGATGAAAATTTTAGTATTAAAACTCAGCATTCACAATGCGATAAAATACGCATACGGGGTGGTTTGAGATGGCTGGCGGGATACTTGCGTCAGGAGTTTCAGGCCTGCTATCAGCGCAGCGTGCATTAGCCACCGTCGCAAATAATATTACTAATGTCAATACAGAAGGGTATAGCCGTCAGCGTGTTGAATTTGCAGCGCGCACCCCCGATGCTACTGGCTATGGCTTTGTTGGTAATGGTGTGACAATCAGCTCCATTGAGCGGAGCTTTGATACATTTGTGACCTCTCAGTTACGTTCTAGTACCTCCTCTAGCGAGCAAGCCAGTGAATTTAATAAGCTGGCAAGTCGTGTTAATAACCTGTTGGTTGATGCTGATGCGGGTCTGATGCCAAGCATGCAAGCCTTTTTTAACTCGGTACAGTTAGTGTCTGAGTCACCCGGTGATAATGTTGTTCGTCAAACATTGATCAGCGACAGTGAAACATTGGTGGCACGCTTTCAGAGTTTTAGTCAGAATCTGGCTGATACAAGATCAAGTCTTAATCAAACGATTCAGACAGAAGTTAACGAGATTAATGGCTTGACGACGGCAATCGGAGATGTGAATAGGGAAATTTCAAGTGCGATTTCAAACGGTAGTGGCAATACTCCCAATGATCTGCTCGATAAACGTGATCAGTTGGTATTAGAACTTTCAAAGTATGTATCGGTGACGGCTGTTGAAGATGGAAGTGGAGCACTTAATATCTTTGTTGGCACAGGTCAGGCAGTGGTCGTTGGATTTGAATCACGCAATCTACTCACGATGAATAATAGGTATGATCCTGAGCAATTAGAAATTGGTTTTGCAGCCGGCTCTGGTACAGTTGAGTTATCGGCTCAACTAAGGGGTGGGTCATTAGGTGGGTTATTGAATTTTAGAACACAGCTACTCGATTCCGCAGAGGATGGTCTTGGCTATATTGCGATGGGACTAGCTGAAACGTTTAATCAGCAGCATCGCCTGGGTATTGACCTTAATGGTGCATTGGGTGGCGACTATTTTAATTCATTGGGGGGGAGTACGCCACAAATCCTGGGGAACCAGAATAATGTGAGTTCAGCTTCTCAAATTGACGTGAGTGTAACGGATGTTAACCAACTGACCGGCAGTAACTATCGCCTGGATCGAACAGGAACCAACTATACCTTAACGAATCTTGATAATAATAATACTGTCTTGCTGACATCATTTCCAGGTGGCACTGAAACCGTTGATGGAATCACTTTGGATTTGATTGTTGGTACCATTGCTAATGGTGATAGTTTTTTGATAAGACCCGTGCGCAATGCAGCGCAAAACATGGGGCTTTCAGTGTCAGACCCTAGTAGTATCGCTATGGCAGTGCCAGTGCGAGCTACGAACGCTTTAGAAAATACTGGCAGTGGTGCGATAAGTTCAGGCAGCGTAACAAATTCGGCGGCTTATATAGCAGATTCTTATTCTGTGATCATGGCAGATACCACCAGTGGCGATGCAGATGGTACAACCATTGGTTTAATGAATGATGATGTTGCAACGGCGAATACACTTCAGTACCGTTTGATGATCAATGGTACGGCAGTCTACACGCAAAATGAAGGCGATCCACTATTAGCCGATCAAGATGCACTCGCGGCACAGATCAACCTTAGTACTGCGACGACCGGGGTAAGAGCGTATGTGGATAATGTTAGCGGTACACTTTATATGGCACAGGATCCGCGTAGCGCGCTACCATTTACCGTGACTGAAGAGTTGCTTGATAGTGGTGCGATAGCACTGGATGTGGCGGATTCTGTTACTGGTTATTTTGGCGCGGCTCTCACCGGTGCTGCACCATCAAATACGGTGACATATGGCGGTGTTGCTGACAGTTATATAGTGCTCGATAGTACGGGTAATACAGAGGCAAGTGGTCTCTATACATCAGGTGACCCCATTGCTTTTAATGGAATCGAAGCATCCGTGAGTGGTGCCGCTAATAGTGGTGACAGTTTTAGCATCGTCCATAACAGCAGTGGTGTGAGTGATAATCGCAATGCATTATTATTAGGTGCGCTACAAATAAATCTCACCCTTGGTGGTGGTACGTCCAGCTATGAAGATATCTTCGGTTCATTGGTTGCGGATGTTGCATCACAAACGCGTCAGTCTGAGATCAGCAGTAAGGCGAACAACAGTATTTTACAGGCAAACCTTGAAGAGCGGGCTTCAATCGCTGGCGTCAACCTGGATGAAGAGGCTGCGAGTATGATGCAGTATCAACAGGCTTATCAGGCAGCTGCACAGGTTATTTCGGCTGCAGATTCGATGTTTCAAACATTGCTAAATAGCATTGGCAGGTAGATATGCGCATATCAACAGGACAGATACAGTTAAGTGGGCTTAATCGAATGCTGGAGCAGCAAGCGCAGCTGCTGAGAACACAGCAACAGTTATCGTCACAAAAACGAATCCTGACCCCTGCCGATGACCCCGCCGCATCGGCTAAAATTGTTGGCCTTGAGCAGTCATTAAAGGTGACCGAGCAGTTTCAGGTTAACATCGATTTTTCCCGTTCTCGCCTTGAATTAGAAGAAGGGGTGATTGCTGGAATCAAAAATACGCTTGATCGAGTACGTGAAATTGCCGTTCAGGGCAACAGTTCTACACTGACCAATGCAGACCGTCGTACATTGGCGACTGAAGTGTCTCAAAATTTAAGCGAGTTGCTTGGGCTTGCTAACTCTCGAGATGCTGGCGGTGAATATCTGTTTTCGGGTTATCAAGGGCATACGCAACCTTTTACTGCGACGGCTTCCGGGCCCTATGTTTACAATGGTGATGACGGACAGCGTTCAATCCAGATCGGAACCAATCGTCAGTTGGCGGTAACTGATTCAGGCACTTCTGCCTTTCGTGAAATACGTAACGGCAACGGAACGTTTACGACCCTTGATAATCAATCCAATACTGGTTCGGGTATTATCGATCCTGGCAGTGTTTCAGATCCAGCACTGATTGATGGCGATACTTATACCATCTCATTTTATACCCCTTCTACAGCAACCGGTAGTTTGACCTATAACGATGACCTAACCACGCCTGATAATCTTGATTACACATTAGAGATTAACGGCACAACGGTCTATACAACCGATGAGGCTGATGTGTCACCCATAAACACGCTAGATGACTTAGCGATCGAGATTAATAATGCATCTATTGCAACGGGGGTTAGGGCTCATGTCGACAATGGTGCTCTCTATCTCACCAATACCGCTGCACCTGCAACACCGATCACCATTACTGAATCAATGGGCGGAGCCAATGATGGTGGTCTGGATAGCATGGTGGGTTATTTTGGCTCGAACCTGGATGGTTCTGGCACGCCAAGTGTAACGACAACAGTTGAGGCTGCTACAGAGTTTTATCTGGTTGAAGACGGTACTGGTAATGCAGAAGCATTTGGCAGCTATACTGATGGTGGCTCAATCGGATTTAATGGCATACAGACAAATATTAAAGGAGAGCCGAATCTGGGAGATCAATTTGTTATTAGTCCGAGTCTTAATCAAGGTGTTTTCTCAACGGTGCGAAATCTTCAAGATGCATTAGAGGGTATCGGCAGTGGCACTGCTGAGGGTTCTGCGCAACTTAATAATGCAATCAACCGTTTTTTTGTGGATATTGATCGTGCAATGGATAATTTTAATGGGATGAGAGCGCAGATTGGTGCTCGAATGAATGCACTTGATTCTCAGCAGAGCTTGAATGAAGACTCTATCTTGCGAATCAAAGAGACCGTATCAGAATTAGAAGACCTTGATATGATTGAGGCTGTTACGCGCCTTAGACAGCAGGAGGTCGCATTGCAGGCTGCTCAACAGTCCTTTGTACGTATTCAGGGTCTTTCATTATTTAATTTTTTGTAACTATTCAGCTCCCCTCTGATTTATCCGATTACGGCGTCAAAAATTCTCATTTACAGGTGTAAACTGCGAATTTTTTCCTTGTACTCGAACAAATTAGCGGCAATCTGACCAGTGACTATTTCACTATGCTGAATAGTTACAGTTTTTTATAGTGTCACTGAGTAGATGGTGTAGAAGACAATCGCTGGCGGTTGATTTGAAGTCTGTTTGTGATGTTGGTGGCGTGGCTATATAATCGCTGGATCCGTTTAGCCCGTAGATTGATTGATGACTTCAAATAAAGAAATTATTCGCCGTAGTACCTCAACTAAGAAAAATAACTTCGATGTGACGTTATCGCCATTAATGCAACGCGTTTATGCTGCGCGTGGGGTGGTTGATGATACGCAACTTGATTATTCATTATCTAAACTTCATCCGGTTACAGCGTTAAAAGGCATTGATAGTGCGGTTCAGCTATTAGCTCAGGCGTTGACTGAACAACAGCACATCATGATTGTAGCTGACTTTGATGCTGACGGTGCGACTAGCTGTACCGTTGCAATGCGTGCGTTACGCATGATGGGGGCAGGTAAAGTCAGTTATCTTGTGCCGAATCGTTTTGAATATGGCTACGGCTTAACCCCTGAAATTGTTGAGCTGGCAAGGGAACAGCAGCCGAATTTAATTGTAACGGTTGACAATGGTATTTCAAGCATAGACGGTGTGAATGTCGCTAAAAATTTGGGTATAAAGGTGTTGGTGACTGACCACCATTTGCCGGGTGAGGTGTTACCGGATGCCGATGCTATTGTGAACCCTAACCAGCCGGGTGATGAATTTCCCAGCAAAAACCTGGCCGGTGTGGGGGTGATTTTTTATGTGATGCTTGCGTTGCGTACTTACCTTCGTGAATCTGGTTGGTTTGAGCAGCAGGGGATTGTGGAGCCTAATTTGGCCACGCTGTTGGATATTGTTGCACTTGGTACTGTCGCTGATGTGGTGCCGCTTGATTATAATAATCGTATTCTGGTTTCACAGGGATTAGCGCGTATCCGGCGGGGGATGTGTTGCGCCGGAATTAGTGCGTTGTTGAATATCGGCAAACGTAATCCAGTTAATATCGTTGCATCGGACCTTGGGTTTGCCGTTGGTCCAAGGTTAAATGCAGCGGGGCGTCTGGAGGATATGTCACTCGGGATTGAATGTCTGCTGGCCGATGATCCCGATGTGGCTATGTTACTCGCACAGCGCCTTGATGAGCTAAACCGTGAGCGGCGTGAGATAGAAGGAGAGATGCAGACCCAGGCGCTAGAGTGTCTTGCTAATATCAAGCTTGATATCAATGATGCAAGTGCCCCTGTCGGACTGTGTTTATTTGATGAAAGTTGGCATCAGGGTGTGGTTGGCATTGTTGCATCTCGGATTAAAGATCGATACCACCGACCGGTAATCGCTTTTGCACTTGCCAATTCTAATACTGATAGTACCGATGTGGAAATAAAAGGCTCTGCGCGATCCATCAAAGGGATACATATGCGGGATGTGCTTGATACAGTTGCCGCCAAACATCCCGGTCTATTAACCAGGTTTGGTGGCCATGCAATGGCGGCGGGGATGACGCTAAAGGCCGCGGATTTTAAGGCGTTTGAAGCAGCGTTTAATCAAGCGCTTAGATGTTGTGTTGATGATGAAATTCTACAGGATGTGATTCACAGTGATGGCGAACTGGAATCGGATGAGTTTTCACTGGAACTTGCTGAAGCCTTACGTGCCGGTGGTCCATGGGGACAAGCATTTCCTGAACCGGTTTTTGATGGCGATTTTGAAGTAGTACAACAGCGTATCGTTGCTGAGAAACATCTTAAATTAGTACTGCAGCCTATGGGCAGCGGAAACACGGTTGATGCGATTGCATTTAACCATAGTGATGTGGTGGGCGATCAACTGCACGCCGTTTTTCGCCTTGATGTAAATGAATATATGGGACGGAGAACAGTGCAATTGATGATTGAATATATAGCCTCCTAGAGTTCATTCATTTGTAAAGCTATTAAGAGTTCAATCATTTATTTCCCTGTTTATTGAGCTAGATTGGTAGAATTTAAGTGTGGGTTTGTGGCGAGCCGCGATGGCATCGGTACGAACGCGAGTATGCGAGTGCCAATAGTAAAAGCAGTGTGCTATACAGGGCCCCACCGCCAGTAGCAGGTAAAGGAAGAACTTCTTGAGGCGGCGGTGGTTCGCTATCAATCGGTTTGACGGCTACACCACCTGTATGGGTGATAGCACCATTGGCTTCACCATCGGTGTCATTGGGGCCATCATCTTCAAGCAGAAGCTGTATACACAGATGGCCAGGGGTCAGGCCCTGGCTATAGGCGCTGTGGTTCGGCGGGGGGCAACTGCCATTACTGCCGGGAGCCGAGGCAAGGGCGTTGTTGTCATCAATAATAAAATCCTGCCAGCCAGTAGGCATCAGCTTTCGGTAGTATGGGTCAGTAGGGATTTGCTTTCGCAATGGAATGACCACCTGGGCAGAGTCACCTGCGGTGGTGAGACCATGAACCTCAAAGTCAAACAGTCCACCGACGTTAAAGTAGTCATCATTTGGACGTCGAATGTTCGTTGCATATATTTCGATGGTAGAAGCGCTTACCTGCAGGCCATTGGTGGCGGATTCAAAGGCGATGGCCCCGAGGCGCAGCTGCAAGCCTGGTTCTGTTTCAACCAGGTGTCGTGATTGGTCGGCCTGTTGTAGCGCGATGACACGGCTTAGTGCAATTTCATCGTATTGATCGGCAATGCCATCATCGTCTCTATCTTCATGATCTTCATCCGCAGGAACGCTGACCACGACTTTAAATCGGTGTCTTTGGCTGGCGACAGGGTTAGTGATGTCCTCTCCGTTTTCATTTACACCAGTGATTTCGAGTACATCAACCACGATACTATATGTGCCAACATTTAACTCGCCCGGCTCAAAGGTAAAGGTGTTATTGATGAGGTCAATCTCATCGCCCACTAGTGTGTTGTCACTTTTGCTCCAGTCCAGTTTCATGCCTGCAGTTAGCTCTGGGACTATATTGGCGGTGACGACAACCTCATTGACATTGGGAGGCTCTGTCGGTGGTGTGGTGACGGCAACCACGGTTGACGTGTGAGGTTCATCGTTTTGCGACATATTTAAGGAGACTTTCGGTGCGATGTTTTGCTCTGTAATCGTAATGGTGTGAGTGGTTTTATGACCAGCAATGACATCTAAAGCGGTTAAGTCTCCCATTGTAAAAATAAGGATCTCGTCATTTTCTATGGCATCAGCATCAGTGATAATGAAAGGGATAATACTGCCACTTACATCGCCTGCAGCAATGGTTATGCTGATGGTGTCGGTGGCAATATTATGGTCTGCTGAATCAGCTGTGCCACTTAGTGTGAATGGGATTTCAAGTAGCGTGGCAACGGGGCCATTGAGGTGGACTGATACGGTAGCCGTTGTGCCTTCGTTGCTGATTTGATCAATGGCAAAGTCAACCATCGGTATCACATTAACCGTTTGTGTGGTGCTGGCAATGGTGGGGTTACCTGCTGCATCGGTGGCGGTCCAGCTAATGGTATGAATACCGGGCCTAAAGGGACCACTGTTATCGGGAATGGCGCTAATAATACCATCTTTGCCATCAATCGCAGTGGCAATGCCAAGGTCTACCGCTGTTAGCAGGCCAGTTGAGTTGATGGTAGAAGGGTCAGCAGCGGGTACATCGAAATTCGCTGGTGGGTAATCATCTCTTGTTGGAATCGTGCCATTAACAAATTCCTGGTAGTTAGTTGCACCGTCACCATCAAGGTCGAGGTCGCGATCACTGTCGTCAAGTGGATTTAGGCCATGTTCGATTTCATAACGGTCAGTCATACCATCGCCATCACTATCTTGATCTAGATCCATTGTGATCGGGTCACTTGTGACACTTTCACTATAGTCTGCTCCGTCGGTGTAGGTGACGGTAACGGTAATGATTTGATTTATATCTGCTGTAGTGAGTAGATAGTTGTTGCTATTGTTGCCGACAACACTGGTGCTACCACTGCGGCGCCATTCGTATAAAAAAGTACCCAGGCCATCAGCATCACTTAGTGCGGTGGTGTCGGCAATTAATATCTGTCCAATATAGGGCTGGCCACTAATCGTAACGTCACCTTGTACTGGAGTATTACCCGTGATTTTACCTGCACTAATACTGACTGATTCATCAGTACCACGTCTGTCGGTATAGCTAACAGTGACACTAATGGTTTGAGAAGTGCCAATATCGGCATTAACAAGTCGGTAGCTGCTATTAATGCCGATATTAGTAGTACCATTGATGCCGTTGCGCTGCCACAGGTAGCGAAATGTTCCGAGACCATCCTCATCAGTTAATTGGGTTGTATTGACAGTTAACAATTCCCCTTCTTTGCGGATACCATCATCAATACTGATGCTACCGCCGGGATCATCGTTAATATTATTAACTGTAATGCTGAAAGAGGGAAGGGAAGTGCTTTTGCTTTCATCATCTTCATCATCGGTCACCGTGAAGCTTATGTTGTTATAGGTGCCAACATCTTCGTTATGTGGACGGCCAGCTTCGCTGCTAAGCACGCCAGTAGAAGGCACGAAGTTAAGCCAGTCTGGCAGGGATGTACCGGGTGTGATACTAAACACCAGATCACCTACGACACTATCGACATCGGTCGCAGTCAGGGTGAAGTTGTAGTTCACATCTTCATCAATGTTGATGGGTGGACTGCTGGTAAAGGTTGGCGCATCATTGATAGCGATGACAGTGATGGTAAATAATGGAAGTGTGTCACTGGCTTCATTTGATGAGTCGGTTACTGTAATTGAGATGTCTGGGTAGTCACGAGTATCATCATTTGTCGGTGTGCCGCTAAGTGTACCGTTACTAGTATTGAAGTCCGCCCATCCAGGCTTGTTTGTGATGCTGAAAGTTTTTGTATCACCCACATCAACATCAAACGCGCCGGGTATGAAATTGTAAAGGCTATCTTCATTAATACTAGTTGCAGGTGTGCCGCTAATCGTAGGCGCATCATTGGTGTTATTTACCGTAATGCTAAAAGCTGGAAGCGGCGTGACCAGGCCGGCAGTATCCTCAACAGTGAGGATGATGTTACTGTGAACGCCAACATTGCCATTCTCTGGGGTGCCGCTCAATTGCCCTGAGTTAGTATCGAAGCCTGTTATCCATGCTGGCTGGTTTTCAATTGAAAAAGTTAGCTGGCTGATGGGGTCAATACCATCAGCAATGAGCTCAACATCACCAACGGTTGGAGCGGATTCGTAGAGGCTATCCTCATTGATAGCGGAGAGTGGGGGGCTGATAAGGTATGGTGGATCATCGACAGGCAAAACATTGAAGGTGATGGTGTTGGGCGGGGTACTATTATCAACGCCATCATTTACCGTAAATTGAAAACTGCCGTAGTCGTCATCTTCAAATTGATCCAGGGCAGGTTTGAAAGTGAGGTTGCTAAGGTTTGATACATTAATATCTTGATCGAGAATTACGTTGCCGCCAAAAAAACGTAAGGTTCCGGCAGTTGCGAGCGTTGTAATCTGAATGCTGGTAAAAACATCAGCAGCAGCATCAAAATAGCCAAAGTCAGCCTCTGAAAATGTGTAAGTACTATCTTCATTGATTGTGATGGTGTTGTCACTAGCGGTCGGTACCGCAGCCTGTGTGTCGGGCAGCATCACTATCGATACTAATGATAATAAAATCAGCGAAAATGTCCGCATGGTAATAACCTTAAAAAATACCTGTGAATTGTAAAAAGCGACGTCCATGCGAGCGGCTGCCATTGATTTTTATGCTGAAAAAATAGACGGCAGTACTAATTATATATCGACATTACAGATAGGTATCTTAACCTAATATCAATCAGTTATGTGGTTGTTTTTACTGTATCTTATTGTTTAGTCTGAAAAGTTTGTTAGCACCCTGTTTTTATGTGTGAAAACTCCAGCTGTTTGTCGGGCAAAGTGGTATCGCAATTATTGTGTAGATTGAGGTGGTTGTGTAGGAGAATTCATATTCTGTTAGCAGAGAGAGTGGTGCTCTCTAATTTATTGCCGATAGCATTTATGGCAGCAATGCTGCATTTTATTTTTGATGATGATTACGGTTGATTTTGTCTAACTTTTTGAATTTTATTATAATTATCGGTGATAAGGATGGGTTGGATTAAATGGATGCAAAATTTATAAATCCAGTGCTAAAGGCCGTCGTCAATATCTTGCAAACGATGGCACAGATTACGCCACAGCCGGGAAAGCCTGAAATTAAGTCTGGTGATATTTCTCGTGGTGTCATCAGTGGTTTTATTGATCTGGCAGGCAGTGACGCAAGGGTTTCAGTTGCGGTAACCTTTTCGAAAGAGGCGATACTCGATATTGGTAGCCGGATGATGCATATGGAGTTAAAAGAGGTTGACGACATTATTAAAGACCTGGTCGGCGAAATGGCAAATATGGTGGCAGGTGGTGCAAAGGCCAACCTCCAGGAGGCTGGTTATGACTTTGATTTGACCTTACCATCGATTGTGGTGGGTGAGGCGCATCAAGTTAAACATACTGTCGAAGGTGTTACCTTGATTATGCCATTTTCGATAGAAGCGGGGCAGTTCTATGTGGAAGTGTGTGCGCCCGATTAACGAATAGTATTGTCATGGTCGATATATACCCAAAGCGTTTGAAATTAAGGTCTAATTGCACGCCCTATTCATCCCATGACTGCGTTGAAATTCCTTGCAATAGTCCCGCTATTACGCGTCATTTCGCCTTGCCATGGAATGAATA
>UOFQ01000055.1_pt1 | contig 32210 bp, 36 predicted proteins | sample 1988961 | NCBI WGS metagenome assembly UOFQ01 (sample SAMEA4712195, study PRJEB27164) | hydrothermal vent metagenome | biome: marine basaltic hydrothermal vent biome; feature: marine hydrothermal vent; material: mineral | place: Pacific Ocean | collected 2011-06-14/2011-07-23 | depth 1719 m | reverse complement strand
CTGGCTACGTTTACCGCCTAGCGCACGTAATAAGCCGATTTCAGCAATGCGTTCATTGACTGCGATGGTCATGATGGTAAAGATACCAACGCTGCCAACCAGTAGTGAAATACTGCCGAGTGCGGCGACGGCAAAGGTAAGAATGCCCAGCACTGAACCGAGTACATCGAGCATCTGTTGCTGGGTGGTGATGGTGACATCATCGCGACCGTGTCGGGCAGTCATCAGGCGGGTAACGCTTGATACAATCTCATCGACATTGGCATCTTCCCGGTAGAGCAGGTCTATCTCTACCAGGCTATCGCGGTTGAACATCTCCAGTGCGCGCGCAGCGGGGATATAGACTGATGGCGATGATGGTAGTGCGACGTGAGACCATTTTATGCTCCGTTAAAACAGCTTGTACTTTTATGATACGCCTTGGCCAGGGCTAAGTCTAATAGGGGCACGGGTTACAAATGCTTGCATATTTACGCATCAATAATTTTGGTTGTAGTGAGTGCTGATTTGGGCGAGTATTCATATTATTGAATTTTCAATTAGCAGTATGTTGATTTTAAGGAGTACTAAATGGAACAATTTTCGGGGCAGGGAATGGGGTTGTTGTTTAGCTTCTGGACGGGGCTGGCGATTGTGATCATCGTATTACTCAAAACATCGATCAAGTTTGTGCCGCAAAACAGTGCCTTTGTGGTCGAGCGTTTTGGTAAATACAATGTAACGTTGATTGCCGGGCTGAATTTTATCATCCCATTTATCGATAAAATTGCGTATGTGCGTTCACTGAAGGAGCAGGCGATTGATGTGCCGAGTCAGGCGGCGATCACCAAAGATAATATTGGCCTGACGGTGGATGGCGTGCTGTACCTCAAAGTACTGGACCCCTATAAGGCAAGTTATGGTGTTGAGGTTTATCGTTTTGCGGTGACGCAGCTGGCGCAAACCACGATGCGTTCCGAGATTGGTAAGATGGCGCTTGACAAAACCTTTGAAGAGCGGGATTTGCTGAATATTGCGATTGTGAATGCGATTAACGAGGCGGCTGGTCCGTGGGGGGTGCAGGTACTGCGTTATGAGATTAAGGATATCGAACCACCTCGCAGTGTGCTGGAGGCGATGGAACGCCAGATGAAGGCTGAGCGTGATAAACGTGCCACCATCCTGGAATCTGAAGGCGAGCGCCAGTCTGCGATTAATGTAGCTGAGGGTGAAAAACAGGCGAAGGTGCTGACGGCGGAGGCTGATCGCATGGAGCAGATCCTGAATGCAGAGGGCGAAGCGAAGGCGATTGAACTGGTGGCTGCGGCGAAGGCGAGTGCACTGCATGTGATTGGTGAGGCTGCCGATAGTTCACCGGGACAGAAGGCTGTGCAGCTTGACCTTGCGACGCTGGCGATTGCGGCAAAAGAGGCGATCGCGAAAGAGTCTACAGTGGTACTGATGGATGGTAAATCGAGTGAGGCGGGTTCCAGTGTGGCGGAGGCGGTCGCGATTGTCAGCGCGATGAATCAAAGCAGTGCATTTTCAACGGGAAAAAAAGCAGAGTAGACCATGATTGAATTTTTTAATGACAATATTTATAGCTTTTGGTTTGCCATCGGTTTTCTGTTACTGATTATTGAAGCGTTAGCGCTGGGTTTCTCAACTGGGTTTATCCTTTTTATTGGGCTGGGGGCATTACTGACCGGTGGTGCGATCTGGTTTGAGCTTGTCCCTGCTACCTGGTTGTCGAGTATTGCTACTTTTGCACTAAGTTCTGTACTTATCTCGTTTCTATTGTGGAAGCCTTTGAGGGCGATTCAACGCAATAGCAAGCCACCAAAGAAGGACAATAGCAGTGACATTATTGGCCTGAAATTCAGGCTTAAAGGTGAAATTAGCACCGCGGCTCCGGGAGTAACACGATATTCCGGGGTTGAATGGCAGGTGGTGATTGATCACGCTTCTGAACAGCAGATGATTGCAGCAGGCACGACCGTTGTTGTGGTATCGGTGGATGCAGGCACATTCTGGGTGGATGTGGATAATAAGTAATTCACGATGAGACCTTTGTACATTAGCTGTAGTGACTGTTAAACCTGTCTTCTTAAGTATTGTTGATGCATTGGTTCAAGTTTAAGCTTGCATGCTTCAATCTTAGTGACGTCTAAAATATCATTGATAATATCGACGATTTCTCGTTGTTCAGTATTTAGTTTGCTCCCGCTGAGGGTTTCAGTCATCTCCCAAACGCCATTCATTGGAGTGCGTATTTCATAGCTCATACTGGCTAGAAATTCTGTTTTGGCACGTGTCGCTGCCTCGCTTTTCGCCATGGCTGATTTTAACTCGACTTCATTATCGGCTAGCTCTGTCATTATAAATAACCAATTGAGACCTCATTTCCATTCTTTTGAATGGTGTCATATATCTGTCGTGGATCTTTTTGATAATTGTTTTATTTTTTGTCAATTATTTGTCGAAAGGTCTTCGTATGTTTTTATATCACTGATATTTAAGAATAAATTTAAAATATTTTTAATGGCTTAATGATTGCATGAAGAGCTTCTGCATATGTTTATCAATCGATTTGGAAAGGAAATCAGTTATGCCATTAGACGAAGAAACTGAAGCAGTAGTGCCGGTAGCACCGGCTGCAAAGCCGAAGGGTAACCTGTTAAATATTATTATTATAGTCCTGTCATCTCTATTGGTTGTTGGCGGTAGTGTGGCAGCCACGCTTTACTTTGCGGGTGTTTTTCCTGCATCGACAGAGGTGAGTAGTGATGATGAGACCTCAGGTAAGAGCAGCTCAAAACTAAAGGAAGAGGAAAAAAATCGTGATCAGGAGCCTGCGCTCTATTTTATTTTTGAGAACCCGTTTGTCGTTAACTTTATCGATAAAAATCAAATTCGCTATTTACAGATCAATGTAGAGGTGATGTCCCGAGACCAGGAGGTGATCGACAATATTAGTCATCACCTGCCTAAGATTAAGAATAATTTTCTGGTGTTATTTAGTGACCTCAATTTTGAAATGATCACCAATGCCGCTGGCAAGCAGAAGCTACGAGATCTTGCTTTAGAGGAACTGCGTAAAATTCTAAAGGATGAGACGGGTAACGATGATGTAGAAGCGTTATATTTTACCGGTTTTGTGATGCAGTAAGGTAGGGAATTTAAATGTCTGTAAATGATCTATTAACGCAGGATGAGATTGATGCACTGCTGCATGGTGTTACTGGCGGTGATATAGAGTCAGAAGATGATGCTGTTCTAGATGATGGAAAAGCCCATGAATATGACTTTAACAGCCAGGACAGGATTGTACGTGGACGTATGCCCACGTTGGAGATGATCAACGAGCGTTTTGCACGTCATTTCAGAATTAGTTTGTTCAACATGTTACGCAGGACCGCTGAAATATCTGTCGGCAGTGTTCAGATGTTGAAGTTTGCAGAATATGTTCACAGCTTGTTTGTTCCAGCAAGCCTGAATCTTGTAAAAGTTGAGCCATTACGAGGTACCGGATTATTCGTATTTGACCCCAAACTGGTTTTTACTGTGGTAGATAATTTTTTTGGTGGTGAAGGAAAATTTCACGCCAAGATTGAGGGGCGAGAATTTACTCCAACAGAACAACGAATCATTCAATTGATGCTTGATCTTAGCTTTAAAGATATGAAAGAAGCCTGGAACCCTGTATTGCCTGTTGATTTTTCATTTCAGGGGATGGAGGTGAATCCTCACTTTGCCAATATTGTAAGTCCAAGCGAAGTGGTAGTGGTAACAACATTTCATATTGAGCTTGATGGCGGTGGTGGTGATCTTCATGTGACGCTGCCTTATTCAATGGTAGAGCCTATTCGTGAGTTATTAGATGCGGGTGTGCAGAGTGACCGTGATGATAATGATGACCGTTGGGCGGTTGCGCTCGCTGAGGAAATTAAAGAGGCTGATGTTGAAATTAGCAGCATCTTAACAGAAACGGAAATTTCACTTAATGATCTTAATACACTCAGAACTGGAGATATTATTCCTATTGACTTTCCGGATAAGGTCACTATTCGTGTTGAGGATATACCCGTATTTAGAGGGAGTTTTGGAGTATCTGATGGAAAAAATGCGATTAAGATTACAGAGCGTGTGGTGGCAGAAAGTTCGAAGCAGCTGAAAACAGTGATGGGGTAGCAAGTATGAATGATACGACTGATAACAATGAAGATGTGGGCGATGACTGGGCAGATGCAATGAATGAACAGGCAGTCTCTGAAACGGCAGCACCAGCTGATTTGCAAAATCTACAGCCAGATGCGGGTGCATTAAATGCAATGGAAGAAAATATTGAGATGATTCTTGATATTCCTGTGACGGTGTCAGTTGAAATCGGGCGTAGCAAAATTAATATTAGAAACCTGCTTAAATTAAATCAAGGATCGGTTGTTGAGTTAGATCGATTGGCAGGTGAACCCATGGATGTGATTGTCAATGGTACCTTGATCGCGCATGGTGAGGTGGTGGTGGTGAACGAAAAATTTGGTGTTCGCTTAACGGATGTGATCAGCGCTGAAGAGCGTGTTAAGAAGCTTAAGTAGCCGTTTAAGGTGCCTATTTTGATTAAAAAAACCTTGTTAGTAGTGCTGATCACACCATTCTCAGCGATAGCGAATGAAGCAGCTGTTGAATTTCAAAAAGCACCTGATGTGATGGGATTTGGCAATATTGTTCAGATAATAGCGGGTCTGTTTGTTGTCTTGATGATGATCATGGGAGCAGCCTGGATGATGAAGCGCTATGGCGGCCTGGGTGGTGTTTCAAATGCTGACTTAAAAATAGTTGCAGGGATCAGCGTCGGGCAACGTGAAAAAATTGTGGTCGTTCAGGCGGGTGATACACAGGTGTTAGTTGGTATCGCCCCTGGCAATATTCAAACACTGCATGTGCTTGAAAATAATCTTAGCACTGGAGATAACCTGAAAGTAAAACCATCTGCTGCCGAAGGTAGCAATGGCTTTATGAATCACCTAAAACAGCAGGTGAAAAAGAGAGCAGAATCATGAGTCGGTTATCAATTGCGATACTCCTGTTTATCATATCGATTGCCACTGCTTCTGCCAATACTGGGCTTCCTGCACTAACGGTATCACCAGCCGCCAATGGTGGAGAGACCTACACCTTAAGCATTCAAATATTAGCGTTGATGACGGTGTTGACCCTGTTGCCAGCAGGATTGTTGATGATGACCTCATTCACTCGCATCATCATTGTTTTTGCCATTTTAAGACAGGCACTCGGTACTGCCCAAACACCAACGACACAAACATTGGTAGGCCTTGCTCTGTTTCTGACTATATTTATTATGATGCCTGTTTTTGAGGCGGGTTATGACGCGGGTGTTAAACCCTATTTAGAAGAGAAAATCGGAGCGAAAGAGGCGGCAGAAAAATCCATTGAACCATTTAGAAAGTTTATGTTAGCTCAAACGCGTGATAGTGACCTTAACTTGTTTGCAAGCCTTTCTGGTAACGAACATATTGAATCATATGATGATGTGCCTTTGTCGATGCTGCTACCTGCATTTGTGACAAGTGAGCTTAAAACAGCTTTCCAAATAGGGTTTATGATATTTATTCCATTTTTAATTATTGACCTGGTGGTGGCGAGTGTACTGATGGCGATGGGCATGATGATGTTGTCACCGCTGATTATTTCATTACCGTTTAAGTTGATGTTATTTGTGTTAGTTGATGGCTGGGCGCTAATTATGGGGACATTAGCATCAAGCTTTTATATGTGATGGATATGGCGGAGTAAATGGCATGGGACCAGAAGCAGTATTGACATTGGGGCGCACCGCACTAGAGGTGACGATTGTCATTATTGCGCTGTTATTGATGCCTGCGCTTATTGTCGGTTTACTAGTTAGTATGTTTCAAGCCGCAACACAGATTAATGAGGCAACACTGAGTTTTATTCCTAAACTTTTTATTACCTTTATTGTCATGTTGATTGGCGGCCCGTGGATTCTGCAGGTGATGACTACCTATACGAAGAGATTAATCGAAAATATTCCAATGATGATTGGTTAACGGCCACCATTTTAGAACGAGCAATGCAGTGAACTTTACAGACGAGCAAATAGTATCCCTGGTAACAAGTTATTTCTGGCCGTTCATTCGTATTGCTGCCTTTATTACGGTTGTACCTGTTTTTGGCGCAAGAGTGATCCCCACCAGGATTCGCATGATGATTGCGATCGCATTGACCATTGTCATTGTTCCCATTCTGCCACCACCGACTGCAATCGATCCGTTGGGCGTGGATGGTATGTTAATCACCATGGCTCAGGTGATGATTGGTCTGGCGATGGGGTTTGCAGTGAAATTGATATTCAGTGCGATTGAAACGGGTGGGCATATTATGGCACAAACAATGGGACTTGGTTTTGCACAGATGAACGATCCTGCTAATGGTGTGACAGTGCCAGTTGTTAGCCAGTTTTATATCATTATGGCGACCCTGTTATTTCTTGCGCTTAATGGTCATCTGGTTGTGATTGATGTGCTAGCAGAGAGCTTCACCATGTTGCCGGTTTCAATGCAAGGGATTAGCCCAGATGGGATTTGGATGTTGATCGAATGGTCTAGCTGGATTTTCACTGGTGCTGTTTTGATGTCGTTGCCGGTGGTGGTCGCCTTGCTACTGATTAATGTGGCCTTCGGTGTGATGATGCGAGCGGCACCGCAGCTAAATGTTTTTGCGGTTGGTTTTCCTTTGACGCTGACATTCGGTTTTATTTTTATGTGGGCATCACTGGAAATATTTTTACCGCAGTTTAATAACCTGTTTGAGCATGCCTTGATGACTGTTGGCAACATGCTTTCTGCGAGATAGACGATGGCAGAAAACAATTCAGGCGCAGAGAAAACAGAAGAGGCAACGCCCAAGAAACTCCAGGAGTCGCGTGATAAGGGGCAGGTAGCGCGTTCGCGTGAATTGACTACGATGAGCTTGTTGCTCGCTTCTGGTGCTGGTTTTTTGATGCTTGGAGAGCAGTTAGTCATCGATATCATGGGGCTGATGCGTGAGGCGTTTACCGCAAGTCGCATGGATTTGATGGATACCAATAATCTCACGCTATTGCTTGAAGCATCAATTATCGACGCATTGATCGCACTGGTTCCCTTTTTTGTAGTGGTGATGCTAGTCGCATTTTTTGCACCGCTGGCACTGAGTGGTTGGTCATTCAGTGTTCAGGCGATGAGTTTTAAGTGGAGCAAGATTGACCCAATCAAGGGGGTGGGGCGTATTTTCTCTATGAAAGGGTTGATGGAGCTTATTAAGGCACTGGCAAAGTTTGTTCTGGTGATGACGATAGCCGTGCTTATATTGTGGCATCAGTCTGATATATACATGTCGCTTGGTGTCAAGAGTGTTGAACCTGCGATTGCGCAGGCAGGTAATTTATTGATGTGGGCCTTTATTCTCTTGAGCTGCGCTACTATTTTGGTTGCGGTGATTGATGTGCCATTTCAATTATGGGATCACGCCAAACAGTTGAAAATGACGTTGCAGGAAGTAAAGGACGAGTATAAGCAAACTGAGGGTAACCCTGAGATGAAGCGCAAAGTGCGTGAAACTCAGTTGGCGATGGCTGAAAAACGGATGATGGATGAGGTGCCGAAGGCTGATGTCATCATCACCAATCCAATGCACTATGCCGTTGCGTTGAAATATGACCAATCCAGTTCTGGTGCGCCGCTAGTGGTTGCTAAGGGGCAGGATCTGGTGGCGGCTAAAATTAGAAGCCTGGCGTACAGTAACAATATTCCACTGGTCGAAGCGCCGCCACTCTCTCGGGCACTTTTTTATAGCACCGAATTAAATGGTGAAGTACCTGCTGGCCTTTATCTTGCAGTAGCTCAGGTGCTGGCATTCGTCTATCAATTAAGGCAAAAGCAGTCTCATTTTGATGAGACGCTGGTCATGGATGATCTACCGATTCCAGATGATTTAAAACGTGATGAGTAAGGTGAAGTTATGGCTCAAGCAAGTTTAGGGGATACCGCTCGTCAAATCAGTCGCAATGGTCTGATTGGCGCGCCGCTATTATTAATGTCGATTCTGGCAATGATGGTGGTACCGTTACCACCATTTTTATTAGATCTATTTTTTACGTTTAACATTGCGCTGTCATTAATCATCATTCTGTCTGGTATTTACGCCAAAAAACCGCTCGATTTTGCAGTTTTTCCAACTATTTTATTGATTGCGACGTTGTTGCGTTTGGCACTTAATATCGCTTCGACCCGGATAGTACTACTGGAAGGGCATACCGGCACTGGAGCGGCAGGACAGGTGATTGAGGCCTTTGGCGATTTTGTTGTGGGCGGTAATTACGCCGTCGGTCTGGTTGTATTCTCCATTCTTGTGATCATTAACTTTGTGGTGGTTACCAAAGGCGCGGGGCGTATTTCAGAGGTCAGTGCGCGCTTTACACTCGATGCGATGCCTGGCAAGCAAATGGCAATTGATGCAGATCTGAATGCCGGTGCGATTGATCAAAATGAGGCGATGCGTCGTCGTGCTGAGGTGGTATCGGAAGCGGATTTTTATGGCTCGATGGACGGTGCCAGTAAATTTGTTCGTGGTGATGCGATTGCCGGTATTTTGATTCTCTTTATTAATATCATCGGTGGTTTGTCGATTGGTATTTTGCAGCATGATATGGCGTTTTCAGATGCAATGCATAACTACACCTTGCTAACAATTGGTGATGGCCTTGTGGCGCAGATTCCTTCTTTAATTCTATCAACTGCTGCGGCAATTATGGTCACACGTGTCTCTAGTGAGGAGGACATGGGACAGCAATTTGCTTCTCAGATGTTCGCAAGTCCACGAGCGCTTGGGGTAACCGCGGGTGTGATTGGTATCCTTGGATTGATTCCGGGTATGCCAAACATGATTTTTCTTGGGATTGCGGCGCTGGGCGGTGGTGGTGCCTACCTGTTGCATCAGCGTTCATTAGAACGTGAGGCGCTCGGACTTGAACCAGGGCAGTCAGTCACTGGGCAGGGGGCTTCACCGCCAGGGCAAGCGGGAGCAGCTGCTGGGCAGCCGTTACCGCAAGGTTCTCCTGATGGAGCGGATGAGGGTACTGATGATAATAAAGACCTGAGTTGGGATGACGTATTACCCGTCGATGTGATTGGGCTTGAAGTGGGTTACAAGCTGATTCCGTTAGTCGACAAAAATCAAAATGGGCAGTTGATGGCACGCATCAAAGGGATTCGTAAGAAGCTGACACAGGAAATTGGTTTTTTAATTCCGCCTGTTCATATTCGTGACAATCTAGAATTATCGCCAGGTGCGTACCGTATAACATTGATGGGGGTTACGGTTGGTGAGTCGGATATATACCCAGACCGTGAGATGGCGATTAACCCAGGTCAGGTATTTGGTACCTTGCCGGGTACGCCCACCAAAGACCCTGCTTTTGGAATGGATGCGGTGTGGATTGATCCCGGTCAACGTGAGCAGGCGCAGACGATGGGCTATACGGTGGTTGATGCCAGTACCGTGGTGGCTACGCACATTAGTCAGCTACTACAAAGCCAGGCGTATGATCTGCTGGGGCGTGAAGAGGTTCAGCATCTGTTAGATGGGATGGCGGCGAATGCACCTAAGCTGGTTGAAGGCCTGGTACCCGATATTATACCGCTTGGCACCATTCAGAAGGTGCTGCGTAATCTACTAGAAGAAAACATTCCGATTCGCGACATGCGTACGATTATCGAAACACTTGCGGTTGAGGGGACTAAGAGTCAAGATCCTGACGTTTTAACGGCTGCGGTGAGGGTGGGTCTTGGTAGGATGATCGTTCAAAATATCAATGGTTTATCAAGTGAACTTCCTGTGATTTCCCTTGATCCATCTCTGGAACAATTATTGCAGGAGTCTACGCAGAGTGGTGGTGGATTGGAGCCAGGATTGGCAGAAAGGATACATCAGTCACTATTGGAATCGGCGCAAAGACAAGAGATGGCAGGGCAGCCCGCAGTATTAGTAGTTTCAGCACCGTTAAGGCCAATGTTGGCAAAATTTGTAAGAAACACAATTCCGAGTCTACATGTGCTGTCTTACAACGAAATGCCAGATAACAGACAGATAAAGATTGTATCGAATATTGGTAGACCTGAATAGCTGAACAAAGTGGTGTGATGAGGTAGTCATGGTGATAGAGCAGCAAGTGGTAAGTAGTGGTAGAAGAAGAGGGGAGTCGTTATGAAAATTAAACGTTATTTTGCTCCCGATGTGCGACAGGCGATGCGGATGGTGCGTGATGCTCAGGGCCCAGACGCTGTCATTCTATCCAATAAACGTGTTGACGGCGGCATCGAAATTGTAGCTGCAATCGATTATGACGAATCTGCTTTTCGCAGAACATCTCCGGTACAGCCACCCGAGAAACAGACAGGACAAAACAGTGCCTCTGAGCGAGTACCTGAGTCTCAGGTGCAGCAGCCAACAATAGGGCAAGCCGCAACACAGCCTTCAGTGAAATCATCTGCGCAGCCTAAAATACCGCTGGGTCGTTTAAGCACCCCAATGAGTGCTGCATCTCGTTATGAAGGTGAAGAGAAAATCCAGACACGCTTGCAAGTGCCGCCATCTAATATTCAATGGGGACAGGAGCCAGCGATTGTTGAGATGCAAACAGAGTTAAAAAGCCTCCGTGGAATGCTTGAAAAGCAGCTCTCGGGGCTAGTTTGGGATGAGTTCACACGGCGTAACCCTAGAAAGGCTGAATTGATACAGCAATTGATGGCATTGGGGTTAGGTGATTCTTTATGCAAAGCGTTGGCGGAAGAGGTCCCGGATTGTACTCAGCCCGATGACCTGTTCAGAAGTGCACTGGAATGTTTTTCGCGAATGATTCCGGTAGCGAATGATGAAATTTTAAATGAAGGTGGTGTCGTCGCACTGGTGGGGCCAACCGGGGTGGGAAAAACGACCACTGCGGCTAAGCTAGCAGCACGTTATGCACTACGCCATGGAAATCGTCATGTTGCGCTCGTGACAATCGACAACTACCGTGTTTGTGCCCATGAACAGTTGCGTACATATGGCAGAATCCTTGATATCCCAGTAAAAACAGCAGATAGCAGAGAGGAGCTTCGTAAAGTACTTGATGATCTTTGTGACCGTCGCCTGGTACTGATTGATACGGCTGGCATGAGCCAGCGTGATAGCCATTTGAGTGAGCAGGCCTCTATGTTATGTGGTGATGATATGTTTATTAAAACATCATTAGTGGTATCAGCAACTTCTCAAATTTCGAGTGTGCAGGAAGTGATGAATGCATTTGGTCTCTTTAACCCTGTGAGTGTCATGATGACCAAGCTGGATGAGGCAACTAGTTTTGGTGGTGCGCTGGATATGGCAATACAGTACGGCGTCCCTATTTCATATTTATGTGATGGTCAGCAAGTACCGGAAGATATGCATCTGGCCAGGGCGTATGACCTGGTTAACCGATGTGTCGATATAACGGAAAGATCTGTTCCAGGAAGGAATGGCGATAGTGGCATGGAGATGATAGCCCAATCAATCGCAAGGGGAACGGAAAATGCTAATGTCTGAGGTAGGAGTAAGTCAAATGTCAGGCCTGCGTCAGGTTGCAAACCCGAATCCGGTTCGAGTCATTACGGTGACAAGTGGTAAGGGTGGAGTTGGTAAAACAAACATCTCTGTTAATATGTCGGTGGCATTGGCAGCCAGTGGTCAAAACGTTCTGTTGATGGATGCTGATCTTGGTTTGGCTAATGTTGACGTGTTGTTAGGATTGCAACCCGCTTATAACCTTTCACATGTGGTGAATGGTGAGCGCTCGCTTGAAGAGGTGATAGTGACTGGGCCTGAAGGGGTGAGAGTGATTCCGGCCTCATCAGGTTTAAAGAATATGGCAGAATTGAGCCATGTCGAGCATGCTGGTTTGATTCGTGCATTCAGTGAGTTGAGCTTTAACCCTGATGTATTGGTGATCGATACTGCCGCGGGCGTTTCAGATAGTGTGGTGACATTTAGTCGAGCCTCGCACGAGGTGATTGTGGTGGTCTGTGACGAGCCAGCTTCGATCACTGATGCTTATGCAACGATCAAATTATTGAGTCGTGATCATGGGCTTTATCGTTTTCGTATTGTAGCAAATATGGTTCGCAGTTCTCAGGAAGGTGTTGAACTATATAAAAAGCTTGTAAAAGTGACAAATCGTTTTCTTGATGCAACACTCGATTATATGGGCGCAGTCCCATATGACGACTATTTAAGAAAGGCTATCCAGAAACAGCGTTCAGTGGTCGATGCATATCCTCGTAGCAAGGCATCCATTGCATTTAAAAAACTGGCGCAGAAGACGGATCAATGGCCAACACCGGACTCGGCGAGTGGATACCTGGAATTTTTTGTCGAGAGATTGTTTAAATCCACTAATGATGGAACGATGACAACCTATGAATAATCTAGCCATGTACGTAACTATCCAAGACGAAGAAAAACCAGCCAGCAATGGTGCTGATGATCTGGTAACCCGCTATGCACCGTTGGTGAAGCGTATTGCCTATCACATCATGAGTCGCCTGCCACCGAGCGTGCAGGTGGATGACTTGATACAGGCGGGGATGATCGGTTTACTGGAAGCGTCACGCAACTACGATGCTAAACAGGGAGCGAGTTTTGAAACCTATGCCGGCATTCGTATCCGTGGTTCGATGCTTGATGAGATCCGTAAGGGTGACTGGGCACCGCGTTCAGTGCACCGCAAAGCGAGACAGGTCGCAGAAGCCGTACGTAAGATTGAAAATGAGACGGGTCGTGATGCAAGGGATCACGAAGTGGCCGAGGCATTAGAAATGCCACTCGATAAATACCATAAAACACTTCAGGATGCGAGCAGTTGTCGCTTGTTAAGTTTTGAAGATATGGGCATGAATGAAGACTCTGTGCCATCAAAATTAAGCGGGCCTGCGACAAACCCATTTGATGGTGTGCAGAAAGATGATTTCAAAAAGAATTTGGCGGAAGCCATCTCAGGGCTGCCTGAGCGTGAGCGGCTAGTCTTAACACTTTATTATGATGAAGAATTGAATCTACGTGAAATTGGTTCTGTGATTGGTGTTAGTGAGTCACGTGTTAGTCAAATTCATAGTCAAGCCTTGATTCGACTACAGGCACGATTGGGTCATTGGGTTAACAACGATTGATAGTATAGCGGGAGGATACCTTGGACAAAGATATGAAAATACTCATTGTGGATGATTTTTCTACAATGCGACGGATCATAAAGAACCTCTTGCGTGATCTTGGTTTTAACAATACTGCAGAGGCTGATGATGGTAACACTGCCTTACCGATGTTACAGGCAGGGGGGTTCGATTTCCTTGTGACAGACTGGAATATGCCCGGAATGGAGGGCATTGATCTGTTAAAGGCCGTTCGTGCGGATGAAAAATTAGCGAACCTGCCGGTATTGTTGGTGACGGCTGAAGCCAAGAAGGAGCAGATTGTTGAAGCCGCTCAGGCGGGTGTGAATGGCTATGTGGTTAAGCCATTTAATGCTGCTACGCTGAAAGAAAAAATAGAGAAAATTTTTGAGCGAATAGAGGCGTCACAATAAAATCCATGGAAGGAGATGCAGAGATGGCATTCAGCGAATCAATATTAAGTGAACAATGCCTGGTGCAGGCACGGAGCCTGGTCAGTAGTATAGAGAATGGCGATGAAGATGCTGCGATTGGAAATTTGAGAGAGATTAGTCGTATCAATGAAACCAAGATGTTTCAGGAGATTGGGCGGTTAACACGTGAACTTCACGACACGTTAGTTGGCTTTGGTATCGAGACTGAGGTATCAGACCTTGCTGAGCATGATATTCCGGATGCAAGAGAGCGTCTCAGTCACGTGATTGATGTGACTGATCAGGCTGCACACAAAACATTAACAGCCGTTGAAGAAGCGATTCCTGTCTGTCGAGAGCTAGAAGAGAGTGCATCAAAGATAGAGCATCAGTGGAAGCGTTTTATATCTCGCGATTTGTCGGCCGATGAATTTCGTGAACTTTCGCGTGAGATTGGTGGGCATCTGGAGGTCTCCGCAGACCGCTATTCAAAGATTAAAGCGTATCTAAATGATATTTTGATGGCGCAGGATTTTCAGGATATTACTGGACAGATTATTCGCCGGGTCATCGGGATGGTACAGGATGTTGAAGATAAATTGATTGGCTTGATTAAGATTTCAGGCAGCTTTGATGGTGACGATAATAAGTTAGAAAGAAAGCCGGCCGAGAAAGTACTAGAGGGGCCTCAAGTACCCGGAAAAGAGAGTGCAACTGCGTTGAAGAGCCAGGATGAGGTTGATGACCTACTCTCAAGCTTAGGATTCTAGTGATAACATGGCGATTGATACAGATGATGAAATCCTACAGGACTTTCTTGTAGAGGCAGATGAGATACTTGAAAAACTGGGTGAGCAACTTGTTGATCTTGAACAAAGCCCCGATGATACCGAGTTATTGAATGCTGTTTTTCGCGGTTTTCATACCATTAAAGGTGGTGCTGGATTTTTAGCACTGACTGCATTGGTAGAAGTTTGCCATCATGCAGAAGATGTTTTTAATATTTTAAGGCAAGGAGATCGCGTCGTTGACGCACCCTTGATGGATGCCTTTCTACGTGTAACCGATAGCGTAAATGACATGTTTGGTGAAGTCAGAGAGGGTATTGACCCAACACCCGCTGATCCTGAGCTAATCGAAACGCTAAAGCGCTTTCTTTCTGGGGATGAAGAGCAGGAGCAAGCGCCAGCTCCTGAGTTAACGCCTGAGCCTGTTATTGAAACTCCTGCTACTTCTCCTTCTGGTGGCAGTGAGGAGATAACGGATGATGAATTTGAATCATTGCTGGATCAATTGCACGGTGGTGCTGCGCCAACGGCTGTTAAGCCTGATGCGCCAAAGATCACAGATAGTGTTGCTGATGCAAATAGTGGTTCGAATGATGAAATCACAGATGATGAGTTTGAGTCATTACTTGACCAACTGCACGGTGATGGCGCACCTAAATCCGTTGCGCCAGAAGCGCCTGCTGAAAATTTATCTGTAGAGAAAAAAGAAGCGCAACCCACAGCAAAGATTGAGCCGGTTGTTAAGCCAGCTAAACCTACACCAGCTAAAACTGTAGCAAAAAAGAAAGAGAATTCACCCGCACAGGCCGAGACTACGGTACGTGTCGACACTAAGCGTCTTGATGACATTATGAACCTTGTCGGCGAGCTGGTACTCGTTCGGAATCGATTATCGACATTAGAATCCACTAAGTCTGACGAGGCGATGACGCAGGCCGTCGCTAACCTTGATTTGGTGACCACAGATCTTCAAAACTCTGTGATGAAAACAAGAATGCAACCGATCAAAAAAGTATTTGGTCGTTTTCCGCGTGTGGTGCGTGATCTTGCGCGAAGCCTGAAAAAAGAGGTCGGCCTTGAGTTGATTGGAGAGGAGACTGATCTTGATAAAAATCTTGTTGAGGCGCTTGCTGATCCACTTGTGCATCTCATTCGTAATTCCGTTGACCACGGCATTGAAATGCCTGATGTCCGCGAAAAAGCGGGTAAGGATCGCGTCGGTGCTGTTGTACTATCGGCTGCGCAGGAAGGTGACCATATCTTATTAACGATTGATGATGATGGCGCTGGAATGGATGCAAATAAGTTAAGAAGTATTGCGGTTAGCAAAGGACTATACGATGAAGATGCTGCGGCAAGGCTTGACGATAAAGAGTGTTTTAACCTGATATTTATGCCTGGTTTTTCGACAAAGGAAGAAATTTCTGACATATCTGGGCGTGGTGTTGGTATGGATGTTGTTAAGACGCGTATCGCTCAGCTCAATGGTTCAATTGATATTGACTCTGCAATGGGTAAAGGCAGTCGAATTGCAATCAAATTACCATTAACGCTCGCGATTATGCCGACGTTAATGGTGTTGCTCGAAGAGCAGGTTTTTGCTCTGCCATTAGTGAGTGTGGTTGAAATTTTTAATCTTGACTTAACTGAATCTAAGGTGGTCGATGGACAACCCGTGGTGCTAATTAGAAATAAAGCATTGCCTATTTTTTATTTAAAGGAGTGGTTGATTAAAGGTGCAAGTCGAAGCGAGAAGCAAAAAAAGGGACATGTTGTTGTTGTTAGTTCTGGTGCTCAGCAAATAGGTTTTGTTGTTGATCAGTTAATTGGCCAGGAAGAGGTGGTGATTAAGCCACTTGGGTCGATGTTGCATGGTACACGCGGATTAGCGGGCGCAACAATCACAGGGAATGGGAAAATTTCACTGATTCTAGATGTACCAGAATTATTAACTGCATATGCATAACAACAGGATAGAGGTGAGATGTGACTGTTCGTGTACTTGTTGTTGATGATTCAGGGTTTTTCAGACGTCGCTTAACGGAGATGCTGAATTCAGACAAACACATAGACGTTGTTGGATGTGCCGCTGATGGCGCGGAAGCGATCATAAAAATGAGAGAACTTCGTCCTGATGTGATTACAATGGATGTTGAAATGCCAGTGATGGACGGCATTATGGCTACAAAAAAAATAATGGCCGAGCTTCCTACGCCAATTTTAATGTTTTCATCACTAACGACGAGTGGTGCAAAGTCTACATTTGATGCGCTTGATGCGGGAGCACTCGATTTTTTACCTAAAAAAATTGACGATATTTCACGTGACCTGGATATTGCACGGCGTTTGTTGTGCGCGCGAGTCAGGGTGCTTGGTGCCAGAGGGTTGGCTACTAAAAAACCTTTGTCTGTCACTTCGTCCGGTACTTTAACTGCATCAAGTACGCTGAGTACAAGCAAAAGAGATGCGAGACTTGATTTGAAAAAAATTAAGCTGATTGCGATTGGAACTTCCACAGGGGGGCCTGTTGCATTGCAAAAAGTCTTAACTGTAATACCAGCCAATTTCCCAGTGCCGGTGATTATTATTCAACACATGCCTGCCAGCTTTACTCCATCATTTGCTGAACGCCTCGATTCTTTATGTAAAATTAAAGTTAAGCAAGCAGATCATGGTGATGAAGTTAAACCGGGAGTTGCCTATATTGCACCTGGTGGCGTACAGATGATGGTGGACAGGTGTGGTAATCGCTTGCAGTTAAAGATTGAAGAGGCAAAGCCTGACCAGACATACAGGCCAAGTGTTGATATTACATTTTCATCGCTTGCCAGGGTTTGTTCATCTGAACTGTTGGCGATGGTATTGACCGGTATGGGAGCAGATGGGAGAGAAGGTGCGCGCTTACTCAAGCAGCGTGGCGCAACTATTTGGGCACAGGATGAGCAGAGCTGTGTTGTCTATGGTATGCCGATGGCGATTGTTGACGCTAATCTGGCGGATGAAATTTTATCGCTCGATAAAATTTCCTCACTATTTGGCGGGGAGGGATAATTAATGGATATGATGACGATTGCGGGGGTTATTCTTGCTTGCATTGCAATCCTTGGTGGTAACTATCTTGAAGGCGGTCATCTTTCATCGCTGCTATTGCCGGTTGCGTTTCTGATTGTGGGCGGTGGCACCGTTGCCTGTCTTCTTGTGCAGACCACTATGGATGTCTTTATGAAAGCACTTAAATTAACTCGGTGGATGATTTTCCCACCAAAATTAGCTGCAGTTGAGGCGATTGAAAAGATTATTAACTGGAGTAACATTGCACGTAAAGAAGGCTTGCTGGGCCTTGAGGCTTTGGCTGAAAATGAAGAGGATCTATTTGCCAGAAAAGGGCTGCAACTATTAGTGGATGGCAGTGAGCCCGACGCGATTCGCGGCATCATGGAAGTCGAACTGGACACCAAAGAGCACTATGATACCCAGGCTGCCAAGGTATGGGAGGGGATGGGCGGTTATGCGCCGACGATCGGAATTATTGGTGCGGTGATGGGGCTGATCCATGTGATGCAAAACCTTTCTGATCCCAGCAAGCTAGGCGCAGGTATTGCCGTTGCATTTGTTGCCACGATCTATGGAATTGGCTTGGCTAACCTTCTCTTCCTGCCGATGGCGAATAAGATGAAAGCCATTATTCATGGCCAGACTAAATTCCGTGAAATGATTATTGACGGGATTGTTGCCATTGCTGAAGGTGAGAATCCACGCAGTATTGAAACCAAGCTTCAAGGTTTTATCCATTAGTGGTGAAGTGGTATGGCTCGTAAACCAAAACATGAAGAACATGAAAATCATGAGCGCTGGCTAGTCTCATATGCAGATTTTATCACTCTGCTATTTGCTTTTTTTGTCGTGATGTATTCTGTTTCCTCTGTTAATGAAGGTAAGTATCGAGTGTTGTCGGATGCGATTGTTGCCGCTTTTCAGCAATCACAAAAATCACTTAAGCCTATTCAAATCGGTACTACGGCTCGTTCACCACAAAAGGCGAGCCTTGAGTTTACAGATACGGCTCACCCAATTAAAACGCCTGAAAGCCCTTTTAGTCATCCATCCCGAGCCAATAAGCATGAAGGTGAGAATAAAGAGGACGAAATGGATTTTTCGGAATTCCCTATGGTAGAGGAGCGTATGCTGAAAGAGGGCGAGGGTAGTGACCAGGGGAAATCTGATAGCAGCCTGGCAGGCTTATCTGAAGCCCAGTTAAGTGTGATTGCAAATGAAATTGAAGCGGCGATGCAGCCGTTAATTGATCGTGATTTAATCTCAGTTAAGCGTAATAAACGCTGGATTGAGGTTGAAATCAACACTGACATTCTCTTTGCCAGTGGCAGCGCAAAAATGCAGCCGCAATCAATACCCGTATTAGAGGCGATTTCGCGTATTCTTGCCGCCTTCCCAAATGATCTGCGGATTGAGGGATTTACTGATAACGTGGCCATTAAAAGCACTGTATATCCCTCTAACTGGGAGCTTTCTGCTGCACGTGCGGCTAGTGTTGTGCGGCTTTTTTCTGTTCATGGTATTGAGCCTGAAAGAATGGCGGCGATTGGTTATGGGGAGTTTCGTCCGTTAGTGAGTAACGAAACCCTGGAAGGGCAGATTAAGAATCGTCGTGTGGTGGTGATCATTACTGCTAACCGACATATGAAGCGCCCTAAGCCCGAAGGGGAAGAGAAAATGGCAGAACCTGAGGGTGACATCGCTGATATAAAGACTGAGATCGCTGATACAGAGACTGACACACGTATCAATAGTGATTTCTTAAGGCTTGATGCGTTGATTGGTTCATCAGGACTACATCGCACCACTCCTATATCAGTGGACGAACTGCTGCCATCGAATAATACTGTACCGGGCTCGTCTCTGATATCACCTATCTGGATTCCAGGGGTTAACATAAGAGACTCGCTTTCTGCTCCATTAGGTTTGCCGCCAGGGGAAGAGTAGTGCGTATCTGGGCGGTTGCCAATCAGAAGGGCGGTGTTGGTAAGACCACCACCGCAGTGACTCTGGCGGGATTATTATCACAACAAGGGCATCGAGTGTTATTAGTTGATATGGATCCGCACGGTTCGATGACTTCATATATGGGTTACGACCCTGAAGGTGATGGCCGTAGTCTTTATAGCCTGTTTCATGGTGGTAGTGGTCCTGTTGATGAGATGATTCGTAAAACGCAGTGTGACATGATCTCTATTTTTACCGCATCAACGGCATTAGCGACGCTTGACCGACAGCTTGGGACACAGGATGGTAAAGGGCTGGTGATTGCACGCGGCCTGGCACAGGTAAGTGATGACTATGATTATGCCTTACTGGATTGTCCGCCAACACTGGGTGTATTGATGGTCAATGCGCTGGCTGCCTGCCATTATTTGATTGTACCTGTTCAATCTGAATTCCTCGCGCTCAAAGGATTAGAGCGTATGATGCGAACGATTTCGATGATGAATCATGCACGTATGAAGCCGATCCCATATCTGATCGTTCCAACCCTTTTTGATCGTCGAACACGAGCCTCTGGGCAGGCGCTAGATAATATGAAAGAACGCTATCTTCAAACATTATGGAGTGGGATTATTCCAGTCGATACACAATTTCGTGAAGCGAGTCGCGCGGGACGACCTGTCTCATTACTTTCACCTCGCTCGCGTGGTTCCCTTGCGTATGATGAACTATTGCAGGATTTACTGGTCTTTGATTTACCTGATTCTAAGCTGGAAACAGGATGAATGACAAAAAATCACCACCCCTTGCAACACAGAGCAAGGCTTTAACACAATATCTGGATTCACTTTTGATGGAGGTTCCTGAGGAGGTTCCTGTTGTTGATGTTGCCATCGCTGTGATCGACAAAACTGATGTGATACCGGAGGCGGCAGTTTCATCGCAAGTTGAAGTTCAGGATGTTGTTGAGAGCCGAGGTCAAATCCAGGATCAAATCCCAGAGTGGGGGATGGCCCCATTTAAAGCGCTCTTTTTCAATGTTGGTGATATTACCCTGGCTGTGCCGCTTGAAAAGCTCAGTGGTATATTAACCGAATGCGATGATATTAAAGTGATGCCGGGTAATTCTGAGCGTTATCTGGGTGTGTTGGTACACCGTGGTAAAACGATTAGAGTGATCGATTTTGAAGGCCTGGTGGCTGAGTTAAGTGGTGAGCCAAGGGTGCCATCAAGTGGTGAGAGTTTACCTTCCAACCGTATTATTTTGATTGAAGGTGAGCGAATTGGCATTGCCTGCCGAAATGTGACTGACGTTGAAGAGATTGAACCGAATGATGTGCGTTGGCGTGTTGGCTCCACTAAGCGTCCCTGGTACCGAGGAATAGTGGTTGAGAAGATGTGTGCCCTACTTGATATCGATGCGCTATTGTCACTGTTGAGCGATGATGCTGATGTGAAGCACTGATTAGCAAAATATCTCGTTGGTATTGCGCAGTTCTTGGTACAGCTTATGCATGTTTTATATGAAAGGTCTGCGGCGTCTATTTGTTGACGTTGGGGATAGAAAACGTGATATGCCTGATATATGAAGGAAGTGAAAGATGAATCAAAAGGCAGTAAACCCTCAGGATGAAGTGCTTCAATGGGTCACCTTTAAATTGGAGGGGGAGTCCTATGGCATCAATGTGATGCAAGTACAGGAGGTGTTGCGAGTGAGTGAGATTACACCTGTTCCTGGTGCGCCGTCATACATTCTTGGCATTATTAATCTGCGTGGTAATGTTGTGACAGTACTGGATACTCGAATGCGTTTTGGTTTGCCAGCGTATGAAACAGATGATGCTTCACGTGTGGTTATCGTTGAGTCTAATGGCAATGTGTTGGGTATTCTAGTTGATAGTGTTGCGGAGGTAGTCTATCTGCGTTCATCAGAGATTGAATCCACACCCAATGTTGGCAATGATGAAAGCTCAAAATATATCCAGGGTGTCTATAGTAATGAGGGTAATCTTTTGATCCTGGTTGATGTGAATAAGCTCCTGTCAAATAATGAATGGCAAGAGGTCGCTGAATTTTAGTGCTTAAGGTGGTGCGTGATGGTTGATATTGGTTACATTCCCCCAATAAGGTCACCCCGGCTTAGTCGGTCGCCTGGTAAAGTACAAAGTAAGCCACGCACTGGTCATCAGCATGAAAAAGAGCAGCAAGATAAGCGTGCTGAATTAAAAAACCAAGCGAATGATGCGACAGATGAACCCCATTTTGATGGTTATGCATGAGGTGATGAATGATGGAAGTTAGTGAATATTATATGGTGTTGTTGGGCGTGTTAAATATCGTATTAATCGCAGTTGTGATAAGGCTTGCGACGCAGCAACGTCAACGCAGTTTATCATATGAGCGTAAACTAAAACTATTAAACGATGATGTGAGCGCACTCTGTTCCGGTGCTGCAGGGATGGCGGGCCATCTTAATAAAGTAGAGCAAAAAGTAAAGCGAGTAATGGAACGACAGGACCAACTTGATTCTCGGGAACCTTCGGATCGTGCGCTTGATCAGGCCAGCAGGATGGTTCGTCAGGGCGCTACTGTTGAAGAGCTGATTGCCACCTGTGGCCTGGTAAGGGCTGAGGCTGAATTATTGATGTTGCTGCATCGGCCGCAGAATGAAGATGACAGTCCATTACGCGTTGTTTCAGGATAAGAGACCTTTGCTCGAGTCTATTTTCCGCTCCAGCTGCGTTATAAATGATCTCAAAACAGTCATTTACTTCGTGTAAACTCCATTTTTTCGGTCATTTATGCCTTGCTGGAACGAAAACTAGTTCTCGTGCAAAGGTCTCGATAAAGGACAAAAATTGACAGATTCAATGCCTTCAAGTTCTGAGCCAGGCTTTCCAATATAATAGCCTTGTGCATAGTCTATGCCGTAGGATTTGATCATTTTTAAAATTTCTTCACTTTCTACAAATTCAGCGACGATTTTCTTACCTAGTGTTTTAGAGATCTCGACCATGGATTTAACCAGTGCCTGATCGACTTTATCATTCACCAGGTTGGTGATAAAACTACCATCGATTTTGAGATAATCTACTGGGAACTGTTTTAGGTAGCTGAAAGAATTAAATCCAACACCAAAGTCATCAAGTGCGAAGCTGCAGCCTAGCTCACGTAATTGTATAATCATTTCGCGAGTCTGCTCGTAATTTTCAATAGCTGCCGTCTCTGTAATTTCGAAGGTAATACGTTTACCATCAATTTGTGATTCAGCTAATGCATCTTTGATTTGCTGTAACAATCCTGGGTCATGGAATGCATGGCTCGACAGGTTGATGTTCAACGAGAGATAAGATTTGTCCGCTGGTAGCTGTTGTAGCGCATTGATTGCCTGTTTAATCACCCAATTATCAATATCATGGATCATGCCGATTCGCTCTGCCACTGGAATAAAGATGCCGGGTGAGATGAGTTCATTATTTTCATCGTGCATACGAATGAGCGCTTCATAGTGTTCAACCTGATTAGTTTTCAGGTTAACTATCGGTTGGAACATCAGGCAAAAACGGCTGTTGTTCAGCGCGCCTTTAATTTTAGGGGCCCAGAAGGCTTCATCTCGTAGCTGATGGATTTCCTTGTCCTGATTGTTATATTGGTGGACCATGTTGCGCCCATGTTTTTTTGCGACAAAACAGGCCTGGTCGGCACGGGCAAGCATTTCACTGGCGCTAATGTTTTCACCTTTAATGGTAGTAGCAAGGCCAATACTGACACCGACGTTATAGATCCTGTCATCGATTTTAAATACGAACATTTTCATCGCGTGCCTAATTTTTTCAGAGAATGAAAGCGCTGCTTCTGGTGTGCAATTCTTAATCAGTATTGAGTATTCATCTGAGCTAGTACGGGCAATGGTATTGTCATCATCAATGAAATCACGTAACAGATTGGCGATGTTTACCAATAATTGATCCCCTGCTTGATGCCCCTCAAGATCATTGATGACCTTGAATTGGTCGATATCGATATGAAGTAATGAAACTGTCTGACCTGTTTTAGCGCTAAGGGAGAGGGACTCTTGCAGCGCTTTCACGAGGCGACGGCGACTATAAAGCCCGGTTAGGTCGTCATGGTTAACGAGGTGCTGAAGGCGGGCATCAACTACTTTTCGTTCGGCTAATTCAGTTTCAATCTCATGTCTATTAATCGTTCTGATGATGCGCTCTTTTTTTAGCAGTAGTGCTGAATAGATGCGTGGTGAAAAATGAGCTGGACGTAAAGGGGTGTAGATGACATCCGTAATGCCACAGTTGAAGGCTTGTTTTGCACTCGCCTCAAACCATTCAGGATCTGAGGCAATTAAAATGAGCGGGATGTCACGCCAGACATGGCTTTGATTGATATGCTTACAGAGTGTTTGCCATTTAGTATCAAGGGTGCTGCTGATCAAAATGAGGTCGATCTCTTTCTGTTGCTGTTGTAGTGAATGGTTTAATTCAGAAATAAGTTCCTTACCATTGGCTATTATTTGTGTGTTTCTAAAGCCACTACGATGAAGCAATGCCTCAATGAAAAGCGTGTGATTGGTACTCTCATTTGCAATAATAATACGCATTGCATTGAGTCCATCGGTCTGATGGTTTTCCTGGGTATGGTCTAGGTTATCGTTCTGGTACGCTTGGATGAATGTTGTTTTTGAAGGTTGGTCGCGCATGACTGTTCTTTAAGACCGATAGTTAAATGATTGAGTATTATCTTATTTAGTGTGCATTGGTTATAGCGGCACAAAGTATCATTTTTTGATGCTGATCAGGTGAATTTATTTGAATCTATTTTGTTCCTGTTTCATTGTAAGAAAGGGGGTTTATGGCTGATTGTTGTATTTTCCAGATATGATATAAGCAAAAGCGATGACCTGCGCGATGGTGATATAGAGGGCGCGCGGGATCTCATCGCCAAGTTCTAGCTGGGATAGTAGCTGTACTAATTCTGCATCTTCATGTAGTGGGATGTTATTTTCTTTGGCAATCCTCAATATTTCTTCGCCGATATGGCCGTTGCCCTTGGCTGTTATGGTTGGTGCATTTTCGCCATCGTACATTAAGGCGACGGTGGTGATCTGATCTGCTTTTTCTGTTTTCATGCACGTGTATCCACTAACAATGTGTGTCGCTGTTGACGAGGTGGTGCTGGCGGAGAGCCGTGCTGGCAGTTGATTTCATCTGAACTAACCCCGTGCTTGTCAAGGGCATCTCGTAATAACTGTAAATTATTCTCAATCAACTGGGCTGTGCTTTCCTCTTCAGCCCAGAGTGTGGTTGAGGTCTGTTCTCCTTGAACCGTGATCGTTGCATAGATGGTGCCTATTGCAGGTAGATCTAGCGTTAGCGTAATTCGCCAGCGTGAATCTTGTTCTTCACCCTCTTTTGGGTCCTCTTTTTCAATGCGTAACTGCACAACATCTATATTTTCACCGTGACGTAACGGTAGCTCAAAGGCCCATGATTGTGACGTATTGCTCTCTTGTGGCATCGACGCGAGCTGACTCAGTTGTATGCGCGCAATACTGCTCTCTGATTGGCGGATTAGCTCGTCGATAATTTGATCTCGATGTTGGAGCATAACAAGCGTTGGTGATTGTGTCTTTTGTGGCTGTAGAGGCAGGTGGCGAAAAAAAGGAATGGGAATGCGACTGTGCGAAGTGGTCAGCTCAGCCAGGCGTAATGGTGATGTTGAACGTGTGGTTTCTTCGCTGTTGGTTCTGTTTGAAGGGGTATTTAACAAACGCAGCAATTGTTCTTTGACCGTTTGATGTGCTGACTGGTTAGGTGTTGTGTGTGACTGACGAGTGTTACTGCTCGTATTAGGTATGATACTAGCGTCTTGTGTGGTTAGCGGTAGTGGAATTTTTGCAGGGGTGCCCTGATTGGTGGGGACTTGTCGTAATACGTCCAGTAGCTGTACCAGATTCGCTTTGAAGTCTTGCCCCACCGTTTGCGCTTGTGAAATTGTTACCGGGGTTTTATTGGTCGGTGTTGTAGCTGGTTGAGCTTGTTGAAGGTTTGAGAGCTTTTTTTCAAGCAAGATACCTGAATCGAGAATCGCTTGACGCAGCGCTTTTGGGTCGCCAACTTTATCGACATGTATAATATTTTCGATCAATTTCCTAATACTGTTGCTAACCTCTGGTGTTAGTGGGGAAGTTAGCTGCGTTTTTAATTGTGAAATTGCTGAAAGGTTGGCAAGCAGTGGTGTCAAAGGGGCTTGTTTAGGTAATAATATCGTCAGCGCGGCATTTTGTACTGAGCTGGGTTGTTGTGTTGTTAGTAGTGGCGGTGGGGCAACACGTAGCAAAGGTTTCTCTCCCGTACGCACTACCGTTAATGTGAGTATTTCCCCGCTTTGGTGTTGTTTAGTGGTTGGTGCCTGTAGCAGGGTGTTACCAGCACGTAATTTAACACTGTTTTTCAGGCTTTCGATCACCACTGCTTTTAGTGTCTGCCCTACCTGCAATGAGTGAGCGATGGCTTTTTGCTGGGTCGCCGTGTGAGGCGCCGCTGTTTGAGGTGCGGGGGTGGGTGGGTTATTCTTGATTTCCATTTGGCTGGTCGAATTAGTCTCGTGTTATTGGTTGCATTTTATGGTTAGAGATATCCGTGAAACGAGCATTATGATTGCCTATGATTTTATCGGCAGCTGCCAGGGTCTGTTGACGTTTCATTTTCATCACTGCTGCATGCCTTGATAGGCACTTTTTAGGCGCCGCAGCGATAAAAATGAAATGTTAACAGTCGCTGGTAATTGACCACTAGAAGCTCCTTGATTAGAGTGGGCCTATGAATTCAACAGCATCAGTATCAGAGCAGTGGTATATCCGTCGTGGCGAGGTTATTCGAGGGCCGTTTACAGAGGCCAGGATAGCGCATTACCTACTACACGGGCGTATTAAGAAAAATGATGAACTCAGTCAGGATCGTGAAAAGTGGCAATTTTCTTCTGAATTTCCGCAGCTATTGCCTTTGATGTTTCAGGATGCATCGGATGATGCATTTCAGCGGCAGCAGCTAATGGCCCGCAAACAGTGGGAGACACAACGTGAACTGAGCAAAAATGAGCCTCGTTATCTGCCATTGCCGACTGAAATAGATAGTTATTCTGCTGAGGCGGCTGTATTAGATGGCGATGAGATTGTTAGTCCTGTGGTGTCAGGACTGAATGAGAAAAAGCCGGTGAATCGGATGCTGGTAGGGTTCGTTGCATTTTCATTACTGGGAGCGATGGGAGCGATGATCTACCTTAACTCTCCTGAGCCTGAGGTGGGTGGCATTGACTGCACTGTGAGTGCTGCGCCAAAAGTGAACTGGAGTAACTGTCAGATGGCGGCGGCGCGGCTTTCTAATGCCAATTTGAGTGGTGCGCTAATGAAAAATATGAATCTATCTAGGGCTGACTTGCGTGGGAGCCAGTTGATGGGCGCAAACCTCTCTTTTTCTAATCTGAGTGCCGCGCTTTTAAATGATGCGGATGTTCGGCAAGCAACGCTTGTGGGTGTTAGTTTGAGTGGTACTGACCTTGAGGGGGCCATCTTTGATGGTGCAGATCTTTCGTATGCGGATTTTGGCGGCGCGAATTTAGCTGGCGCTAGCTTCAATGGTACCAAATTAGATAAGGCAATCTGGCATGATGGGCGTATCTGTACTGAGGGCTCGCTTGGTGTGTGTCAGTAGGAGGCAGCGAAATAGAGATGTATTCGCGCGGAATGTCAGGTTTAGCCAGGAGGCTGGCAAGGCTTTTCAGGTAGAATATGGTTTTTGATTGTTGTCGTATGCGAGAAGAGAGTGATGCAGATATCCCATTATGAACGTTTGGGTGGAGAGCAAGGCGTGCGCTGTCTGGTGGATCGTTTTTATGATTTGATGGACAGCCTGCCGGAAGCGGCGGTTATCCGTAAGATGCACGCCAATAGCCTGGATGGCTCGCGCGATAAGCTCTTTATGTTTCTTTCTGGCTGGCTGGGTGGTCCTGGGCTCTACATCGAAAAATATGGCCATCCGCGTCTGCGCGCGCGTCATCTGCCTTTTTCGATTGGTGAGGCGGAGCGTGATGCGTGGATGTTATGTATGTCGCAGGCGTTGGATGAAATGGAGCTTGATTCGATGCTGCGAGATCACTTAAAGCAGTCGTTGTGGAATACCGCTGACCACATGAGAAACGAAGCGCCATAAAAAAACCCGCCGAAAAGGGCAGGTTTTAAATACTGTCCAGGAGAATATCCTGATCTGTATTTAGCTTAACTAGTCGCGCAGGCGGTCTCTTCTTCGATAACGCCAGACTCTACTGAATCGATCGCTTTTTGATCATGTGCGTTTGCAGGGCAACCACAGCTGTAACCTTCTTCAGTTGCGTGCATTCTTGCCTGTTCAATGTGCCACTGTGCTACTTTCAAATGCTGATCTACGTTCATTGCATTAAACCTTTTAGATTTGGGGATTAAAAAATAGTTGAGCGTTACGCTCAGGATATGGACTTTATCATGAAAACAGAGAAAAGGTAAGTGTTTTAGCATCTTGGCAGCGTAATACGGGTTGAAATTGGGTATATTGCAGTTCAGCTTTAGGCTAAATGGTCGTCTTTTATAGTATAAATAACAAGCGAGAGAAAAACTGGCAATGAGTGATGAAGTGATAGACGCAAGAATTACCCCGCAAGGGCACATGGATGTTTTATCCAGGGTTGAAGTGAGTAAGCTGCTAGATCGAAGCCAAAGTGGTTTGTACACGATGTTCCGAAACTGCTCATTGGCAGTGTTAAACTGCGGCAGTGATCTGGATGATGGCAAGGAGCTACTGGAGCGTTACCCCGATTTTGATATCCGCGTGATACAGCAGGAGCGCGGGATTAAGCTTGAGGTTAAAAATGCACCACCGAGCGCCTTTGTCGATGGCAAGATGATCAAAGGGATCAGCGAGCATCTGTTTGCGGTGTTGCGTGACATTATCTACGTTAGCGATGAAATCCAGGATAATCCGACTTTTGATCTGAATGATTCAGAGGGGATCACCAACGCAGTGTTTCATATCCTGCGTAATGCCAATATTTTGCACCCACGAACGAAGCCTAACTTAGTGGTGTGTTGGGGCGGGCATTCGATCGGCCGCCATGAATATGATTATACCAAGGTCGTCGGTTATGAAATGGGGCTGCGTGGGATTGATGTCGGCACAGGTTGTGGCCCAGGTGCGATGAAAGGGCCAATGAAAGGGGCGGCTGTTGGCCACGCTAAGCAACGTATCAGGGATGGTCAGTATATCGGTCTGACCGAGCCGGGTATTATCGCAGCAGAATCACCCAATCCGATCGTCAATAACCTGGTTATTTTCCCCGACATCGAAAAGCGCCTTGAGGCATTTGTGCGCACTGCACATGGCATTGTTGTTTTTCCAGGTGGCGCGGGCACCGCAGAAGAGATTCTCTATTTATTAGGGATTTTACTGCACCCTGAAAATAAAGAGATGCCTTTCCCGATGATTCTAACCGGGCCGGAAAGTGCGCGTGCCTATTTTGAACAGATTGATCAGTTTATCAGCGCTACACTGGGTGCAGAGGCGCAGTCGCGTTATCAAATTATTATTGATGACCCGATTAAAGTCGCACGTGAGATGTTGGCAGGGATCGAAGAGGTGCGCAAATATAGAGTCGAAAAACGTGATGCCTATTATTTTAACTGGTTGCTGAAGATAGAGCCTGCTTTTCAGAGTCCGTTTGCACCGACCCATGAAAATATGAAAGGTCTCGCGCTGCATAAAAATCAGGAATGTCATCTGCTGGCAGCTAATTTGCGTCGAGCCTTTTCTGGTATTGTGGCGGGTAATGTAAAAGATGATGGTATCCGTGCAATTGAAGAACATGGGAATTTTGAAATTCGCGGTGATGCAGATATTATGGCGCGGCTGGATGAGCTGTTAAGTTCGTTTGTTGCTCAACAACGGATGAAACTGCCGGGTACAGTGTATACACCTTGTTATAAGGTTATTCGATGAAGCGGGTCGTCTGGTTTGCTCTCGTGTGGGTGAAGTCTCTGTGACCCCATTTCCATTACCGCTCCCACAGGGGATGAGTGCCGAGACATTTTTAGCGGAATATTGGCAAAAAAAACCGTTACTGATCAAGGCTGCATTCCCCGGTTTTAAAACACCGTTGTCTGCCAATGAGATTGCAGGCATGGCCTGTGAAGAGGGGATTGAGTCGCGCCTTATTCTTGAGCGAGATGGTGATACGAAATGGCAGTTGAGGCACGGCCCATTTGATGAGTCAGTTTTTTCTGAGCTACCACAAAGCCACTGGACGCTGCTGATTCAGGAGGTGCATAAATATGTGCCGCAGCTGGCATTGTTACTTGAGTCTTTTCGCTTTATCCCTAACTGGCGCATCGATGACATCATGGTGAGTTATTCGCCAGTTGATGGTTCGGTCGGACCTCATGTTGATCAATATGATGTCTTTTTGTTGCAAGGTCTGGGGCGAAAACGTTGGCAGATATCGACCGCTGAGGTATGTGATGACGATCTGATTGCGGGGATTGATCTTCAAATCCTCTCTCACTTTGAGGCAGAACAGAGTTGGCAGTTAGAAGAGGGCGATATGCTCTATCTGCCGCCGGGGGTCATCCACCATGGTGTGGCACTGGAAGATAGTCTTACTTATTCGGTCGGTTTTCGAGCGCCTGCTGAATGTGACTTGATTACAAGCTTTATCGATTACCTCGCTGAAGAACGTCTCTCGCCTGAACATTATCGAGACCCTGATTTAACGCTTCAGCAACATCCAGGTGAAATTAGTGCGGCGTCGTTACAGCGAGTACGCGAGATCATTAATACCATTCCTGTCAACGACGATGATCTTGCGCGTTGGTTTGGTCAGGTAGTGACAGAATCGAAGAGTGGCGACCGGGTTGAACCTAACGCACAGGCGATCACCATTGATGCCTTTATTCAGCGATTTCGGCAAGGTGAACAACTCTGGCGCTGTGAATTAAGCCGTTTTGCCTGTATTGAGCAAGAAGGCTCGGTTCTGTTATTTGTAGCGGGTAGTGTAGAGGTGCTAAATCATGAGGTGAAGGATGGGCTTTACCTGCTATGTGATCAACGCATTCATCACATAGCAGAATGGGCTGAATTGTTGAAATTACCTGATAATGCTGCGCTGCTATGTCGTCTCTATAACGCAGGCCATCTCTATTTTGAAAATGATCAGGGTTGAACAAGTTTCCTGGGCGGATAAGCAGGCGCTCATTCGTCCTATCCGTGAAGCAGTTTTTATTCAGGAGCAAAATGTGCCTGTTGAGCTGGAATGGGACGGGCTGGATGGGCAGTGTGTCCAGTTATTGCTACTTAGCGTTGATAAGGCGGTTGGTACGGCGCGAATGACAGCTAATGGCAAGATTGGGCGCATGGCTGTATTGCGTGAGCATAGAGGCTACGGAGGCGGGCAGCTACTGCTGTCGAAATTAATTCAAGTGGCCAAAGCGGCCCAGCTTTCCGAGGTTGTGCTGGATGCTCAGGTGAGCGCAATTCCTTTTTACCTGCCTTTTGGGTTTGAGGTCGTGAGTGAACCATTCATGGATGCGGGAATCATGCACCGCCAAATGATGTTGGCGTTATCTTAGAGATGTAAGTTAATCAGCTTCGTTAGCTTTGTAACGCCCGTACCCAGAAATCAACGGTAGCAGGGCTGGGTATTGGTAATAAAATAAGATATTAGAAAAAGTGAATTCTACTGAAATAAAAATTAATGTACGCTCTGAAATAGCTACGCTAAAAACGGTGGTGATGTGTTTTGCGAACCCAGTTAATATGGCTTCAATCTTTAAACATAGTGGAATTGATCTGCCATTGATCTATCAATTATGGCATAATAAATTTAATCCATTTTTTGATGATGAGAAAGTACGTTGTCAGCAACAGAAATTTATAGATATATTGAGTTCCCATGGCGTTCAGGTTTTACTAGCTGATCAAATTTTCGACTGTGGTACTCAGCACTACACTCGCGATATAGGGTTTGCAATTGATGATGTTTTTTTTATTGCTAATCCGAGGCGTTATTACAGAAAACGAGAACTAGATGGAATAACTAATTTACTTTCACAATTCTCTAAGGTTTCAACTATTGATGATGGAGTGATAGAGGGCGGTGATGTTATTGTTGATGAAAAATACGTTATTATCGGGCTAGGGGAAGAAACAAATAAAAGAGGCATTAAATGCCTGAAAAATAAGATGAAGGAAAATAATATTGAGCGAGAAATAGTACTACTTGAATTTTCCCATAGAGGGGTAATCCATCTAGATACAAAATTCAATATTCCCGCTAAGGGGATTGCTCTTATTCATCCAAAGAGCTTTGATTCAAAGAGTTTAAAGTGGTTAGAAAGTAAATTTGATTTGATTGAGGCGACTGATAGAGAGATGAAAAATATTGAAATAAATACTTTTTCTATTTCGCCTAAAAAAATCGTAATGCAGAAACAAAGCACTCGATTGGCGGCATTGCTCGAAGAAAAAGGAGTAGAGGTGATTTTTGTAGATTATTCCGAAGTTCTAAAATTGCCAGGCTCTTTCAGGTGTACTACTTTACCGCTTGAAAGAGTGTAAGTCAGGTATGCATAACAAGTCTACGAGCCAAAGAAAAAGTTTGTTCTGGTTTTAATAAGAGAATTTTCATAATTAATTGGCGACATATCTCTATTCGAAGTATGCAATCGTTCTACC
>UOFQ01000093.1_pt1 | contig 36773 bp, 29 predicted proteins | sample 1988961 | NCBI WGS metagenome assembly UOFQ01 (sample SAMEA4712195, study PRJEB27164) | hydrothermal vent metagenome | biome: marine basaltic hydrothermal vent biome; feature: marine hydrothermal vent; material: mineral | place: Pacific Ocean | collected 2011-06-14/2011-07-23 | depth 1719 m | reverse complement strand
ATACAGCAGCAGAAGAAGAAGAAAAAACTCAATCAAAAATATCAAGCCATGAAAATCTTATCGATTTCATAGCACTCATCAATGAAGCACTCAATAACGAAGTTAATAGCTCATGCAAGGAACTAAAACAGGCTCGTGGGGTTATTGGCGATGCCGTCTCTAACCTTGGAAGTAGCTTTAGCGGACTAAACAGTGAAATACAGAACCAGAAAGGGATGGTGGTATCACTTATTGACAACGTCTCCGGGGCCTCCCTAAAGGCTTCTGATGATAGTGAAAAGGCTATTGGTATCAAAGAATTTGCTAACGAGACATCTAAAATTCTTACATATTTCATAGACCTTCTAGTCAATGTTAGTAAGCAGAGTATCGAGACAGTACATAAGATAGATGACATGGTCTATCAAATGGACGAGATATTTAAGCTTCTGGAAGATATTAAGACAATCGCAGATCAAACTAGCCTACTTGCACTTAATGCAGCAATCGAAGCTGCACATGCTGGCGAAGCTGGCCGTGGTTTTGCAGTAGTTGCAGATGAGGTTAGAAAGCTTTCACAGCATTCAAACAAATTTAATGATGAAATCAGAGAGCATGTTGAAAAGACAAGGGTCTCAATCACTGATGCAAGAAGAATTGTAGGTGATGTAGCATCCAAAGATATGAACATGGCCATATCTGCTAAAAGCAGAGTAGACATGATGCTTGAAGAGGTCGGTAGTATGAATAAGCGTGTATCAGAGAACCTTGGAGAAGTTTCATTAATATCAGACAACATTAATAATAATGTTAATCAGGCTGTGCGGGGCCTTCAATTTGAAGATATTGTTAGTCAACAAATTGATTCATCTCAAAAATACCTGGAGAAATTAAAAGGTTTTTCAAATGATATACTTCAGGGACTTTCTGAACTAAACAGCACAGAAAATGAAATCACATACGATGAATCTATTAAAGAACTAAAATTAAAATTAAAAAATTCAAGATCAAATTTAAATCATGAAAGAGATAAACCAGCACACCAGGAATCAATTGTAGAGGGTGAAGTAGAACTCTTCTAATCATTATGAATGTAAATACTGTACTTATAAATGATAGGTAAAAAATATGGCTCTAACAACTAAATTATCTAGCGATGGCTCATCTCTCACCATTTCGATCAATGGCCGATTTGATTTTAATCTATATAAAGATTTTAGAGATGCATATGAAAATGTACTAACTAAAGGAAATGTGAAATTCATTATTAACCTTTCACAAACTGAATATATGGATAGCTCAGCCCTTGGTATGCTGCTCGTCTTAAAAGAACGCACAGGAGGGGAAAACTCTTCTGTTGTTCTTAAAAATTGCAATAAAGAAATAAAAAATATTCTATCAATTTCAAATTTCGACAAAATTTTCACTATAGAATAAAACAAGATAATCACGACCATAGGCGCAAGTATAAAAATCATGGGTGATGTAAGTAGCAACAAAAGTAGCTTGGCAGGAACAAATAATCAAGATGTACTTTCCGTTCTTATCGTCGATGACGATAAGACAAATAGACTGATCCTATCTACTCTGATTAAGAAACTTGGCTACAACGTAGCCTCCGCAGTGAATGGTAAAGAAGCCATTGAGATGTACACCAGCATAAGTCCTGACATCATATTAATGGATGTCATGATGCCTGTCATGAACGGCTATGATGCAGCGATAGAAATAAAGCGAATTTGTGGTGAAATATTTGTTCCGATAATTTTTCTAACGGCAATTACAGATGAAAATGCACTAGCAAAGTGCATCGAGTATGGTGGTGATGATTTCATAACAAAACCATACAACAGTACGATAATAAAAGCTAAAATTGACGCTATGGTACGCGTACGTGAATTGTATAATCGCATTGCCGATAGTAGGTCTGAACTACAGGAGCACCACAGCAGACTCCAGCTAGAACATGAAATTGCTGAAACCATTTTTACAAACATCACTAATCCCAAAAATCTTGAGATAGATAATATTCAATATTTACTCAAGCCTATGTCAATTACTAGTGGAGATATATTGCTCTGCTCGCGGACTCCATCTGGCGGTATGCATGTGATGCTAGGTGACTTTACTGGCCATGGGCTTTCTGCTGCCATTGGTGCTATCCCAGTATCTGACACCTTTTATAGCCTTTCATCTAAAGGATACTCAATCGGTGACATCGCATTCAACATCAATAAACGCCTAAAAGAGACATTACCATCAGGTTTTTTTTGTGCTACATGCCTTATCGAGGCTGATGAAGCATTTAGAACTATCGCAGTATGGAATGGAGGAAACCCAGATATCATTATTACAAAAAAAGGTGGCTCCCCGATTAAAATCCCATCAAACCACCTACCTTTAGGTGTGCTTAATAGTGACAATCTTGATAGGAGCGTTGAATTTATTGAGTTAGGTGAAAATGACAAGATATATATGGTATCTGATGGCGTCATCGAAGCTCAAAATAGCCTGGGAGAAATGTATACACAAGAAAAACTCGATTCTGTACTGATTGATTCTCAAAATAGTAACAACCCATTTTATACTATCAAAGAATCTATCGATGAATTTTGTAAAGATACTGGACAGTTTGATGATATTACACTCATTGAAGTCACCGCAAAACCACTAGACAATGCTGACAATACTTTCATTGAAAACAACGACCAGGCACTAGTCCCGGCAAAGTGGGCTTTATCAATGAAATTGAGTGCAGCTGCATTACGGCAAACAAATCCATGCCCACTTATCACTCAATCTATAATGGAAATACAAGGAATATCAGAACATCGAGAAAGAATATACACCATACTTTCAGAGTTATACTCCAATTCACTAGAACATGGAATACTCCAACTCGATTCCTCGATTAAAGAAAATCCTCAAGGATTTACTGAGTACTACAATGCTCGGGAATTGACACTAGCAAACCTGAAAAAGGCCTCTATTGAAATTTCAATTGAACATCACCCTCTTTCTTCTAATAGCGGTGGAAATATCATCATAGTAATTGAAGATACAGGGACAGGATTTCATATATCAGACAATAACGATTCACTGGCAGAAAATAGAAATTCCCATGGCCGTGGTATTAATTTGGTTAAGTCACTCTGCACATCTTTGTCATATAGCAATGAAGGAACCAGAGTAGAGGCACACTATCAGTGGTAGCTTGTAACGTGACATAACCAAAATGGTTTGACTTATTTGTCAAGAACGATATCAGCTTCAACGGACCCTGAAGATGAAGAAATATTACATTGAAATTGTAGCAGTATTGATAACTATTTTAGTTATATCATCACTATTAATTATGCAAGCTGGGAATATCAGTCACAAATCTCAATTACTCCTGATATTAATAACCTCTCTGTTAATAATAATTTCATTAGCCTACATTACAATAAAAAACATCTCCTCTCCGAAAAAACCAGGAACTACTGATATTCCAGAAATAGATCATGGTCGTAATCTTGATGAAATAAAAGATGAAAACACTAAGCTTAAGTCACTAATACAACATGCAGTTGACGGAATCATTACTATCGATAGCCAGGGAATAATAACCTTCTTTAGTAGGTCATCTGAAATAATATTTGGGTATTCTGAGAGTGAAGTTATTGGGAAAAATGTTAATATGATTATGTGTGATGATCATAAACCACATCATGACACTTATTTGCAATACTACAAAATAACTAATAAACCTGGAATGATCAACAATGGCTCCAGAGAGTTTAAAGGTAGAAGAAAAGATGGCTCGAGTGTAGATATTGAAATATCCATTAACAATATCGAGGGCAGCCATAACAATGAGTACATTGGTATAATAAGAGATATATCAGAAAGAGTTTCTGCTGAACAGATGCTAAAGGCATCAATAACCAGGTTTACTAATTGCATCGAACAATTCCCATTCAGCATTCAAATATTCAATGCTGATGGCGTTTTAACAAATGTCAACGGGGCGTGGAAATCACTATGGGGAGTAGATGATAGTGTTGTTGGAAATTACAATATTCTAACTGATGATAAATTTAAACAACAAGGGTTAATGAAATACATTGAAATGGCATTCAATGGAAAGTCATCTACTATTCCAGTTACCCTCTTTGACCTGATAAATTCAATTGGTAGCAATCGTTGGATTCAAAGCCATATCTTCCCTGTCTATAATGACGATGGAAAAATTGATGAGGTTGTATTAATTAGTGAAGATACTACCGAGCGAATGAGGGCCGAAGATGAAAGAATGAAACTAAATCGGCACATCAGAATGCTCCTGGAATCAACCGATCAGGGTGTATTCGGAATAAACCTGGGTGGCGTGTGCACCTTTATTAATGAATCGGCAGTAAAGTTATTAGGCTATTCAAGCCCTGATGAGCTGCTTGGTGAAAGACTATTAAAAATGATAATTAGCAATAACGATGAAGATGTAACAAAAAATCCTATATTTAGAACATATACAGAGGGTGAGTCAACCCATGTAGATAATGCTTTTTTTCTTAAAAAAGATGATCTAACAATTCCAATTGAATACTCTACTCGCCCTATTCTTGATGACAGGCTAATTACAGGCTCTGTTGTTGTATTTAACGATATCACAAAAAGAAAGCTATCAGAAAATAAACTCAAAGAAAATGAAGAGAAATATAGGCAGCTTTTTAGTGCTGTATCCGATGCCATAATCATCTTTGATGCAAGCTCACAAGCGATAATAGAGGCCAACAATGCAGCATTGAAGTTATACGGCCACTCTCACAAAACGATCTCAGGACTAAAATACCATGATCTATCTAGTGACAAGTTAACATCAGATGAAATTACCCAGATAATTGGTAACAATAAAAACCCAAATCTTCCTGAAATGATGCATATAGATGTTTCAGGTAAGATGTTTGATGTTGAAATTTCATTTGGTTCATTTTCAATCAATGATACTACTGTAATTTGCGCTGCGGTAAGGAATACCACTGAACGTAAAAGCTACGAACTCGAATTAAAGAAAGCCAGAGATTCAGCAATTACGGCTTTCAAGGTAAAATCTCAATTTTTAGCTAATATGAGTCATGAAATACGAACCCCAATGAATGGAATACTTGGCTCACTAGAGCTTTTATCCGACAGTGCACTAAACGATGAACAGGCAGGGTATTTAAATACATCACGAGAATGTGGTAACAATTTGATGGGAGTTCTGGATGACTTACTGTGTTTTACAAAAGCTGAATCTGGAAAACTTATCTTTGAATCCATTCCATTTAATATACGAAATATTATTAAAAATACAATTTCTCACCAGGCAGCATCAGCAACTAAGAGGGGTACAGAGATCAATACAGATATCTCTAACAACCTTCCAGAAATTTTAATTGGTGATCCAACTCGAATTCAACAATTACTAACAAACCTGTTAAGCAATGCAATTAAATTTACAAAAAATGGTAACATTACCATTCAATTAAGCGCTTATCTCACAAATAATAATAGTGATCATATTCATATTGAAGTTAAAGACAGTGGTATAGGAATCAAGCCCGAATTACACGCATCTATATTTGAAACATTTACTCAAGGTGATGCATCAACCACCAGAAATTACGGAGGCACAGGCCTTGGGCTTTCTATTTGCAAACAATTAATTTCAAGAATGAATGGGAATATAGGGGTGATTTCAAACGAGGAGACTGGTACTATTTTTTGGGTTGACCTTTGCCTAACTCACCATGGTTCATCCCCGCTCCCTACTGGCCAGATTAATGATAATCCAGGCACATTGACTGTCACTAATCCAAAAATATTATTAGCTGAAGACAATATTGTTAATCAAAAAGTCGCTTACGCAATGCTAAAAAAATTAAATTGCACTGTGACTATCGCTAATGATGGTAATGAGGCGATTAATAAATCTCATACTAATAAGTACGATCTTATATTGATGGATTGTCAGATGCCTAAAATGGACGGCTATGAAACAACAAACAATATTCGAAACCAAATGGGACCAAACCAGAAGACACCAATCATAGCCCTTACCGCAAATGCACTGCATGGTGATGACACAAAGTGCATTGCCGCAGGAATGAATGACTACATGGCAAAACCAATCAATAAAGACACACTAATTTCAAAAATCAATACATGGGTTAGTAATAAACCAGAGGCCATGACAAGTACAAAAATAGCGTTATCCGACTACAATAAAACTAACAAAACACAGGTTACCGATAATGAACGTATTAAATGAACCATCTCTGGATGAAACTGCACTGTCCGCTCTGAAAGAGGCAACTGAAGAGATGTTCCCTGAGATCATCGAAGTCTACCTGGAAGACACACCCAAAAGACTGGTATTACTTCAAACTGCCTTTGACAGTAATGACATAAAGGCAATGCAAGAAGAATCACACTGTCTAAAAGGAAGTAGCGGGAATATTGGCGCATTGAAATTATCAAAAATTTGTGAAGAAATTGAACTCCTGTCAAAGAGTGGATCAATTGCCAACCAAAATGAATACATACAGCATGCATTTAGTGAATTCGACCATATCAAAAAAATTCTCGTAGACTTTACATGAAGTGCCGCTCACAGAGCACAACACATTAATAATTAGATTGGATTGCTCACATGGATCAGAGTCATAAAAAAAACACTAAGGATATAATGGAACAGTCTCATTCAGACTCTAAAAAACTGAGCTGTATCAAGAATAATATTTATTTACATATATCGGATAAAGAGCTAGAAAATAAATTATCTCAGTATGTAATAGATAATGGTTACAATGTCATTCCCCTAAAGGAGCCAATAGAGTTTGATACCGATCATCTAACTGAAACTCACTCAGTTTTATTGATTTCATCCCAATTCATAACTCATAAAACTGCATCGAAGGCTTCTTCATTAGGAATCCCTGTCATCACAGTATCAAATGAAGATACTATTGAATCTCGAATTGAGTCTGTTCGAAATGATGGAAGCTATTATATTGCACAACCTATTGATAAAGAGTTATTACGTAGCACTATCGATAAGGCAATGATTCCTCGCTCGCCTCATACCTATAAAATATTAATTATAGATGATGATGAAATGCTCGCCTCATTTCATGAAATGATTGTCCGCAGGGCTGGCATGAAAACCAAAATCATCAACTCACCGCTTAAATCATTTACAGCCATCGATGAATTTAAACCCGATTTAATACTAATGGATCTATATATGCCTGTATGTTCTGGATCTGAACTTTCTCGAATCATAAGGCAAAAAGAGAAATATTCAGGCATACCCATTATATTTTTATCAACGGAATCTGATCTCAACGAGCAGATGGCTGCAATGGAATTTGGTGGTGATGATTTCTTATCAAAACCAGTTAGTCCAGAGAGATTAGTTGCAACAGTATCCAATCGAGCTAGAAGAGCAATTGAAGCAAATACCATATCGTCAGACCTTAAGGTGATTGCCTCCGAATTAAAAACAAAGACTATTGACCTGGATAGTGCACTAACAACTGCAAGATCTGCTGAAGTGCTTAAAAGCAGGCTGATCGCCACCATGAGTCATGAAATCAGGACACCAATCAATGGCATGCTTGGGATCCTGGATAAACTCATAAATACAGAACTAAATCCACAACAAAGAGAGTTTTCTGAAATCGTTCTCAGTTCAACGGAATCATTACTCAGCATATTAAATGACACACTCGACTTCTCTAAACTTGAAGCCGGTAAAATGACACTGGAAAACATTGAATTCGCCCCAGTTAAAACAATTAACCAGGTCCATAAATTATTTGAAGAAACGGCTTCATCTAAAGGAATTAACTTAAGATTTGAAAATGAAGCTAATGTACCTACCACAATATATGGCGACCCAGTGCGGCTAAAACAGGTGTTAATCAATCTGATTAATAATGCAATTAAGTTTACTGATCATGGCGAAATAACAACAAGTGTCTCAGTCAAAAGCAATGAAGATAACCACCTGGTCTTGTTGTTTAAAATAATCGATCAAGGAGTAGGACTAACAATTAACCAGCAAAATAGTATTTTTGACGAGTATTCGCAGGCAGAGTCATCAACCAGTAGAACACATGGTGGTACAGGCTTAGGCTTATCAATTTGCCAAAAACTTTCAAAAATCATGGGTGGTGAGATTGGTGTATCAAGCAACCCAGGCAGAGGAAGTACATTCTGGTTTACTGCCAAGTTCTCAGAACACCCTTCCAGTTCAATTCGAGATACTAATGATATCACTATTGACACATTCCCGATTGACTACAGTGCACAAAAACCACTTGTATTAATTGCTGAAGATAATGATGTTAATCAAATGATTATTTCATCCTATTTACAGAAACATGGAATAGCCTCGCACATCGCAAGTAATGGTGAAATAGCCGTCACAAAAAAGAACTCTGGACACTATGACATCATCTTCATGGACTGCCAAATGCCTGTTCTAGATGGCTATCAAGCGACGCGCATCATGCGACACCAGGAAGAAAGCAATGACGGCATTAGAACACCAATTATTGCCATGACAGGAAATGTATTAACTGGAGACCGTGAAAAGTGCCTCAATGCTGGAATGGATGGCTATTTGAGCAAGCCAATCAACAAACAAAAACTAGCGGTGTTACTTGAAGAGTTCCTTGGCGCCGAAAATGACAGCTAAAGTTGCCCTTGTATAGATTTCAAGTTTAAACTGCAACCATCTGCAAGGATAATGTAAGCGTCTGATGCTGGTGGCCATGGGGTACAAAACAGATGGCCGATATCCCCCAATAGACAGACAGCGTTAGCGAGTGACGCCCAGAGTGCTGCAGCGGGTATCATCACCGTTGAGTCATTTGAAGGGGTTGCGTTGAGTGGTAACGCAAGAACGAAATGATTCGATGTTGCACGATAACACAACGTATACATAGGGCGCGGTTCGGGGTAATAAAGAATTGGCCACCGTGTAATTGAGTGAGTTTTTAGCGCGAACGCCAAATAATTTTTAGCGAAGTAGTAGCGACACAATCGTTAAAATTAAAATCAATTAATTACATGACAATATGGCGGAGAGAGAGGGATTCGAACCCTCGATGGAACTATAAATCCCATACTCCCTTAGCAGGGGAGCGCCTTCAGCCGCTCGGCCATCTCTCCGTTGAGTTTACCTAGATAAACAGAACTTTACACACCTTAAGCAACGGCCCTTTAGACCCTTGTTTCAAGGTGCGCATAGAGTACCAAGTTTTTGCCCTCGTGCCAAAAAAAAATGAGCCAAATGTAACATTTAACTCATTTTTTTCTATCTTTAATGGATTAATTACATATCAACACGCCGCCAAGAAAAATTATGGTGGCCGGTGCTACCATCCCCCCTTAAAAGCTGGGTTAAGCAGAACCTTCTTCATTCTTCTCTTTTTGAATACGCTCGTAAATTTCTTCGCGATGAACGGTTATGTCTTTAGGTGCATTAACGCCGATTCTAACCTGATTGCCTCGTACTCCCAGGACAGTCACAGTCACTTCATCACCGATCATTAAGGTTTCACCCACACGCCTTGTCAAAATCAGCATTGCTGTCTCCTTACCAAAATACCTTTTAAATTCTTCTTATAAAAACAACCAACTTCCTATAAATTTCTTATCGACCACCCTATCATTAACTATAGAATTTTTCCTTATCTCTGTTTGTTATAACTCTTAACAAGTTAAACATCATCACCTAAGGAGGCAAACCATCATTTACGCCAGCTGATCCAACCCAAAAGCCTCATGCAAGGCCCTTACACTCAATTCCAGATACTTTTCGTCCACTACTACTGAAATCTTTATCTCGGATGTCGAAATCATTCTAATATTGACACCTTCTTTTGCTAACGTCTCAAACATAGTGCTTGCAATACCTGCATGTGAGCGCATTCCTACACCAACAATTGACACCTTAACAATCTTCGAATCTCCCGTCACCTCCCGTGCACCCAGTTTATTGGCGGTCTCTTTCATAATCGCAAGGCTTTTATCAAAATCATTACGATGTACAGTAAAAGTGAAGTCAGTTGTAGAGTCTTCAGCAACATTCTGGATAATCATATCAAGCTCGATATTGCTATCTGCAATCGGGCCTAGAATCTTATGTGCAACACCCGGCTGATCAGGTACACCCAGAATCGTCACTTTTGCTTCATCGCGATTAAATGCGATACCTGAAATTAACGCCTGTTCCATCTCCATTTCCTCAGCTGAAATCAATGTTCCCGTTACTGTATCTTCAAATGAAGAGAGCACTCGCAATGGCACGCCATACTTACTGGCAAATTCTACCGAACGAATCTGTAGTACCTTAGCCCCCAGGCTCGCCATCTCCAACATCTCTTCATAAGTAATATGATCGAGACGTCGTGCCTCAGGGACAACTCTAGGATCAGTGGTGTAAACACCATCAACATCCGTATAGATCTGACACTCATCCGCCTTCAGCGCAGCCGCCAGTGCGACTGCGGAGGTATCTGATCCGCCACGCCCTAACGTTGTGATATTGCCCGCGTCATCCATTCCCTGAAAGCCAGCCACCACCACCACACGCCCTTGCTCCAGATCCTGGCGGATACGTTTATCATCGATATCAACAATACGTGCCTTGTTGTGTACGCTATCAGTACGAATATGCACCTGATGCCCAGTGTATGAGCGCGCAGTGCAGCCACGTTTCTCTAACGCCATACTCAGCAGCGCAATCGTTACCTGCTCACCGGTCGACAGCAGCACATCTAGCTCACGCGGGACTGGCTGCTCCTGAATTGCCTTAGCCATCTCAACCAGGCGATTGGTTTCACCACTCATTGCCGACACAACGACCACGATATCATGACCATTTTCACGCCAGCTTATCACTTTATCAGCAACGTTTTCGATACGCTCAACAGTGCCAACCGAGGTACCACCATATTTTTGTACAATTAAACTCATCTTGTTTCCGTTACCAAACGGCGCTATGCGCTACGCTCTTCAACCCACTCTTTCACCGATGCCAGTGCCGCGTCAAGTCCAGCGGGTTCTGTACCACCGGCCTGTGCCATGTCAGGGCGACCACCACCTTTACCACCGACCTGTTGTGCAACATGCTTTACCAAATCACCCGCCTTCACCTGCTTGATCAAATCAGGGGTTACACCTGCGGTCAGTGATACCTTTTCTCCCACTACCGCGCCCAGTACAATCACCGCCGAACCAAGTTTATTTTTTAACTGATCGACCGTATTTCGCAACGTCTTTGCATCAGCCCCTTCGAGCTTCGCCGCCAACAGTTTGATACCATTAATCTCAATCGCCTGCTCTGCCAGCTCAGAACCCTGACTACTAGCGAGCTTGCCTTTAAGCTGCTCCAGTTCCTTTTCTAGCTTACGACTCTTATCTACCAACTGCTGAACCTTATCCAGCGTATCCTCTCGACCACCTTTCACCAACGCAGAAACTGATGCAAAGTTAGACTCTAGCTGCTCCAGCCAGGCCACCGCATGCTCACCCGTGACCGCTTCAATACGACGCACACCTGCGGCAGTACCGGTTTCTAATATGATTTTAAACAGTCCTATATCACCAGCACGTTCCGCATGGATACCACCACAGAGCTCGGTTGAAAACTCACCGATGCTCAACACCCGTACCTCTTCGGTATATTTCTCACCAAACAGCGCCATCGCACCCGCTTCAACCGCATCATCGTAACTCATTAAGCGAGTCTGCACTGCATTGTTGGCTCGCACTGCAGCATTCACAATACGTTCAATCTCACTTATCTGCTTTTTAGTCACCGGCTCAAAATGCGAAAAATCAAAACGCAAACGATCAGCTTCAACTAAAGACCCCTTCTGCGTCACATGCTCGCCTAATACCTGGCGCAGTGCCGCGTGCAATAGATGGGTCGCAGAGTGGTTCAAAATAATTGACTGGCGACGTGTTTGATCAACATCCACTGTTAACGTCATACCGACCTTGATTTTGCCAGCATTCACTTTGCCGATGTGGCCATTCACACCACTCAGCTTACGCGTATCAGAAACCGAAAATTCAACGCCATTTGCAGACAAAGCGCCACGATCACCCGCCTGCCCGCCCGACTCGGCATAAAATGGTGTCTTATCGAGGATCACCACCCCTTCTTCGTTAGCACTCAAACTATCGACCTGTGATTCACCACTAATTAGAGCAACCACATTCGCCTCGCCATCAATATGCTCATAGCCAGTAAACTCGGATGCCACATCAACCTCAACAGATGCAGAGTAATCAACGCCAAACTGGCTGGCAGAACGGGCACGCTCACGCTGCGCCTCCATCTCACGTTCAAAACCAACGTCATCGATTACCAGGCCACGTTCGCGTGCAATGTCTGCGGTAAGGTCAGCAGGAAAACCATAGGTGTCATAAAGCTTGAAGACGGTAGCCCCCGGAATCTCTTTTCCTTTTAAATCGGCAATCGCAGACTCAAGGATCTTCATCCCCTGGTCCAGCGTCTCAGCAAAGCGCTCTTCCTCTAGCTTTAGCACCTTTTCAATCTGTGGTTGTGCCTTTGCAAGCTCAGGATAGGCTTCGCCCATCTCACTCACCAACGGCACGACTAATTTAAAATAGAAGGCTTCATTCACACCCAGTTGATAAGCATGACGAATCGCACGGCGAATCACTCTGCGTAACACATAACCGCGCCCTTCGTTCGACGGCATCACCCCATCAGTAATTAAAAATGAACAAGAGCGGATGTGATCGGCAATCACACGCAATGAATTATTTTTGAGATCGTCAGTATTGGTGACCCTGGCAATCGCCTTGATCAGATTCGCAAACAGATCGATTTCGTAGTTACTATGCACACCCTGCATCACGGCAGCGAGACGCTCCAGCCCCATGCCGGTATCGACCGATGGCTTTGGCAACTTCGCCATCGCGCCATCCGCACTACGGTTGTACTGCATAAAGACCAAATTCCAGATTTCGATATAACGATCGCCATCTTCGTCCGGGCTGCCCGGCAGACCACCCGCAACATCTTCTCCATGGTCATAAAAAATCTCACTGCAGGGGCCACATGGTCCCGTGTCACCCATCGACCAGAAGTTATCGCTTTCGTAGCGCTTGCCACCTGGCTTATCGCCAATGCGAATCAACTGTTCTGGCGCAATACCGATCTCTTTAAGCCATATGTGGGCGGCTTCATCATCTTCATCATAGACCGTGACCCACAGACGCTCTTTAGGCAGCCCAAGGTCCTGGGTTAAAAATTCCCACGCAAAACGGATCGCATCGTGTTTGAAATAGTCACCAAAACTGAAATTACCCAACATCTCAAAAAAGGTGTGATGACGCGCAGTGTAACCGACGTTTTCAAGATCGTTATGCTTACCACCAGCTCGCACACAGCGTTGTGAGCTGGTCGCACGCACATAAGAGCGTGTTTCCTGCCCCAAAAAGGTCTCTTTAAACTGCACCATACCGGCATTGGTAAAAAGCAATGTCGGATCATTACCGGGCACAAGTGGGCTACTCGCCACTACTTCATGCCCCTGGCGGGCAAAATAGTCGAGATATTTTTGTCGTAAAGCTGCTGTTGAAGTCATCTAGGTAATTACACTTTAAAAATATGGCTCACGAGCGAGATTTTAATTCAATGGCTCGATCCATTCCTAAGTTGATTATTGTTATTCCGTTGTTTTTACACTGTCTTATCAGTTTTTTAACACACTTTTCGACAAGAGTATAAACCTAATTAAAGTCTTTAAATATATGTTTTGTCTGGTCCGAGGTAAAACCGCGATATTGCAGGAACTGCAACTGCTTTGCACGTGCCTTCATATCCTCGGGGAATTCGCCACCAAACCGTTTTTGCCACGCATTTCTGGCTGTTTCGCTCCAACATCGATCTTGAAAATTGACATACTCACCAACCAGCTCACTTGCCACGCCGCGCAAACGCAGCTCTTCACGTATCCGCACCGGACCAAAACCTTTATTCATCCGAAAGCGCACATAGCTCTCGGCATAGCGCGCATCGCTAAGCAAGCCATCATCCACCAACTTCGCAAGGGCTTCATCGACAAAACCCTCGTCGAAGCCCTTATTAACCAGTTTACGGTGTAATTCCGCCACCGCATGCTCGCGCCGAGATAGCAGATCCATCGCACGCTTACGCACGCCCAGAACGTTATTATTGGCCTCGTTCTGAGCGTTATCGCGAGAATTTTGCTTTTGAATTAGCCCTTCGCCCCTGGCTCACCGCCTTCTTCATCCTCAACTACCTCACCAGCCACAGGCAGCAGACGTGCGCGAATGGCACTTTCAATCTCGTCCGCAGTTTCTGGATGCTCTTTCAGGTAGTTACGCACATTTTCTTTACCCTGGCCAACACGGTCACCGTTGTAGCTATACCAGGCACCCGCCTTATCAACCAACCCCTCTTTCACACCCAATGAGATAATCTCACCTTCACGCGAGACCCCCTCTCCATACAGAATCTCAAACTCAACCTGTTTAAATGGTGGCGCGACTTTATTTTTGACCACTTTGACGCGAGTCTCATTACCGACCACCTCATCTCCCCGCTTGATTGCACCGATACGGCGGATGTCAAGACGCACAGAGGCGTAGAACTTCAGCGCATTACCACCAGTAGTCGTTTCAGGATTGCCAAACATCACACCAATCTTCATGCGAATCTGATTAATAAAGATCACCAACGTATTGGAGCGTTTGATGTTACCGGTCAATTTACGCAGCGCCTGAGACATCAGGCGTGCCTGCAGCCCCATATGTGAATCACCCATATCACCTTCAATTTCAGCCTTCGGTGTCAGTGCCGCTACCGAATCGATGACGATCACATCAACCGCGCTTGAACGTACCAGCATATCGGTGATCTCCAGCGCCTGTTCACCGGTATCCGGCTGCGAGACCAACAGGTTATCAATATCGACACCCAGCTTGCCCGCGTAAATGGGATCAAGTGCATGCTCTGCATCGACAAATGCTGCTGTACCTCCTGCTTTTTGCGCCTCTGCCACCACCTGCAGGGCAAGCGTTGTTTTACCTGAAGACTCCGGCCCATAAATTTCAACCACGCGCCCTTTTGGCAGACCACCAATACCCAGCGCAATATCGAGCCCCAAAGAACCGGTAGAAATAGTATCAATACCGCGCGTAACACCCTCGTCACCCATGCGCATCACTGAACCTTTGCCAAATTGTCGTTCAATCTGGCCTAACGCCGCGTCCAGTGCCTTTTGCTTATTTGCATCCATCGTATTGCGCCCCTTTACTAAAATTCTATCTATCAAAAAACATTTAAATTCGTCACCTCACTGATCTCCAGCCAGGCCATCAGTAAATATTGACGCAAATTATCACATAGATACCAGCACCATCCTAGCGCTCTTTTTAAGCGGTAAATGACAGCACAAAAAATGGCAATGCCGCACTGTTCTCAACCACTCATCCAGGGAGCTTATGCTCATCTGCTAAATATCAACAACCAACTTTTGACTCACAAAGGCGCAATATCCCACGTAACCCATAGGCAATAGCCTGCTCACGGATAGAATCACGATCACCTTTAAAAACAATTAGTTCAGAAGAGGTCTCAATGCTATTTAGAGCCCATGAAAAACAGACTGTACCAACAGGTTTTTCCAGTGAGCCACCAGCTGGCCCCGCGATACCACTAATTGCTAACGATACCTGGGCTACACTATGAGCCATCGCACCCTGCGCCATCGCCTCCACCACTGCCAATGAAACCGCGCCGTGAGAGGCAATCAAGTCAGCCTCAACGCCTAACATCTCCTGCTTAGATCGATTACTGTAAGTGACAAAGCCGCGCTCAAACCAGTCCGAACTTCCTGCTAGTGATGTTAAGGCGTACGCCACGCCTCCGCCCGTACAGGACTCGGCCACCACCAACATCAATTGTCGTGTTAACAGCTCATCCGCGACCTGCACAACAATCTGTGCTATCTCATTATTCAACTCACCACCTCCTTACCCACTATCCTGGTAAAATACTTGCCTGCCGCTTTTGTGATCGCGTATCCTTACGCTCAGCCGCCACATTCCACCTTCCACCTAACTATTTAAAACAAAAAGAAGAATTACCGTGCGCTATTTAAATCATATCTCCATATTGCTGCAGTACATCTTGCCACATCACTTTTTAACCTGGTGTGTACGTGGCATCACTCGCATTCGCTTTGTGCCTTTTAAAAATGTCGTAATCAAGCTTTTTATTCGTGCCTTCAAAGTAGATATGAGCATCGCCCTGGAAGAAAACCCCAGTGCCTACCCCGATTTCAACAGCTTCTTTACGCGCCCACTCAAACCCGACGCCCGCCCGCTCAGCAGTGCACCAGGTGAGATCGCCTGCCCGGTAGATGGTGCCATTAGCCAGCTCGGCGAGATCACCAATGAAGGCCGCATTTTTCAGGCCAAAGGCCATGACTATTCGCTTGAAGAACTACTGGGCGGATCTAAAGAGATGGCAACACTCTTCGAACAGGGCTCTTTCGCAACCATCTATCTGTCACCAAAAGATTACCACCGTATTCACATGCCACTGCAGGGCGAACTACAGGAGATGGTTTACATTCCGGGACGCCTCTTTAGCGTCAGTAAATTCGCTAGTGAACAGGTACCGCGCCTCTTTGCGCGCAACGAACGTCTGGTAAGCTTGTTTGAAACTGAAATAGGCCCGATGGCGATGATCATGGTCGGCGCACTCAATGTAGCTGGCATGGAAACCGTGTGGGCTGGCAATATCCCTGACAAAGTCAATTGGGAGATTAAAAAATGGAACTACAGAGATAGCATACCTGAAAAGACGATCAAACTAGCCCATGGCGCAGAGATGGGGCGCTTTAATATGGGATCTACCGTTATACTCCTATATGCGAATAATCGAATTAAATGGAATGAGTCAATTACAGCAGAGTGCCCCGTCAAAATGGGGCAACACCTCGCATCTACTCTGCAAAATAACTAGTGAGTACGCTTTACTAACTCATCCGACTCAGTATCGGCAGGTAACTGGCTCTGCACATAGTGTAGTACTTCTTGTAGCGAGCGAAATGCACCTGCATCGAAATCACAAAACATCATCCCAAGACCAGCATCATTAGCTCGCGCAACGGTCGCGCGAATGCGATGTTTTGTATCTTGTCCAGCTGCTCTAACTTTAAACTTCAGCTCAACCACGGTATCTCGAGGAAATGCTTTTTCGACCTCAAGAAATACCCCACCCATGCCAATGTCTCTCACTTTACACCCAGTGACTATTTCCCCATGAAAGGAAAGATCGACATCCAGGTCGGCTCGCGTCCGCGGACTCCATCTTTGTTCCATTCCACTCCTCCAGTTTTAATTATATTTGCAATAAAACATCAAGCACGCCGAATAAATTTCCTGCAAAATTCACACCAACTAAAGATAGAAATTCAGAGTTATCTTGAATAACAAATAGTTAACAGATTATCCCCTTTAAATACAGTGATTTAATGCTCCCATGCTCTGGCCCACTGTAAAAAAAACTGACAATAAAACCAGACACATAGTTATAAGCTAGCTTCTTATGCATTTGCAACTGTAAAATTCCCCACATTTGACATTGACTCACAGCCAGCCGCCACCATTAACAGGCGGTCAAAACCAAGTGCAACACCCGCCGATGCTGGCAAGCCAGCCTTGAGCGCCGCACTCAATCGATGGTTAACCTCAGGTATAAAATACCCTTCTCTCTTGCGCTGCAGAGCATCTCGCTCAAAACGTCGCAAAAATTCATCGCCGTCACGCAGCTCATGATAACCATTCGCAAGTTCAACACCTGTGATGTAGAGCTCAAAACGCTCCGACAACGCTATTTCACCTGGCCTTATTTTTGCCAATGCCGCTTGCGATGCCGGGTAGTCATAGATAAAGACAGGAACGGTCTGCCCAAGGTGCGGCTCGATTAAGTGACTCATCAATAGATCAAGCCAGCCATCACGGCCAATCTCTATTTCAGAAGGGCTAATACCCCCCTCCACATCATTCGCACAGCAGATCAAATCATCAAGCGAAGCTCGATGCGGGTCTAACCCCAAATAAGACTCAAAGAGCGCCTGATAAGTAATCCGCTCAAACTCGCACTCAAAACCGAGCAATATTTGAACCAACGCCTCCACTTCATCCATTAAAGCAAAGTGATCAAAGTCGATGCGATACCACTCCAGCATGGTAAATTCAGGGTTATGGCGTGCGCCATATTCACCATCACGAAAGGCCTTGCAGATCTGATAAATAGAACCACTACCCGCTGCCAAAAGGCGCTTCATTGCCGCCTCAGGTGAGGTTTGCAGATAAAGTGGGGTATCTGGGGGCAATCCTGGACCGTTATAGCACGTGACAAAGCTTTGTAGATGAGGATCACTGACCGTCGCCACAGAGAGTAGTGGCGTTTCAACTTCCAGTACATCGCGCGCAGCAAAAAACTGCCGGGTTTTGGCCAGTAGTTCTGCACGCAAACGGATGTTTTCGATCGGGGCCGTTGGCCGCCAGTCATCACACAACATTAATTTTTGACGCGGGAGACGTACTCTCCCGTGCGAGTATCCACCCTTAACAGGTCATCAATATTCACAAACAGCGGCACACGCACTACTGCGCCCGTTTCAAGTGTCGCTGGCTTGCCACCCCCCCCCGAGGTATCACCGCGCACACCTGGATCAGTATCAGTCACCGCCAGCTCAACAAAATTAGGTGCAGCAACAGAAAGCGGCACACCATTCCATAATGTCACCAGGCACTCTTCCTGCCCTTTAAGCCATTTGGCTGTCTCAGCCATCGCTGTTTCACTCACAGCATGCTGCTCAAAGCTCTCAGGCTCCATAAAATGCCACTGCTCGCCATCTGAATAGAGAAATTGCATCTCAGTATCCATCACATCAGCCGCCTCAACCGATTCCCCTGATTTATAGGTTCGCTCGTAAACCTTACCGCTCTTCAGATTACGCAGTTTAACACGGCAAAAAGCCTGCCCCTTACCCGGTTTAACAAATTCATTTCCGATAATCGAGCAAGGATCGCCATCAATCATCAGTTTCAGGCCGCCCCTGAATTCATTGGTACTGTATGTCCCCATTTTCAATCCAATCTCTTTAAGTGATCACAAGCACACTATTGTATACAACAATCCTTTACCAATAAAACGCAACTGCTCTAAACTTACCAAATGAAGCCAATACCCACTATATCACCACTAAAAATTCCCGATCCTGTCCAGCCGTGGCAACAAGCACTTGCAAATGCAATCCGCACCCCTGAGGCGTTACTCGCAGCACTCGAATTAAGTACCAAACAGTTACCTGCTATCTTTAATGGCGGTGATAAATTTCCGCTACGGGTTCCACACAGCTTTGTCACAAGAATGAAAAAGGGGGATCCCAACGACCCCTTGCTACGTCAGGTGCTACCACTCGATGAAGAGAACAAGCTAACCCTCGGATACTTCATTGATCCAGTAGGCGACTTGAACGCCAGCAAGATCCCCGGTCTGCTGCACAAATACTATGGCCGCGCATTGATGATCACCACCGGCGCATGTGCCATTCACTGCCGCTACTGTTTCAGGCGTCACTTCCCTTATGCTCAGCAAAATGCCGCAGCCAATGAATGGGATGAGGCACTCAATCACCTAAATCAAGATAAATCTATCAACGAAGTGATCCTGAGCGGCGGTGACCCCCTTGCACTCAGTGACCAGCGTCTCACCACACTACTTGGGCAACTCGCGAAAATCCCACACCTTAAGCGTCTGCGCATCCACACCCGCCTACCGGTTGTGATACCACAGCGCATCACCGATGCATTCATTGCCTTGATCGCTAACTGCAGACTGACTCCAATCGTTGTCATCCATGCCAATCATGCCAACGAAATCAATAGTGAGCTGCACGTAGCACTCAAAAAACTTCAAACGATCCCCAACATCACCCTGTTAAACCAGAGTGTGCTGCTACGTGGGGTCAACGATAATCACGAGGCATTGATTACACTCAGTGAAGCACTGTTTGCCTGCGGTGTACTGCCTTACTACCTGCATCTGCTCGATAAAGCACAGGGCACCGCTCATTTTGATGTGCCGCTCACTCAGGCAACCAGACTATTGAATGAGATACATGCAAAATTACCCGGATATCTCGTTCCACGCCTCGCTCAAGAGGAAGCGGGTGCTTTGGGAAAAACGCTGCTTACCCCGCACATAAAAAAAATGAGATAACAAACGAGACTATTTAAAATAAAACACTAAGAGACCTTTGCACGATACAGGCGTGCGAGAAAAATGAGCGAATATTTTCCTGATTGAGGCAGAAAGTGCCGTTAATACCCAAGGGGCGCACCGTAGCAAGCTATTGACAAGTCTTCTACAAGACGCCAGAACACTTAGCACACTCTAATCACGCGCATGGATTACATTCAAGGATATTTTCTACAACGCCCTGACGCCACAATGGACTACGATTTCTAATCCGCTAAATCAATACCGGCCATCACTTAGCCGCCACACAGTCCTGCTCAACTCCCTTCTATTCTAGAAAGGTGTTTTAGTCACATACAAATGGAGGCCTGATGATTATATTCATTCTGAATTAACCCATAAATTAAAGCAGAGGATTTATCATGAGAAAAAACATTGGTAGAATTGACAGAGGTATTCGCATGTTTGCTGGTATTGCCGCAATCGGTGCCGGCGTGTACTTCCAAAGCTGGTGGGGAGCTATTGGCCTGATATTCATCGTCACTTCACTGATAAAATGGTGTCCACCATACGCACTACTAGGCATTAGTACCTGTAAAATAGATAAGCCCTGAAACTTGATACCTTACGCAATATCATAATGCATAATGAGAGCCATTATATGAAAACCACCGTCACTCGAATCATCCTGCCTTTATTAATATTGATGGGCCTGGGGCTTAATACCCACGCCAGTGACAACAATCATAACCTACAGGAAATAAAGTACATCAGTCATCCACAGTCAAACCGTTATGGTGCCGGCCAACCAGAGGCAGCGTCATTTTTAACCATCGCAAAGGCAGGTATAAAACACGTAATCAATTTGCGCCCACCGTCTGAAACGCCCGGATTCAATGAAGCCGCTATCGTAACCCAGGCAGGTATGGCGTATTACAACATACCAATTAGTGGCAGTGGTGACCTAACGCGTGCCAATGTCATTCTAATCGATAAAACATTGCGTAGAATCGGAAATGAACCTGCATTACTCCATTGCTCCAGTAGTAATCGAGTCGGTGCCGTAATGGCGCTAAAAGCAGCCTGGCTTGAGGATGCAACAATAGAAGAGGCCATTGCGGTAGGCCAACAGTGGGGGCTTACGAAACTACAACCTGTAGTAGAAAAGCTGCTAGCTCAGTAATATAACGCGCCTACTCAGGCGGCAATGACTATCACCGCCTATATACACAATTGGCTCAAGTAGCTTGAGCCTAACAACGTTATGAAGACAATTTTTTGAGAACATACAGGACTTAAATAAAGAGAGCCCTTAACAAGGGCTCTCTTTTAGTTTCATAACAGTAAAAAATTACTGATTTGCTTTCAGCGCTGCAATACGTTCTTCAAGTGGTGGATGGCTCATAAACAATTTTTTGATGCCACCACCAACACCACCTGCAAAACCAAAGGCCGCCAATTGGTCAGGTAGTGGTTCTGCCGCACCGCTGGAACGCTGTAGCGCTTCCAGTGCTGAGATCATCTTAGAGCGATCAGAGAGTGTCGCGCCACCTTCATCAGCTCGAAATTCCCGTTTACGACTAAACCACATGACAATGATGGCGGCCAATACACCAAGCACCATTTGTGCAATAAACATTGTGACGTAAAAACCAATACCATGCCCCTGGTTGTTCTTCAGAATCACTCGATCAACAAAATGACCAATCACACGCGACAGGAACATTACAAAGGTGTTCAATACACCCTGAATCAACGCCAGTGTAATCATGTCACCATTGGCAACATGCGCCACCTCGTGGCCAAGCACCGCCTCGACTTCATCACGACTCATGTTATCAAGCAGCCCATCACTCACCGCGACAAGTGCCTTGTTACGGCTCATCCCCGTAGCAAAGGCATTCGGTGACGGCGATGGAAATATCGCCACTTCCGGCATGCCAATACCCGCCTGCTCTGCCTGACGCTGCACTGTTGCCATCAGCCAGCGTTCAGTGTCATTAGCAGGTTCTTCAATCACTTTTGCACCGGTAGAGCGTTTCGCTGCCCATTTAGAGATCGCCAACGAGATAAACGAACCACCCATGCCAAATACCGCGCTGAAAACCAGCAGTGCAGGGATATCCAGATTTATCCCCTCCGCATCCATATAACCCTCGAAGCCAAACAGGCTCAGCGCAATGCTCAGAATCAACATGATGGCTATATTAGTCATCAGGAAAAGAAATATACGCTTCATGCAAAACTCCGGTTTTCAGTATAAATTGACATTAAGTTTAATGGTTTCGAATTATACGATGTATGGGCTGACTTGTCAGAGTTCAAGGTGCTACCCCATACTTTTCCACGTTTGACAGGCACAGTACCCCATCAAGCAAAAATTCAGGTTTACCCTCATAAAATTTATACGTTGAGCGAACCACACATAGCCATAATCCACTCAATTGAAACAACACCTCACCTCCTATAAGATGACGAATTCTCTCGCAAACGCTAAGTAAAACACTATGCAGACACATCTAATCGCTCCCTTTCTCCTGTTATTTGTACTAACAAGCTGCGGCGGCACTGACCATGACAACCATGAGTCTGGCCCACATGACCATGGAGATGACATAGAGCATGACCATAGCGGCGATGATCAACATGTCGATCGCTCATTACATATCGTCCACTTCAGCGATAACAATGAACTCTTTCTCCAATACGAAACATTAGTGGCTAAACGTGATTCGGTCTTCCTCGCACATCTCACGGACCTTACCAATTACACCCCCATTCCTGGTGGTTTTATCACCATTACCCTTTCAGGTGGTGGCTTTCCTGATGAGACCTTCAGCGGTAAACGTCCCGTCCGCGACGGCATCCACATCGAAGTAGCGCTACCGCAATATGCAGGTCAACGTCAATTATCACTTCATTTTGAGAGTACCACCACAACCACCAGCCACAACCTCGGCAGGGTCACTGTCTATCCAGACTACGCTACCTCAAAAAACAGTGCTGAACGTATCATTCCAGAGAATGCGATCTACCTGGAAAAAGAGGCACAATGGCAAGCAGGTTTAGCCGTCCAGATGCCTATCATCAATAAACAGCACCAACTCACATTGCCTACTTCAGCGATTTATCAAAATAATAGTGAAAATTTCATCCATGTTTTAAAGGGCGGTGAATTTTTTGAACAAAGAAAAATCACAATAAGTAATACAGATCATGGCAAGGTAGCAATCTTATCTGGCGTCACAGCAAAAGAATATGTTGTCATTAAAGGCAACCATACGTTGCTACCGGGGATTCAAAGTGCGCCTTCAGAGATGGCTCACACCATTGATGAAACATCAGACCACCATCACTAAACGTAATATTAAGAGACCTTTCTTACTTTTAGCAACCTCGTTCTTGACAGGAATGAATCAAGTAGTTAACTTGAATTTTATAAGAATTTTCGTATATTGAAGTGCTTTATATGGTATGTGATATTGAAATTTAAGTAGTAAAACAAATAAACCTTAAAGGAGCTAATATTGAACAAGTTATCGTCTCATATCGAACAGATTAAACAACACTACACCGTGATCGTGATTGGTTCTGGTTACGGCGGTGGCATCTCAGCATCACGCATGGCGCGCGCAGGACAATCCGTCTGTCTACTTGAACGTGGCAAAGAATTTTTACCCGGCGAATTCCCTGACACCTTAGCCGAAGCAGGTGCCGAACTTCAGGTAGACTCTGGTGAAATTCACCTCGGCAGTGAGAGCGGGCTTTACAATCTTCAAATCAATGATGACATCAACGTACTGACTGGCTGCGGCCTGGGCGGCACCTCATTGATTAATGCCAGCGTCTTAATCGAATCAGATCCGCGCATCTTTAATGATCCAGCATGGCCACGTGACTTTGTTAGCGATGTGGATACTGCACTTAAAGACGGCTATCAAAAGGCGCGCGCCATGTTAGGTAGCGCCACTTATCCTGATGGTAACAACGGCTTTCCAGTGCTTAAAAAGACCGAGGCAATGCGCCAGTGCGGTAAAGCGATGGGCGTCGAAACCAGACTAACGCCGCTAGCGGTTAACTTTGAGGTACATGAAAATGGCGTCAACCATGTCGGTGTTGCACAAGAGCCCTGCAACCTTTGCGGCGACTGTATCACTGGCTGTAATTTCACTGCCAAAAATACCACCCAGATGACCTACCTGCCCGATGCCAAAAATCACGGCGCTGAAATTTTTACTCAGACCAAAGTCAGCCATCTCTCTCGTAAAGATGACCATTGGGTAGTGCACTACGCAGTCAGCAATAATGGCAGCGATGCCTTTGATGCCCCGGATCAATTTGTACATGCCGATATTGTGGTACTGGCAGCGGGCACACTGGGCTCAACTGAAATCATGCTGCGCTCAAAGGAACGCGGTCTTGAGACATCAGACCAGATTGGCGAACGTTTTTCAGGTAATGGTGATGTACTGGGTTTTGTCTATAACTGCGATCAGGAAATTAACGGCATTGGTCGTGGTACCCGTGAACTTGATGCTGCCAATCCAGTCGGCCCCTGTATCACATCAGTCATCGATACCCGTTCCAGTTCCGACAATTACAAAGATGGCATGACTATCGAAGAAGGGTGTCTATCAGGCGCGATGGCGCCGTTGTTACCCAGCACCTTTTCAAAGCTCGCCGCGATCTCTGGTAAAGATTCCGATAGTGGCGTAATGGATTTTCTCGCTGAAAAGAGGCGTAGCATCGAAAGCTTACTGCGCGGTGCATACCACGGTGCACTAGACAACACCCTCACAAATTTGGTGATGAGCCACGATAGTACATCCGGCCGCATGCAGTTAAAAGAAGATAGTCTCTGTATTGAGTGGCCCGGTATCGGTGACGAAGCAATTTTCAGCAAGGTCAATGATCGACTCGAATCCATGAGTAAAACCCTCGGTGGTACTTTCGTCAAAAACCCCATCAGCCACGATCTAATGGGCAATGATCAAGTGACCGTTCATCCACTCGGTGGTTGCTGCATGGGTGAAGATGCCAGCAGTGGCGTCGTTAACCATAAAGGGCAGGTCTACTCATCCAATAGCGGCAACGCCATTTATGAAGACCTTTATATCGCAGACGGCGCAATCATCCCCGCCGCCATCGGCACCAACCCACTGCTCACCATCAGCGCAGTTGCCGAACGCAATGCCAAACTGATGGCCAGCGAACGCGAATGGAATTTCGATACGGAGCTCCCCTCTCGCCCAGCCAATGATGCAGTGATTGCGGCGGTCAAACCCGGCATCCAGTTTACTGAAACCATGATCGGCTTTGTCACGCTAGACCCAAATATTGATTACGAGCAGGGGTTCAAGCAAGGCAAACATAACAACACCCCATTCGAATTCACCCTCACGGTGGTCTCTCAGGATCTTGATGCGATGTTAGCGGACAGCAACCATCAGGCAGCCATTTACGGTACGGTGAAAGCGCCGATGTTATCACCCACGCCACTCACGGTCACCGAAGGCGTGTTTAATCTGTTTGTAAAAGACCCCGAAATCGTTGATACCCGTCGCATGGATTACAACCTAACCATGACCGCTCAGAATGGGGATGTGTTTTACATGGAAGGTCACAAAACCATTCACGATGACCCCGGCTTTGATATGTGGAAAGATACCACCACCCTTTTTGCCACAGTAACAACGACTAAGGCCGATCCTTCAACCGCTATCGGCCGTGGCATACTTGAAATCACCCCAATCAATTTTGCCAAACAGCTCACCACCATTAAAGTACCTAATGTTGAAAGTAATACCGACAGGCTTAAATATATCGCCCGCTTTGGTGCCTTCTTTGCCGGTGAGGTATTTGATATCTTTGGTGGGGTTGCCACCGGCCTCAATTACTTCACGGAGGAAAATCAGCCACGCAAACGTCGCCCACTGGCAGCACCCGTACCATCGTTACATCACGTGGTGACTGAAGATGATGTCTCGATTCGTCTCACTCGCTATCAGGGTGGCGATAAAGGGCCGGTGATTCTTTCTCACGGCCTCGGCGTCTCCAGCAAGATATTTTCCACCGACACACTCGACACCAACCTGCTCGAATACCTGCTCGCTCACGATTATGACGTATGGCTACTCGATTACCGCGTGAGTATCGAACTAACGGCATCACAAACTGCCTCCACCGCAGATGAAATTGCCCAATACGACTACCCTGCTGCCGTTGCCAAAGTGATTGAAGTGACTGGCAAAGAGTCAGTACAGATGGTTGTCCACTGTTACGGTGCCACCACCTGGACCATGTCGATGTTAGGCGGGCACCTTAAAAACATACGTTCAGCGGTCGTCTCGCAGATATCAACGCATATAAAAGTACCGCTACTGAGCAAAATCAAAACGGGCCTCTACGTACCAGAGCTATTAGACCAGCTGGGGGTTGATTCACTTACCGCCTATACCGCCAGGGAGTCCAGCTGGCAGGATAAACTGCTAGACAAGGCACTGAAACTCTACCCAATCCAGAAAGAAGAACAGTGCAAAAACCCCGTCTGCCGCCGCATAACCTTTCTTTACGGCCAGCTCTATGAACATGACCAGCTCAACGGCATCACTCATGATAATTTGCATGAGCTATATGGCGTTGTCAACATGCGTTCACTGGAACATCTAGCGACCATGACACGCGAAGGGAATATTACCGATGCCGATGGCAATGACCGATACCTGCCTCACCTTGAGCGCATGGCACTGCCAATCACCTTTATCGTCGGTGAGGAAAATGAATGTTTTCTACCTGAAAGCCTGAAAAAAACTCATCAGGTACTGAGCGATAAGAATGGTGCGGCACTCTATGGTTTTCATCAAATTCCTGACTACGGTCACATCGACTGCATACATGGAAAAAATGCACATAAAGATGTCTATCCTCATATTCTTAAACAACTGGAAGAGACGCTGTAGCTGTTAACACACCCACAGCACAAAAAACGAAACCATAAAATATTCAGGGAGAAACAGTGTGAGCAATAAGGATACCAATACCAGCCAATGGTCACTTGTGATACACCGCGTCACTTCAACCAGCGTTGAAGTCTGGGTAGGCACCCTCTTTCCCACACTCAAAAAACCAGACATTGCGCGTATTGAGTTGATTCACCCCGATGGCAGCAAACAGACCAGACGCATCACTAAAGAGCAGTGGCAGCAACCATTTAGAAAACTAAACCAACGTTTCTTTAAAGTCATTAAGTTCACTAACCTTGCCCCTGGAAAAAACTATGAGCTAAACTTCATTCGTCGTATAGAAGCCAATGGAAGCGTAATTCAGCAGGCATGGCAGCACCTGCGCAGCGGTGCCTTTACTACTCTGCCCAATAGAATCCCGCTTAAAGGTAAAAAACCGTTTACCATTGCACTCGGTAGTTGTTTTTACAACCATCGCGATGGCGGACGTGCGGCTGCCGCATATAAAGCACTTTATCAACGTGGGTCAGATAACGTTCGCCCTGACATCACCTTCTTAACCGGTGACCAGGTCTATCTCGATATTGGCTTCGACTCACTGTCTCTTGTACGCGATGAAATTCGCCAGCGTATCGCCGATGATTACGCACTGCACTGGCAGGCAATGGGCAGCATTCTATGCAACGGTGGCACCTGGATGCTGCCAGATGATCATGAATTCTGGAACGACTACCCATTTTACAAATCAGCCATCCCTCAACTTCAGGCATTGCGTCTCGGGTATGTGCGTAAAACATGGGATACCGCCGCCACCGATGCAGTCAATAACATTCAGAGAAGCAAGCCATTTGAGACCTTTAACATTGGCAGAGATCTCTCCATCTGCCTCACTGACTTACGTTCATTTAGAGATGAAAGCGGTTTTACAAGCACTTCGGTTTTTAACAAAATCAAAAAGTGGGCTCACGAGCTACGCTCACCAGGCGTGTTTGTGACATCACAACCGCTTATCGTTGAAGAAAATGACAGCGAAAAAAACCTGCTGAGCTACAAGCAGCAGTACGCGGAACTATTGCAGGCATTCTCTGTTAGCGGACACGATATTGTACTGATGAGCGGTGACGTTCATTTTGGGCGAATCGCCACTACTCAACTCGGCAACGAGGCGAAAGGACCCCGTTTAATAGAGATAGTCGCCTCACCGATGTCAAATCTAACATATTTAAATGGTATTGCGACAGACAAAGCAAAATCGACACCCATTAAATTCCCAGCACCTGAAGTCTGTAAATTGAATAACTGGAAACCAGTAAAAGTCACTTACAATAAGCTCTTTCAGGTTAGTACCAAAAAAGGTAACATCTTTTCAGCTTACCCTCGCACCAGAACACGCGAACATTTCATGACGATCAGCTTTAGCCGTAACACCACCTCTGGGACCATTGATCTCAGCGCCAATGCGTGGCGTATTCGTGAAACTAAAGGCCCGAAAATGCTACCCGTAAAAGATTTTGACCGCACCTTTACCTTTAAACTAAAATAGAGGCCTTTACATGAACAGTGATTTTGTTCTCTAGCACCCACAGTAGGCGCTTTAGGCGAGGCCAAAAGTGCACAAAATAAGTACGCTATTAACGCCGCCAGAGGGCAAAAGAACAGTCGTGCAAAAGTCTCAATAAAATTTATGGAGAATGAGAACAGACAGATGGGAAAAACCACTCAGCAACCTGAATCACAACACATCACAAGCCTGAATGGTTTTTTAAAAGATGTGATGCGCCTCGCTATTTTTGCCGCTGAAGATGGGCAACTCTCAGATGATATTCAAATGGATGAGTTGTATCGCATGTGGGAGATCAAAATCACTAAAAGGGAGATGCTTGCTGACGATGACATCGCCTATCTACAACACTGCTATCAAATACTCAGTATTCAACTGGCACCTACAACAGCCATTAGCTTACGCGCCACTGAAAACAAACAGATGAACAGTGGCCTCAACTACATGAATACCGATGCCGGCAGGCATGTGCGAAATATGTGGATTTGGTCGTTTGCCATTCTAGCGCTCATCGTCGGAACCAACATCTATCAATATATGTTTGAAATGGCTGCCCCCCAAATAGCACAGGTAAATGCCAGTGCATTTAATATCGCCAATTATATCTACACCTTTATCATCAACCTGATCCCATTTATGTACGGTGCCTTTGGTGCCTGTATTTTTATATTACGCCAGGCAGAAGAACAGCTACGAGAGCGCACCTTCGACCCAAGAAGACTACCCGAATATCGAAACCGCCTCGTACTTGGCACCCTTAGCGGCGGCGTCATCGTGCTGCTATATAGCAGTGGTGGCTCAGAGGCCAATATTAAAATCACTGAAGCAGCACTCGGGTTTATCGGTGGCTATAGCGTCGACCTGCTATTTTCACTGTTAGACCGCATCGTCAACTCGCTCAAACCTGCCGAAAAAACAGCTAAAAATAGCCCACCCCCGCCTGTTATCTTAAGAGACAAGCAGTACCCAATAAAAAAAACAGTAGATAAACAGGCAATACAAAGAAGAAAAGAAGATAAGGATGTTTCGCCTCAGCTAGTCCCAGTGGTGAATAAGGAAAGTGACAACATAACGTAAAGCCCAGCACAATCATGCCTCTATGTTATATCCCGCTAATTTCTTTTCTGTTGTCGAGCCAAGCCACAGCAAATAATCAGCTTTTGGTAACTGCTTCATGCCACGAATCTCACTAAATAACAGCGTCGCCTCTGGATAATGCCGTTTCAAATAGGCGAGCCACTGCTTAATCCGTCCCAATATTTTTTTATCCTGCATTCCAGGCTGAGCCCGCATCCGTTCGGCCATTTCGATAATCACACTAACAACCTCATGCCACTGCATTGGCTCGACCACCCTGCCTGATTGAATCGTGCTAATTTGATATGCAAGATCTGGTTGGATCACCGCACCACGCCCCAGCATAAAATCTTCGCAGTTGCTCAATTCACGGCAGCGTAAAAACTCATCAACACTATGAATATCCCCATTGGCCACCAGCGGGATAGTGAGTGCATCATTAATCTTCCCCAACCATTCCCAGCGCGCAGGGTAATGGTAACCATCGACCTTGGTGCGCGCATGCACGGTGATAAAACTGGCGTTGGCCGCCTCAACCGCCTTTGCATTCTCCATTGCCAGATCGGTGGTTTCATAGCCAAGGCGTATCTTGGCAGAGACGGCGATCTCATCAGGCACCGCACGGCGAACCGCTGCGGTAATGCTGTAAATACGTTCGGGTTCTTTTAATAAAATTGCGCCGCCCGCTTTGCTGTTGGTAAAACGCGACGGGCAGCCAAAATTGATATCGATCGCAGCAGCACCAAGCTCAACCGCACGCTGTGCATTTTCCGCCATCACGTGAGGTGCGCCACCTAGCAATTGAAGCGTGACCGGCGTGCCTGATTTCGTTTGACTGCCATGCGCAAGTTCCGGGCAGATACGATAAAACACCACCGGCGGCAACAGTTGATCTGAGATGCGCACAAACTCGGTTACACAATGGTCATATCCGCCAATGCGCGTCAGCAGATGGCGCATATGGTAATCGATGACGCCTTCCATCGGCGCGAGGGTTAGTTTCACTTAGTTTTAGGTCTGTTGCTTTAGGTGGGGGAATTATAAGGTGCGCCGTATACTTTTTTCAATCCTTAAACACCCTCGTTTCGATCCAGCTAATTTATTTAGGTTCAAGATTTAGTTTTTTTTGCCGTAACAACTCAAGAACCCAACTCTATTTATAGCTTATGAATATAGATACTTAGATGCATGCATGTTTTATGAAGTGGCCCTCAAAAATCAGGCTGGGTAAATAAGTGGAATTCCTGAAGTATTTTAAATACATCACAGGAGAAAGCGATGAGACACAAAAAACATCACTGTTTACCGGGATAGGTCGCCTTGACAGCCCTCAAAGGCGATAAGACACTGGCGGGAGCCCTTGCCAGTCATGGTACACCTGATATTTTCAACAGTGATTAAGACTGTCAGTTTACCAGTTACAATTTACCTTCAAGGCTGCCGGTAGCAGCATAATTGAGACTCAGAATTTCACTTAATAAAAGCGAATTCATAGTATCAGGGATGGGGCCCACTTCTTTATGGAAAATCAAAGTTACTATTCACCAATCAAACATCGTTTTATTTATTACGGGCTACCTCTTTGTACATTTGCATTATTCGCAGGTGCTTATTTTGATTTTATGGATGGTTTGATTACCGGTACTATTGTTCATCTTGTATTAGCAACAATCAGTTTGGCGATGATATTTATCACTCATCATTTTAAACGTCCAGTACTTGCGATTCATACCTTCCTTTTTTTATCATTCCTTGCACTTGGTGGTCAATTTTTTGTTTCTCCAGAAGATATAACTTCATCTATCTGGATGGGTGTGTTCCCTATTTTCTTTTTATTTGTCGCGGGTGTAAAAATTGGTTTTTGGTGGTCTCTATTATTAATGATACTTTTTACTGGGCGATTATATATTTATCCTAAAGTTACAGGCATAGCAGGTATTTCTGATGTCGTTTACGCAAACACCGCCATGGCATTTTCATTATCAATTGCCATGGCCTTCTTATACGAAAAAGTGAGCAATCAATATCAAGCATCATTAGATAAACAAGCGAAAACCGATTACCTTACTGGGATTAATAATCGTAGAGCTATCAGTATCGCCTTAAAAAATGAGATTCTTCTTGCAAACCGTCATAAAAGGCCCTTTTCTATATTATTAATGGACCTCGATTATTTCAAAAAAATAAATGACAAATATGGTCATGATGTTGGGGATGAGGTACTACGCTCCGTCGCTAAGATAATTTCTGAAAGTGTACGGGCAACAGATGTGGTTGCACGTTGGGGAGGAGAAGAATTTCTTATACTATTGCCTGAAACTGATGTTAATGGATCAAAAATTATCGCTGAAAAAGTTCGTGATAAAATAGCTTCGCATCAATTTCCTGAAGTTAATCATATAACATTAAGTATTGGTGTTTCAATAATGGTTTTAGATGTTGATAATGCAGAGACGTTGGTCAAAAAATCTGATTTAGCATTATATCGTGCTAAAGAAACTGGGCGTAACTGTGTGGAGATTGCTGAATAAATCTAATATAAGGTACAAAACTATCCAGAAAATTATCGACCTCACATACCTCCTCTTGCTTTGACATTATCACGCAAAAAAAATAGTAATGGATGAAAGTATATTTCCCTCTATAATATCTCAGCATTAGATGCTATCACGAAGTTACCTTCCCCTAAGCGCAACAGTACATAAATTATGAACACGGGCCAGAATACACGTGACACGCAACGCCACCGTTACCAAAATGCAGACTGCAAAACAAAAATATTCATGCTTATGTATCACTACATGGAAGTTAACCCACCATCAATTCCGCCAGCTTATCCGCCAACACCACCATATTATTTTTCTGATAACTGGTCGCACGCCATACCAGCGCCATCTGGCGATGCGGTGTTGGTGCATCAAGCGGTCTAAGCTCGATTCTGGCGTGCTTTAACAGCGGGGATTCCAGTGCCATCGCGGGCACTAATGTCACCCCCTGGCCCCATGCCACCATCTCTATCAGGGTGTAAAGACTGCTACCCTGGAACTGTGCCTTCACCTCACTGCCACCGCAGGTGGACATCGCGTGATCGCGCAGGCAGTGCCCCTCCTCAAGTAATAGTAACCGCTCCATCGGTAGTTCTGCTGCGCTTATTTTGCGCTTTCTGGTTAACGGGTCACCTTCAGGCATCGCGACCCAGAAGCCCTCTTCACCAATCAGTTGCGATTCTAGCTTTTCGGTGGGATACGGCAGCGCCAGGATCGCGCAGTCGATCTCACCACTTTCAAGTCGTCTCATCAGATGTGCGCTCTGATCTTCTATCAATAAAAGCGACAACTCAGGAAATGCCTGATGCAGCGGTAATAACACCTTTGGCAATAGAAATGGCGCGATGGTGGGGATCACTCCGAGGCGCACTTCATTGCAAAGTGGTTTCTTACTACTATTCGATAACTCAATGATATTATACGATATTTTAAGTATTTTTCGTGCCTGTTCTGCAAGCTCAAGCCCAGTCGGTGTCGGCAGTACTTTGCGCTTGGTACGCTCTAATAACTGCACCCCGAGTAATGCCTCCAGTTCCTGAATAGCACTACTGAGGGTTGACTGAGTAACAAAACAGCGTTCAGCGGCCTGCCCAAAATGGCGCAGCTCAACTACGGCCAGTAGATACTGAAGCTGCTTAATGGTGGGTAGGTACATCAATCGATTTTAACAATTAATAACATTAATGCAATTGACTGGCTCAAGTTAAATCGATATCGCTAGCATCATCCAAACCAGGGTAAACACTCATGATATCTCTCAAAATAGCTGAAAACCGAATCACGATGCGCTAATCAAAGCTCGAAGAGAGGGACACCAACCGGTATCATAATGCACTGGAGCAACATGCAATGTAGGGGTTCAAGTTCAGCTGGTTTTAGATCTAAAATATAAAACAAATAACAGGAGTGCGAAGATGAAAACCTGGAAATGCATTATTTGTGGTTTTGTTTATTACGAAGCAGACGGTATCCCAGGTGATGGCATCCCACCCGGTACCCGCTGGGAAGATGTGCCCGATAGCTGGGAATGCCCTGATTGTGGCGCGGGAAAATCTGATTTTGAGATGAGCGAGATTTGAAAATATACCCAAAGCGATTTACAAACCAGGATCTAAAGAATACGCGCTAAAATCAGCGCATCCTCCCGCCCATCCTTCGCGGGATAATAGGCATTACGTCGCCCAATTTCATTAAAATCACTATTCAAATAGAGATCAATGGCAACTTTATTTGAAGCACGTACTTCCAGCAGCATCATCTCTGCGCGATGGCTTTTCGCCTGATCGACCAGATGCGCGAGCATGCTGCGCCCGACACCAGAACCACGCAGTGATTCATCAACGCAGATATTGAGGATGTGAGACTCACCCGCTGCTACAGTCATCACGGCATAACCCTTTACCTGCTGCACCGACTCAATCACATAGCAGTGGTAATTGACGCGCAAACAATCTTTAAAGATCGTTTCGCTCCAGGGGAATTCATAAGTCTTACGCTCAATCGCGAGCACATTGGCAAGGTCTGGCTCTGACATTTTACGGAAGCGGTAATCAGCAGGCGGGGCGCTGCCATCACTATCAGGAAAATCATCCATGTTTCTCATATTAGCTTCTTCGGCTTACCTGCAATAAATCTTAGGTAACAAGGCCTTAGTTTGCCTGAGCAACAATCGCCTGCGCTTGCTGCAGGTCTTGCCACGCCTTGCGTTTATCAGCAGGAGTACGCAATAGATCAGCGGGATGATAGGTCACTACCAGCGGGATAGCGCTACCGGGCAAAGTGTGCGATGAGCCACGCAGCGCATCGATAGCAGTAAGATCAGATTTCAATAAATGCCGAGCCGCTACTGCACCCATCACCAATATCACTGATGGCTGTACCAGGGCAATCTGGCGTAGCAGATAGGGCGCACAACTGGCGGCCTCCTCAATATTGGGTGCGCGCGCTTCAAGCTGGCATTTAAGCAGGTTAGTCAGGTAGACCTGATGACGTTTAAGCCCAATCGCAGCCAACATCGCATTGAGTAGCTGCCCGGCAGCATCAACAAAAGGCTCTCCCTGTTGTGTTTCAACCTTGCCAGGCGGGCCACCGATAATCATCCATGTCGCCTGCTGCGCACCCGCGCCAAAAAGCCGTTGCTGTGATCTATCCTGTAACTCACATTGAGTACAACTTGTTACAGCACCACGTAGGCTATCCCAGTCCATACACGCCACATCAACCACCATCTCTTCAGCCGCTTGAACGGATGGTGCCGAGGCGACTGGACTCGAGGCTTCTACAGTTGAAGGCGCGCCTGACTCCGCCACCACTGGAACCGTTGCAACTAAGGCAGGCTCAGGCACTTCGATGGGGCAATCACGCCGTTGCCAGCTCTCGATCCCCATCGCCTCCAGATATTGTTGCTGCAAGCTCATGTTAGAATACTAATTTAAATTTGTGGATGAGCACGTTCAACCGGCTCAAGCAGTTTATTAACGGCATTAATATAGGCCTTGGCAGAGGCGATAACAATATCGGTATCCGCCCCCTGACCATTTACGATGCGCCCACCCTTCTCTAGCCGAACCGTTACTTCACCTTGCGAATCGGTACCACTAGTAATCGCATTCACTGAATAGAGTTGTAGCTCGGTATTACTTTTTACCACCGATTCAATCGCTTTAAAGGTCGCATCTACCGGGCCACTGCCACTGGCAGTCACGCTTTTTTCTTCACTATCATATGAGAGTGTTACTGCTGCGTTTGGCGTTTCACCGGTTTCAGAACAGACCTTAAGCGAAACCAGTTTAACTCGCTCAATCTCGCAAGCGGCTCGCGTCTGCGTGACAAGCGCCTGCAGGTCGTCATCGTAGATCTCATGCTTCTTATCTGCCAGCTCTTTAAAGCGAGAGAAGGCTTCGTTTAACGCCTCTTCTGTTTCAAAAACAATGTTTAATTCCTGTAGGCGCGAACGAAAGGCGTTACGTCCCGAGTGCTTACCCAACACCATGCGGTTGGCGCTCCAGCCAACATCTTCGGCGCGCATAATTTCATAGGTCTCACGGCTCTTCAATACACCATCCTGGTGGATACCTGATTCATGGGCAAAGGCGTTCACACCCACAATCGCTTTGTTTGGTTGCACTGCAAAACCTGTGATACTAGAGACCAGACGGCTGCACGGTACAATCTGTGTGGTATCTAGCGTGGTATTGCATGAAAAGAGATCCTGGCGTGTCTGAATCGCCATCACCACTTCTTCTAACGATGCGTTACCAGCGCGCTCACCAAGGCCGTTAATTGTACATTCAACCTGCCTTGCACCGTTGATCACGGCTGACAGTGAGTTGGCGACTGCCAGCCCAAGGTCGTTATGACAATGGACAGAGAAGATCGCCTTATCGGCATTCGGCACACGCTCAATCAATTCCGCAATCAAGGAACCAAATTGATGCGGCAGGTTATAACCGACCGTATCGGGAATATTAATGGTACTGGCGCCGGCATCAATCACCGCTTCGATAATCCGGCATAGAAAGTCATGTTCAGAACGCCCTGCATCTTCTGGTGAGAACTCAACATTATCAGTGTAGTTACGCGCCTGCTTAACCGCTCGTATCGCCTGCTCCACCACCTGGTCTGGCGACATGCGCAGTTTCTTTTCCATATGAATCGGAGAGGTCGCGATAAAGGTGTGAATGCGCCCTGAATTAGCCTGTTTGATCGCCTCACCGGCGCGCTCGATATCTTTATCGAGCGCACGTGCCAGAGCGCAGATAGTGCTGTCTTTTACTGCACGGGCCACCGCCTGGACTGACGCAAAGTCGCCTTCACTCGCCATCGGAAAA